>Ga0247782_1000234_pt1 | contig 60955 bp, 50 predicted proteins | sample UWRJL019104C5_FD_179928 | JGI IMG/M metagenome (GOLD analysis project Ga0247782, IMG submission 179928) | Plant litter microbial communities from Arlington Agricultural Research Station in Wisconsin, United States - UWRJ-L019-104C-5 | ecosystem: Environmental > Terrestrial > Plant litter >...
AAAGCAAAAAAAAAAAAAAAAAAAAAAAAAAAAGGGATAACTATACTTAGTTTGAAACTAACAGTTTCACTCAGCATGCATCATAGTGAGTGAGAGATTACGGGATATGCCTGTCTTATCATCTCACTTACATGTTGAAACCTGGGAATATATGTGCCTTTTATGGTACTGACATACACATTATATTATGCAAGACGTACAACACATGCATGCCCACGTGGCATAATGTCTCACATACAAGTTATGAGCCGTGCGAGGGATTTCGAAGCACGAAATATCTATCTAGGTCTAGGTCTTACCCTAAAGTAAGAGGCAGGTTACACATGTAAGTGACAGTTTTAGATGTATGCACCTGGTTAGACAGGTATCCTATCCTATTCGATTTCAATATACTTCTCACATCAGATTTGTGTTTTCTTTTGGGATTGATCTACAATACCTATGCTACCTTATGTATAGGACAATGCTAAGCACTAGACTTAGTAGAAACAACTGATACCTAATACTATTACGTATTACGCATACCATGTGGAAGAAGGACTTTTCTACTTTTATTTTCTTTTTGGGGAAAGATTGTGCATGTGTATGTATATGAATGTGAATGTAATAAATGCACAGATTGAGGTGAAGCCTATATAGGTAGGTACATAGTAGGTGGTCAGATTTTATTGCTGAAGTCAAGACATGACATGGGTGAAGAAGTCCTTGGCGTTTTTCTTGAATACACATGAACACATCTAGGATTCACATTGTCAAAATATCTGCAGACATGTACGTGTATATGTTGTTTCTGTTATTCATAGTTTCTAAAAACCCATGGACTTGATTTGATTTGTGACAAATAGGACTTATTTCACTGTATGCAGGGTAATCGGAAGATCGGTTTTCATTTTCAGGGATTCCCACGATTAGAGAGTGTCGTAAATACCTAATCCAAGCAACACTCTCCTAAAGAACCTAGGCACATTACTATTCAAGTGTGCCACATATTGGCCAAGCCTAGCCTAAGACTTGGCTTCTCGCTTGGCTAACCGCCTCACTGCGTGATCTGTCCAAGGTTAGGCATTTACTTAAAGCCGGGGCCATGTATGTACCTGCATCGTAGGGTCCCCCTTGAATGTGGTATGCGATGTGATGGGCTGTGCAGAAGCCTCCGCATACAATTACATGAGAGCTTTAAACCGATTGGTTTTTCTTTAACAGGTACCTATCCCATCCCACGAGGGATAGATGCGAGAACTAAAGATTGAATACATACTCGATAGTCAGCTTCCCGTTAGGGCTATCCGTGGGATCGACCATCCATTTTGTTGTACATATAGGGGTAGGGTAAATAAGTGTCGCGGCAGTGGAGATCTCGGAGATGTAAGCAACATTTCTTTATGCTTATACCCGCAGATGACGCCGGGCTTTCACTCTTATGTGAGCATCTGTCTTTTATTAGAATCAACCTCAAACGCCTCTCTTGCTCCTACCCCAGCGCCATCTTAGTTGTTCTCGGTCGAAACACGTGGTAGAGTCGGACCGTGGGTCACTTTAGATACCGTATCTCCCTGCTCGAAATATGATAAACAGCCCCTGATAGCTGCATCTTCCTGTTTGGCTTGATACTTGTCCCAACACCGTGTCTGTAAGAATTACCATCAAGTTTGTCAAATATGCAGTCCCTAGCTGAAGGAAATCGGGATCTTCCCACTGCCCTGCCGGATGTTGAAGGGCTCGAGCACTTGTCATTGTCGGCGAACGGAGGAAGGGCAGCCTTGGGAACCGGGGATGTGAGGATCGGGATAGATATCTCCGACGCAGTTGCTGTTGTCCAACTTAACCGGCCGGCGAAGCGTAACGCACTTACGCAAGCCATGATAGAACGCTTGGTTGCTGTACTGGAGCACCTCGACAAAGAGGATTCCGTGAGGGCCATGGTCGTCATGGGGACAAGAAAGGGGGCATTCTGCGGTCAGTCGCCCCTTTTTCACGGCCACTGGATCCTACATTCCTGCCATGGCTTGCCAGCATTTCTTGGATTGAGATATACCGAATCGTAGGCATACTGACATCCCGATTAGCTGGCGTCGACATTGGCGAGTTAACCCAGTTAACGGCCGGAGAAGCGCACCAGCGACGGTTTCTCTCTGATCTAAATGAGGCATTTGAAAGGTTTTCAAAGCCGGCCATTGCAGCTGTTGAGGGCTTGGCTGTAAGTGTCTACCTACCTCTTGGCCTCAAAGGGGGGCTAGAGGAATACAATTGCGCGCTGAGACTTCTGCTAACGCCATCACCGTAGCTGGGAGGCGGATTTGAAGTTGCCCTCTCTGTAAGTCCCATGGTTGAGGCAGCCTACAAGGTCGATAAGTAATCTCTAAGACCCAAGTCACAGTGCGATATCATCTACTCGACCGAAGATGCCATATTTGGTCTGCCTGAGGTCAGCATTGGAACTATTCCCGGGGCTGGCGGTACCCAGAGACTTGCGCGGGCTCTAGGCAAGTATAAGGCAAGTAGCCTGCAGTACCCCTGTACTGGACGTTGAGAATAAATAGCCAGCTAACAAGGAAACTTGACAGGCTATGGAGCTCATCCTCTCTCGCCAGACTATAAGAGGCGAAGAGCTTGCGCAGCGCGGACTCGTCAATAGAGCTTTCAAATCGGATCAAGACGTGGTCCTTGAGGCGAAAAAGTTGGCGGCTCGCATCGCTGGGTACTCTCAGCCCGTCGTTCGCATGGCAAAGCAAGCTGTGCTATGTGGTACGTCGCCTCGGATACGAACGTTCCAACACGCGTCTAGACACTAGCTTACTGACTTCTTCTCCGCCCAGCCGAGAAAAATCATTTAGATGCTGGCATGGCTGTCGAGAAGATGTTGTATTACACGACCTTCTCTCTCACTGATTTTAAGGTGGGCACCGAGGCGTTTCTGAACAAGCAACAGCCAGACTTTAAACATTGCTAAGCGCGGCGGAAGCGCCTGGTTAGGAATGCTAACCACTAGCATTTGAGCATTCGATATATCTCTATGTGTCATGATTGTTAATAATAGAAATATATATAGTTGAAGAGCAATAAGGTTCCGGTTTGCGGTGGTCTTCGAATAAGTTGCAGATGGAGAAGTCGACGCGCTACGTCCCTTATAGGCCTCTCCATTGGTTTTCAATAACACGGAGATTATCCACACCATAGCCGCATTAGACTCGGCCTCGAGGGAACTAGCAAGGCAATAAACTTAAAAGGGGGGATTGAAAATTTTTTTCCAAACTCTCGAACAAAACAAGTCGAGACTGCGCGGCAAGTATTGATTGCCAAGAATAGCAATTGAGAGTTAAGCCGATGTGAAGCGAGAATTCTACGCGGTAATGCCCGCGCCGACCTGCGAATCGTATCTAGAATAGACGAGCAGACTCACGAGCGCAGAAAAAAATTCAAGTGTAAAAATAGGTGCATTGAAAGCTGCTTGATTGCATCAGAGGGACAAGGGTCGAGACAGTTGACACACTCATTGGCCAATCATCGGTCAACTATAGTCACCTTTGGCGGGGTGGCCATATGTAATCGTACCGTTGGCAACTTAGATAGGAGAGTACTTTGGCCCCCCCACAGCAGTATAGGGGTTCGTCATTTTCTCTCCTAAATGTAAGTACCTTCTTATCTGCCGAGCCGGGCGCTAACCACCTTTCGTCCCCCTTACCAAACTCCATCACCATCCATCACCGTTTATCCTCCTTCACCTCTGCCGCCTCCACTACTGCTTGCACCACTGCGGGTCTCCAAAGTCGACATAACATGCATATTTACATGCATACATGCACACCTTACACACGTGATAACCAAAGAAGACGAGAGAAAAACGCTCCAAAGTCAAATGCTACCTCTTGGTATCGTCGGTTGTTGACGACATCGGGGGTATCGAGATTGCCATGTAACACATTTTACTACACCACCTCCGATACAGGCTTTACTAGATATTTACTCGAAACATGCCGAAGAGCGTTGCCAAAGAACAAAACGCATATAAAGAGGCAGCTCGTTCGAAACGCTCTAATAAACATCTAAGCTAAAAGAGGGAAAGGACTGTTCCTCTAATACCGCAAATAAGTCAACTTAGTAGGTTGACTTCGTAGGTTGATCACTCTCGTCGAGCTTAAACCGTCTATTATCTCGGTAGTAGAAGAAGCACGCTTGCGTCGTCGAACCTTGGCTTGCCCGCCAGGATCAGCCGATCAGCAGCTTGGACAGACTGGGAAACAATTGTGCCCCACCACTGCTCGAAGGCGGGAATCCATCAACTAGGCCTCCTCGAGCCGACATTCTTATTAAAAGTGTTATAGTTTTCTTGTTCCTTTACTTACGGTTAGCCTCTTCAATTCCTCAATACCATAGTTTGCTTCTCGTCCTTCTTCTTGTATTCCCCGCTACTCGATTACGTGACCGTAACCTACTATACCGAGGGGACGCGGGCGTTACTATGAGTGGAAGACAGCCTATGACCTTGGCTGAGTATGCGCGAGGTAGTCGAAGTGGCAGCTTATCGTCCACAGGCAACCAGAGTGTTCTCTCTGAAGATGAACCTCTTCTCGGGGACCGCGAAGCTCGAGAACAAGACGATGACTTTCCTAGACGGAGACGAAGAAGGTTACTAACCATGTGCATTAGCCCCAGTTGAGTGCATAGTATAGCTAACCCGGAGTGCTCAGGTCCTCGGTGACGAATACTCTGGCTGCCCTCACAGATATAGGAGGCGTCAATAGTATTAGATCCTTCAACCGAAGCTTCCAGCGAGCTGCGGCATTCCCCGAAATCATCCCACAACGACCATCCTTCATATTCGCCCCAGGCCAGGAACCTGTCCATACCACGTCCACCGATGCCAATGCTATACCGGGTCGAGCTCCGTTTCGGTATCAGCTAGGTGCCTCGCCTTCCGACAATGCTATTGCAGACGACGATCAGGAAGGCACAAGTCCTTATAGTCCTTCAATATTGACACCCACGGACGATCGGTTAGGTTACGGGAAGCGCCTTGGGAGTGGTAACCTACATAGAGTAGGGTCGCCATCCGGTTCTGTGCGTAGCACCTCCATATTCTCCAATCCCCCCCTCCTTTCTGCGCCTCCAATATTTGGCAGCTATGGTTCGGTTCGGAGCTACGGTACTATTGGGGACCTCGAGTCCGAAGCAAGCCACGCTTCCATGAGAGAAGCCGCAGAGATATGGCGACAGCAACAGGAGTCCGGGGCCAATGTGCCAGATGGAGAGCGGCCCCCTATAATGGTGAAGGAGGTAGAGCAGGATGGGAAAATCGTCTTGGCGGTCTCGGGCCAGTCAACACTGCCTCAAACGATCGTTAACTCAACTAAGTAAGAAAATGAACGCCATATAGATGCAGAAGCATAGTCGCTAACAATCAGCCAGTGTTCTCATTGGCATTGGCATACTTAGCTTGCCAATGGGACTCAAGTACGCCGGGTGGGTTATGGGTATAATTGCTCTGGGTCTCTGTGCTGCTGTGACCAGTTGGACAGCAAGGCTCCTCGCGAAATGCATGGACCTCGACTCCACAATCATCACCTTCTCCGACATTGCCTACATCTCGTTTGGGAGAAAGGCCCGCATTGCTACGGCCGTTCTCTTCACGTTGGAGCTACTAGCCGCCTGTGTGGCGCTTATCGTACTTTTCGCCGATAGTTTGGTCTTGTTATTCCCCGGCACGCTTACTCTGAACCAGTTCAAAATTATCTGCACGCTTGTCTTGATACCTTTGCAATTTGCGCCTCTCGCGCTCCTGAGCGTCACCAGCTTCGTCGGCGTCTTTTGTTGTCTGGGCAGTAAGTATACTAGCAACCCAAGACATGCATGAGTCGAGGTGGAGAAAAAACCCTGGACTGACCGCAGTACCTAGTTGGCCTTATTGTGATCCTCGACGGCCTGGTCAAGCAGACGACCCCTGGTTCGTTGATCGAGCCGGCAGCAACCTACTTATTCCCGTCCAACTGGCTGACGCTTCCCTTGTCCTTCGGGCTGCTGATGTCGCCATGGGGTGGACACAGCGTATTCCCTAATGTAAATGAATCCACTGGCTATCCGCACTTTATTCCTACACAGACAACTGACTGAAGCTCAATAGATCTATCGAGATATGCGCCACCCCCATAAATACAGGAGGGTCAGTAACAGCTACAGTCCTCCCCAACTCTACAATAGCTAATAATAGTTCGACAGGCCGTTACACACACCTTCTCATTTACTGTATGTGGAAAGCCTATACCCGGTTCAAGTCCCCACCTAGTTCCTCCTACTGACATGACAACCCTGCAGCTCATCGTAGACGCTTCCGTGGCTATAGTAGGATTGCTGATGTTCGGCGACGGCGTGCGTGACGAGATCACGGCTAACATACTCGAAACAACGGGTTATCCCGAAGTCTTGAACATACTCCTGGTCATCTTCATCGCCATCATCCCGCTGACTAAGGTGCCCCTCAACGCCCAGCCCATCATCACCACCCTCGAGGTACTGTTTGGGCTCCGGCAACAGGTCGTCTCCGAGGAGTCAGCCCTCGTGGGCCTCTCCAGCACGACCAGGGGTTTCCTCAAGGTCCTAATCAGGATCGTCACGCTCTTCATCTTCTTGGTCATCGCCATCCTCTTCCCGGGTTTTGATTCCATCATGGCCTTTATGGGAAGCGCGTTATGCTTCACCATTTGTGTTACGTAAGCCATTTATCCCCTCCCGCGAGACCCTCTTATCGTCATGAGAAAAGTATCTAACTGTACAACGATCAGCCTTCCACTAGCCTTCTACTTAAAATTATTCGGCCGTGAAATTGCCCCCGGCGAGCGTATCCTCTGCTGGACGGTCATGCTCTTGTCCCTAACCATCTCCGTCATAGGGACCGTCTGGGCTTTCCTTCCCAAGAAGCTAATTGGGGCCGAGTAATGTTGACGGTCCTTCGTATTAAATGAATCTGCATGGGGCTGCCTTGATCACAACAAGGAAGACCCAAAAGCTACTGAGTAGGTACTTATTTATGCGAGGTACATGAGAAAAGAAGCCGTTTTACGCCCCTTCGTTTTCCGAGTTCTGCGCGAGACATATCACCACGTTCCGCTTTTTGGCATATCGGCATGAGCAGGTAGTCTTTCATATTCTGGGGAATGTCACGTGGGCACAAGGAAGGTAGAAGTAAAAAGGAGTAAACCATTAATGTAATCGTGCCGTTCTGGTAAGATCGTTTCATTCTCGTTGAAAGTTTCCAGTGCCGTGAGGTGTTTCGTGTAGCTACAATCTGTGCTGCCCAAACTAAGAATTCAAAGGCGATATAGCGGTCCGTCATTTCATGAATCTCGGTCAATGTGAGTTTTCGTTGACGTCTTGTCTCAACTAACTAGGCTTGTTTGTCTATCTACCTACAGCGATGTAACGGGAGGTCTAGAAGCTGCAAGATGAGCTACTCGAAAAGGGCAAAAGCAAATCGCGAAATCGCCAGCGCATCAAATTTATCGTATCTCGTCAAACGAACCCTTTTTCAACATCTGGCGGTTCTAGACACCGCCGTAGATGAAGAAACAGCTATCTAGCACGATGATCGGCAAATGTGTCTTTACGCCAGGTCCATGAGCCTATGGTGTGTTAATGGTGTTAAGGCATGGCTCCCTTTAGTAGCTGCGGCCGAACATGGTCCAAGATTTGGCGAGTGCAGAACACTCGGGGTTCAAGCACTTAGTCTCCGGGGTAAGACCCTCGGGCTATAAGGCAGATAGATCAGTATTGGCTTAGAACAAACTAGGGCATACAAACGACTCACTTGTTTGAAGGGAATGCACAAGCTCTTCATGCCCATAGAGGGCTGCTTCTCATGCGGAGCACCCTCCTTGGGCTCCTCGCTCTTCGTTATCTCCTTGATTCTCTCCTCGCAGGCAGGCGCCTCACAAAAGGGGATAAGGACAACGTTCTTGCTGTCAAGAGCAGGGACTACCTTGGACCAGTCAGTCAGAACCAATCTGTGAGACCGGAAAGCCTCGTCAGCCTTGTCGTAAAGGGCTTTCTGGATCGTCTCGAGCAGCTCAGGAACCTCAGTCGCGAGGTCTGCAATTGGGATCGTGCCCTTCTCTCCGTTGTCTCGGCGAGCGTACGAAATCACGTTGTTGGCCGCGTCCTTAGGACCAAATTCGATACGTAGAGGAACACCCCTGCAAGATTAGTAAACTCGCATTGTTTGCAGAGGATCGAAATTTCACTTACTATAAAAATTTTAGTCAGAACATGCGAGGAAAACTGAGGGGTTGGGGACACGACATACCTTGAGTTCCCATTCAGCAAACTTGAATCCAGGAGTGCTGGTCGCAGGTTAGCAACATTCTTCTGCCTATAAAGGACCAATCGAGCCTCTATGAAGCCCGACAGCGTCAACACAGGACTGAATATGGGGCAGACTCACTGTCCATCACGTGCGTCAACATCAGTCCGGACGCCAGCTTTCTTGAGAGTCTGATATAGCTCCTCAACCTTGTCATTGTGGGCAGCTTTATCCTCGGCACTCATCTTGTTGGTGATACCAACGGGGATGATGATGGACTGCAGTCTGGCCACTCGGGGAGGCATGACAAGACCCTTGTCGTCGCCGTGCAGCATGCACATGACACCAATGACACGAGTCGACAATCCCCTTTTATGCCAATTAGCCTCCCTAGATATGCAGAGGATATAGAAGGCATTCTCACCATGAGTTTTGCCAGACGTAGAGCTTCTCACCCTTTTTATGGGGGTCCTCGACAGTAATATCGAACTAAGTTACGTTAGAAGCCATTCTCAGGTAAGGCAACGTGTAGTTTTACCATCTTGCTGAAGTTCTGTCCAAGGCAACTACAAGGGTCAGATATAGCCAGTCGAGAGTGCTATTCGTTTTGAATGCTTACTGCGATGTTCCACCCTGGATACCACGGCCGTTCGTGGGAATGTAGCCTTCACTGCCAAAGTATCAGCATCTCTAATCAGATCTTTGTGAATAGGATATCACGGATGATCACTCACACTGTGGTTGTCCAGTGGCCACCAGCGAACCTCTCGGCCTCCGTCTTCCTGTGAGGGTGTAAGCGATAAGTCTTTGAATTGTATACGTAATTATGCAGGTAGTACATACTTTCCACGTACTACAGGGACAGCAAGGAGTTGCTTTCGAAAAATCAGCCTCTTTAATCTTTAAAGGGTCCCCAGCGCGTCACGCACCTCGTAGATACCGGCGTAGAGCTCGAGGATTTCGAGAACCTCTTTCGCGGAAGACTCTTCATCCAGATGGGCACTAAGAGATGTTAATTCGGGCGTGTGAAATAATTTGTGTGGTGCGACTAACGTGTGACCTTCCTGCCACAAGAATTCTCGCGACCGCAGGAAAGGAGTGGTTTGTTTTGCTTCCCATCGCACAACACTGTTCCACTGGTTCAAGCGGCTATAGTACCCGGTTAGTATGTTTTCTTGGAACAAGATGTGAGGAAACCCAGTCGAATATCGGAAATGCGATTTATATACACCTATATCCGAAAGGAACAAGCCTTGTTGTGACTTACAAGGGAAGATCTCGGTGTGATCGAATCCATTTGGCGTAGTAGGGATACATGACAGCCTCTTTGCAAAGCAGTTAGCTCCTATGGTTCACAGGGCGGCCTATGGGAGAAGACTCACCGGATGTCGGGCGCACAGCAACAGGCGCCTTGACTGGTCAGCTTAAATTTCAAGAAATCGATGGACTGTATTTACCTCCAAATCTTTGTCACCCCTATAAAGTAACATATGTTAGCTCTCAGCTGCAACGCAAATAGAGGTCAGGACTTACGCCTTCGTAACCCAGGCAAGCTCAGGAGCGAAACCCTATATCCCAACGTCAGACAATGAGTTTTTCATTTTTGAGTTCAGGCCATTACCTCAACGTGGTCCCTAAATCGCATCATCAGCACTGTGAATAACTATTGCATCTCACCTCTATTGCACATTGGTAGGGCGCATCGAATCGAGCGTATCAGGGGGTGGGTTTGCAGGGGTGAATCTGGGTCGCATACTTCTCCTAGGAAGAAAGTTAGTAAACTGTTATTGCATGTATACCCAAGGGCGTTCTTTATTCTCTTACTTTCTCTAACGCCTTAGAGGACAAGAACATGGGGAAACTCGTCTCCTCTACACCCATGGCCTCAATTCTTTCCTGGAACCACTTGCGGATACAGTTCCAGGTGAACATGGCCGCAGCTGCGCGATCAGTCAAGTCAGCATGGTGCGCGCATGAAAATTCGGGTATGCCGTCTCACGTCGAAGAATGTAGAAACCCGAGATCTAGCATAACGTTTTCGCAGTCAGCTTCGGCGCGTAGTTTCAGCGTTTGCAAACCTGTTGCCTACCTCGTAGTATTCAACCATCTCGCCCTTCATGACCAATTCCTGGTACCACTGGCTGAAGTGGGTGTCTTTGGAGACAGTGATACCAATGATCTCCTTGGAATCATCCTTCTTTCCTCCGACCACTGGAATCTGCTTGCCGCCCTTCTTCTGGGCGCCCTTGGCAGCTTGAGTAGCCCCCTCCATGGTAAGATACGGTCACAAACTACTGACTGATGGATTTTTGAGAGTATTCGCGCAGATGGGGGAAACGGTGAAGCACTACGAGCACAGTTGTTTGAATGCAAGTGTTAAGGGAGGATTTCTAGTCGAGTCACACGGGGCACGTCGAATTGTTTTCTGCCCCGCATCAGCTGTTGCGCTGCGATTGAGGGTTCAGATAAATGATAAAATTGCCCCGCGGTGCCTGATTGGCTAGCGCTCTAGACAGATTAAGCTAGGCCTAATAAAGGACGGACTGTTTGTATAGCACAGGGATCGATGCCCAAGCTTCCAGACCCTACCCGCGATACCGGTAGTGACATTGAAAGGTTTCCCCTATCTTGTACTTGTCTACAGAGAGGTCTTACCGACCAGGAGGTTACGGTTATTACGCCTAGTACAAGAGAGCCACCGGGTCGAAAAGGACTTCTAACCAAATTTTTTATTGTTCTAGGAAATTGCACTTACTCGGGTTCGAGCCAAGTGTCCACCAGAAAATATTGGAAAACAACATCATCTGAGCAGTGCCCGTATGGACTGCTGTCTGTCAGGAAGGCACGATTCCAGCCTGCCTTATTGAAGTCTCTCCCGCTCACCTGGGTAGGCTCTGGCCTAACTAAACTTTTCTTACAGTAACAGGCATCAGTCAAGGATAATAGAGAGAATAGCAATTAAATGGTCGTCAAGCACCAAATAAAGTTATATGAATCTGACGAAAAGCAGTAAAGCACACTTCAATGTTTCAGCCCCCAAGAGGCTCGTTCACTAATATCATGCTGGTGTCCATGACAACCATCTCCAGTAAGCTTAGTAATCCTGGATGGCCGATCTCGGATATCTAGGTACCACCAAAAAGCCATGGCCATGTTGTACTGCTGTAGTTGTATAATGTATTGAATCCAAAGGAAGGAGGGTACAGGTAGAGAGGTTCTTATGTAATTCATTTCACTTCAGTCTAAGTCAAGTGACTTCTACTAACTACCTACTTACTAACAGGGGACCAGGATGATCACGAGATAGGGGTAAATATGTAGCTTTTTGGCAATATTTACTACGTTGTGATAAACATGGTAGTCTATGAGCTCCAAGGTCAATGTGTTTGTTCATCGTTGAGTGTTTGGTATTCAATATCTCACTTGTTACCATCTTAAACTTTTGTCTTGGATAATGTCCCTAGGGCACAAAGAAATCAAACATATCATTATCTTCTCTTTTTATTCAAGACAGAGAGATATACTTGCTTTCCTGAGAAAATATGGGAATAGTTGAGAATACTGAGAATTCGTATGCTATTTCCTACTCTTTGTTACAGGGGACGCTTCCGACAGGTATTGTTTTCGGGCGCGGATGGTATATGATAGCTCACAATGGGCATTGAATTTCGGTATGCAAGTAGCTACCCATATAGCAAAGTTTCAGTCCAGCTGTGATCTCCCCCGCCCGGTATCTAAGTTGATATGCCCACGCATAGATGTTAGGCTGTGCAAATTGTATACGTAAAGTTGGGGAATTCGACGAGGAGGTGTGCAAATGCATAACCCTATGTTAAATATATGGGCTTCTTACACAACAGATCCTCCGTTCTGATTCGAGATTCTACCCAATAATGACATGCTGCTAACAACAATCTATGACAGTCGAAACTGAGCGCACAAGCGTTCCCTACAGCTGCGGTATGGGAAAGTCGGGTAGTTGTTATAGTATCTAGGTAGTTTCTGCCCTATCCCATACACAGTCGCAGCCTAAACATACCTGCCTTTGATTCCGCCAGTAACTTATATGCAAGGGAATCAATCACTAACGATCATCATTTGTTGTGCAGTAATGGTTATCGCAGCTAGGTCCTGATAAGTCATCGTGTCTCTCTCCGGCATGGAAGTCATCTCATCTACGTGCGTACAGGAGAAGAGAAGCCTGTCTTTCGAAATGATAATAAGCTATCTATCTATTGACTTAAGGGGACCAATAAACCGTGGTAGCACTCTACAACTAAAACAAGGAGAAAAATTCCAAGCCAGGAAAACCCATATATCGCACATATAATCTATCTGTCACGCACCCTCCCGCGCGTCGAAGGAACGTTCATTCATTCTACGCAATACATGCCTCTAAGTAAGTAGTTGGGAGACGACCAGCAGCCAGCAGCCAGCTAACCCAGTTCACTATTACATCGTCGTCAAGGAGGACAACAAATAAGACAGACAACTTGACGGAACACGCATAACACGGATATCCGATAGTATTCCCTATCCACCTACCTACCTACCTACCTAGCTACCTAAATAGCTCGGCGGACAGCGCATCACTTCGCTACGTGTAGCAAAGAAGCCTAAGTAAACGTAAAAAGGCATATTTACTCCACTCATGCACAAGGCAAAAGTGCCTGCCTACCCATAGCATAGGTATAGGTAGACCTTTAAGCATTGTTACCTATGCATAGAATCACAGTTAAGAGTATAACTTTCCCGTACATATATGACATATATACTTACATGTTATTGGTTTATCGACCCCGATAAGCCATAAGCCAGTCTGTCAAGCTCTAGGTGGCCGAGAGAAAGAGAAAGAGAGAAAGAACCCTGACTTCCTTAAACCCGAGAGGACAGAACATTCATGATAAAGGGTTAACCTAACCCAGCATGGCAGGTCCACCCTCGTTGGTTGGACCTACCCGGAATATATCTCTCTCTCCATGAGATTGAATGTTTTGGTCGGAAGGCCCTCGCGTGTATGCAGTCTGCATGCAGGAAAATGGGTTCAGTTTCCAACCTACTAGGTAAGCTTCCAAACAGATGAACCACGTGTCTTGTCCTCTTCTATCAGTTCCTAATCGAAGCAGAGGACAAAAACAAAAGTAAGTCGGCAAGTAGCGACATATGTCTTCACAAATTGTCCCCTTCCCACCCCACCTACCAAGTAGAAACGTAGCAGATACGGGCCACCCAGCCCTGGCCAAGGGAAACAGGGTTTCAGACGCAGAGCACTGAGGACCTATACACACACCTAGTGGATAGGCACTTACGTCCCTCTCTTCACCGTGCCCGGCTCCGAACTCAAGTCAAAACGAATCGGGAGAAGGATTGCTAGAGATAAGTAGGTCCCGACATGGCGAGGTAGGGCACATGTCGATACTGCAATTCAAAAAAAAGAGCTACCATACCGGATTGCAACGGGATTGCCAATTATCATGCGGACAAAAGTTATAATAGTCGTATATAAACGGAGTCTACAAGCTGCAACAGTCACGTCGTGGTAAATAAGTCGATGATTTTGAGTGGGTAACTTCTGGTATTTTCAGTGATTTGAGAGATATCTGATACCTAGAGAGCGAGTTAAAGCAAAATCCATCCACTGAGTCCATCGTCAAGAGTGCTTGCTGCCGCCTGCCAAAGTTTCTGATCCAAAAAAAAGTGGGGAGTCCATACACGCCGATCGGCCCTTTCCTCATTAACATTCCAAATGCACCTCCAAAGAAAAATAAAAAAATACCCGCTACCGAGAACAAAACACGGCAAGAATAAAATGAATATGTTGTTGGCAGACACTCAAGACGACGAACCCGTTCCGTTGTGGAGGATGAGTTTTAACCACAAGAGGCAACACCGGCAGAACCCTTAGTGGGCTTCTTGCCAGTGGCCAACCCACTCAACGTCATGGAAATCATGGCGTTTCTCTCGCCAGTTCCAATCTCGGCCCTTGTTCCACGGGCAACCGCGCGACACTGAACGGTCCCCATTCCATTTATGATTAAGTTGATGTGTGTTATCCCAAATTCCCATTCCCATACCATGATTGTTGAATCCGTGACCATGTTGTCGTCGCGACTTGGGCTCCGGCGACATACCATAGGCGCGTCGTCGTTCTCCCAAAAGCTCCCATTTGTCGAGGGCGTGGCGCTTCGGTGGCGGCGAATAGCGAGGGGACTTCCTCGGTTCCTCAACCACAACGTGTTCTTCAAAGAAGAACCCATCGGCAACCAAGTCACCATCGATATCGTTCGAAATGATTACAGGGGTAGGAGAAGATTCGGGCTTCTCGGCAGCCACAGGGACACTCGTCTTGTCCGAGGATACCGGATCCTCTTGATTAACGACCACGTCGGGCTTGCTGTCGTGGCTCCAGGTCCGGCTATTAAGCTCCTTGAGCTCTTTAAGCTGTCGGGCACGCTCTTCTTCTTCCTCTTCGATATCCTCTTCCCACATGTCACTCCAGCTCTTCGACACGGTATCATTCTTGCGGTCGAATACCATGGACATGGCACCCAGAGTCGGCTTGGGCTTGGATACATTGATTGGAAGGGAGCCAGCCACAGGACCTTCGTAGGGACGGCCACGGGCTGGGACATTCAGTGGGCCAGAGATGCCAAATGAATTCATGGACACAGCAAAGTTGGATGTGAGAACGGACGAGATGGATGGCGCAACAGCAGAACTAGAGAACCAATCCGTTGTAGCTTCGGACTTCGGGAACAGGTCCTCGGTGTAGCTCTCGTTGTCGGGAATGGCACTGAGCTGCCGAATCGGCAAAGCAGGAGTGGCATGGAGAGCCTTGGCCCATGGGAAGGCACCTTGGTCGACCTGGGGGCTTTGGATCGAAGGAGTCCGAAGAGGTTCCCGATTAGCGGTGGCGACAGTGGTACGATCAACGCTGCAGAAGTCATCCAGAGGCTCGTCGAGAGAAGTGAAGCTGACGACTCGGCGGAGAGCATTTCTAGCACCGACAAGAGACCGCTTGCGGGGATCCAGGTTCATGCACTCAACAATGACCTCGTACGTGTCTTGGGACATTGACGGGAAGACATCAAACAGGGACTGTTTGTCGCGAGAGAAGTCCAGGAATAAGGGATCCGCCTCAGTAGGCGTGGTGAAGGGGTTCCGAGAGAATAGTATGTTGAGAAGGCAGATACCGATGGCCCAGATGTCAGCTTGAGCGGGCGAATACCCAGCACCAGCCGAGTCGTACTGCTCAGGTGACATATATCGGTCACTGCCCACTGTCGTCTCGTAGCTCCACTTATCTGTAGTTGCCAGGCCAAAGTCGCCCAGCTTCATGGTGCCAGACTCGGTGAGGAAGATGTTCTCTGGTTTGATGTCCCGGTGATAGACACCCTTCGAATGCATGTATTCAACTGCATTGACGAGCTCTAGCATGAACCGACGGACGTGTTCCGTCTCCAGCGGACCAGTGCCATTCCGGATAGCCTCGTACAGGTCGCCGCGAGAGCAGTATTCAAGGATGAGGTAAAAATGGGCGTCGGTCTCGAAGGAGTGGATGGCGTTGACGATATTCGGATGGGATCCGAGACGGCGGTGACTCGAGAGCTCTTCAGACCTTTCGTCCACCGCGTACTCTAGCCCAGCCTCATTAGCAGCTGCTCGCTTCGTCATGCACTTGATAGCAACGAGGTCATTCGTCTGCAGGTCTCGGGCCAGGAACACCATCCCAAACGAGCCGTGATTGAGTGGAGAGATGGTCTGAAACCTCCCATCGAGTATAACGCCATCGTGAAAGTCGTTCCGCAAGCATTCCATGACGCTGTCTCAATGGGAGACCAGAGTTTTGAAAAAGGCAAAAAGGAGTAGTCTTGGCTGAGACCGATAATGATCGCACCAAGTGTTGCAGCCTGTCTATTCTGATCGTCTATTTTGTGGGTATCGAAGGTCCGATGAAAACCAAGATGATTACTTTTCGAGTGTTTTTGTGTACAATTTTTTAGGTTGTAAGGAAGAAACCGTGAAAGTTGAGATGGCGAGCGACGTGAGCGGATTGCAATGAATAAACAACGGCCGAGTGTCTTCGAGATGACTAAATGGATGCAATATACAGGTTGTTAAGAGAGGAAAAAGAAAACATAACACTCCAGGTCGTTAACGGGTCAGAGGCTCATCGAGGGTATTCGGTATGTGAACAAATGGAAAGTAAATAATCGTGAATAGTACTGGTGGACCGTGGGCCCTGAGAAGTGAAAGAGAAAGTCGTTAAGAGGACATGAGTATGATGTACGAGAAACGAAAGAGAGTGGATGAGTTTTAATAGGCAGGCGGAATATCACGGCCTGGATAACTCGTTGCCAAGGTGAGGCGTTCGGTCGTGATACAGGCAGGCTTGTGTTTTCGGAGAGGGTGAGTCAACACAGGTCCAAGGCAATTGTGTGCCTGATGGCGGAGCTCCTGCAAAATCAGCGCACCGAAGCGGGCTCGATCAAAGATTCATTCGATACAACGAACAACAGCGTGGAAGGGGTTGTTGTGTGTTTTGATCGTAATTGAGTCGGAGCGAGACAGGTTTAGGTGGCAGTGGGGAGGCGGGTGTATTCGAGGATAGGTCAGAAGAGAGATTTCAGGAGTCGACTATGGGTATTTCTCGACTATCGACTGAAAGGTTGGGATGGCAGATATGACTCCTTGCGTCGTTGGTCAACGTTGTTATCATTCAAAGTGGACCTTGCTCAGAAGCGAGTCCGAATTGTCAAGCGTGTGACGTGTTGAGCACGCTATCCGATCGGAGTGGATGTCCTTGTATTAGGGGGCGGCAGCTGTACTAATAAGAATACACGAGGAAATCGAGTATTGGCTTGGAACAGCTATTAGGAGCTGCTGTCGACAAAGAAGCAACCACAGTTGGCCAATTGCTTGGATGTAGGTCGTCTGATGCAGGAGCTAAGCTGTTGAAAGAGACCTTAGATAAGACCTGGGGTTGTTCAAAGGAAGGAGAGGCTCGGTAATACGAAGAGAGGTATTAGGTATGGATATGTATGGAGAGGTCAGTTGTGAGTCTCTTGTTCCGGGACAGATGGTCGAACCCAAAGCACGGCTGACTGAACTATGTGAAGGCGAAGGGGAGAGAAAGGGAGCAGAGAGTGACGATGTAAAGGATGAAAGGTCGACAAATGGTAGATAAAAGAGGAAAGAAACAGGTCGGCTGGCCAGGGATTCGATAAAGAGAAGAGCGGTAGGGAATGGGATCGGTTGGATAGGTTGGATGGATGAAGAGTCACGGTAGGATGAGTGACCAAAGGGACAAGAGAGAAGACAAATCAAGCCAGTGAACAAACGAAGGTACTCGAACTAGCCACCACCAGTAGAGTGGCCTAGGGAACCTATCCAGTCCCCTTTTGTCTAGAGCATGCTGTAGGGGGGGAAGTCACCATTTGGGGGTGGGTTGGTCATCGACTGGATTGGGTGGGACGATAATGAAGCAATGCAGGCAAGACTGGAGACGACCCCATTCCTTTGAGAAGCCCAGACGGCCAGGATAGACGCACCGCCCCGGTTTTACGCTACATATCACTTAGTATCCTACCTAGTGTAGTATAGCCCGAATGGATACATTCGTCCCTTCCTACACTATCTAAGTACATACCATTTGTACCTCCTACCTACCTACTTATCAGGACATGACTTCGCAATTCAGATATCCTTTGTTTGCTGCCGTTTCTATTAGAGCTAGGGAAGTCACGACATATATGTATATATAAACTTAACGTATATAAATGATGGCAGCTTGAAAGTCAAACTAACATTGAAGGTAGAGAATAAAGTACCAGGCAGCAGAAAGGAAGAGAGAGCTAGGTACCTGGTAGCTACCACCTACATACGTCGTGATAGCTATAACCTGTATATTTACCTGAAAGCCAGATTCGGACAGGTATCTACTGACCTTGAGCGAGCAGAAGAACTTATCTACGAAGCAATTTACACCTAAGGTATGTACCTACAATAGGTTAGCTACAGCAGGAAAATACAGCATCGAATTGGTAGTTGGGAGGTACTCAGCGGCCAAGCCGAGTGAGAGAATACCTACCTACAGAAGGTGGTCTCATCATATCAACAAGTCACCTGGTACTGAGTAAAGTTCGCTATCTGTATGGCTATTGCGGGCTGGTTTTGGCTGGTTGTCTTGCAAGTTGTCATGTTATTGAAGCAAAGACAGTGTATCTTACTGTGATATGACAACATTTGAGCCATGGGAGATTCATCATGATGCCACGCCAGCAGATATGAAGATACTCCTGGAACAGCCGGATGCTATCAGAACATAGTGAAACAGGCCAGCGAGTGCTGATGAGTCAACAAGTACCGGAGTAGCCCTCTGGTCGAGCCGCCGGAGCCCGGGCTGTGGTGTGTCACAGTGTCATGAGCGCCAAATATCAACTGGGTCCAGCCCAAAGAAAGAGCTCCTCCAAGCTTCTGCAACAGGCCGACTACATCTGTAGAATCCTGTGGAAAAGCGTCGTGCCTAAAGCCGTAATTAGATTCTTGACCACGCGGACAGCTGTTGCTGGTGAGGCCGCTATGTACCAGGTACGATACAGTAATAGAGGAATGGGGCTAAAATCATGCACCGTGTACGATAGTCTCGATACTTGCAGGGGCCGACGAAAGATCGCCACACCGCCATATACATCTGTTTCGAGTACCTGACACGGATGACTACGCTATGCGAGCTACCACACGGCAAAGTAGCCATCCCTTACGAGCTAGGACAGTCACAAGTACATCACCTAGGTATCCGCATGCAGGCAACGCTAGCCAGCGATTTAGCAGGTCAGCAGTCTCTTTTTTAGCTTTTTGATGGTCAGTCAATAGCATTCCGAGTCAACCAAGCCAATCAAACCTCAACTCTCCAGGAACAGAGCCACTAAAACCAAGACATGACCAAGACAAGGACAGAAACAAGAACTTGGACACGTTGCTACGAACCATCCCCACATCAACCAGAGACTGCACACCAATGACGATGGCCAGCCCGGGCCAATTGTAGAGGGTGCTGCTTGTCCCGGACCCTTCCAGCGTCTTCGGTTTCACTTCAAAGTCATGGGCGAGCTCATTGGCCCAAGATGCCGCCAGAGCCACAAGAGGCATGCAGCTCCTTTTCACCTGCAGCAGTGGTTATGCTCTGGGTTGCTGTATTCGTCCAGCGACTTGTTTTGTTTATGTCTTGACCGCTTTGTTGTAATTTCCAGATATGCAAGTGTCCCTGAATTGTAGGGTAGCTTCTGGTAAGGAGTGGTCAGTAGAGTCCTCCTTTAGTTCAGACGCAACGCCGAAGTATGTGAACCGGACGGAATATCCTAGGAGAAGACTGTTGAGATACAAGCCAGGGACTCAGGGAGCAAGCTTGACCTCCGTCAAAACTCCAACGTTAAGACAGCCAAGTCCATGGCTAGGTAGACTCCATAAAACCTTATGAAACGGGTCTTGTTATCACAAATGCATGCAATACTTAAGAGGAGACGTCACGGTCACTACTAAGAACAACGTCGACTTAGGTGTGGAAGTAACTATCGAGGTATCGATTAGTACATATTAGAGCACTCGACTACCTCCCTACCTGAATAGTATTGTGATGCAAGCTGGCATCATTCTCGCCTCTAGAAAAACATCCTTTCTACTGTATGCTGTATGGGGCCGAAGGAATTGCCGCAAGACAAACTCCATGTAATCACGAAGAATTGTCGTGATCCTAGCAGAACGGAGATCAGTTGGGGAAAGATAGTAATGGCAGTAATTACTTGGTAGTAGCATGATGCAATCGTGGGTGATCGTCCCACCCGTTTTGGCAGGACAGGAGGCACGTATTCCACGAGAAGAGAGACAGGCCCCTCTGTCTGACAGACAATCTGCTCGGGCTACGAATTTGCATTCCCGTCGTGCAACGTGTTAAAGGTGTTAATGCGAAAGTATCAACAGGCTTCTCTTCAAGTGTGGGGTACCTGAGCCGTAAACATTCTCAAAACGTCTATCGCCAAATTCTCCTATTCCTGACAAATGTATAATAGACATAACACTAGTAATAAGACCTGTGGGACATAAAAGGGAGACAATGTCTTTGGGAAGTCATCATCGAACAGCAAGAGACACGGTCAGAACACGGTCTAATCTACCTAAATTGCTCTCCTGCAAGGCGCATATCGTTTGACATGCTCGAAACTAGATATTGTTTACAGATCTGTAACCTAGACAAAGAATGCCAGACGGCAGCGTGATCGTCATTTCGAAGCGCTGGATAATATGAGATTAACGGGTATTGGGCAATCGTCAGCAGTCGAAAACCGCTATTGGCATTGCAGATGCTGTCTGAAGCTAGTGAACGATCTTTCTGTTTTGTTTTCACGAGTGACGGGCCGGATATACTGCAGACTGTCCTTGCTATGCTATGCGACCCCATGTTTCGAGCGTCAACAAGAGGCATCTTGCATCGTAGGTACGTACTCGGATATGCTGCAAGGACGTTACAGATCCTAAAATACAAAAATGTATGTAGGTATACCGTATAGGACGTACGTAAATAGGCGGGTATGCTGTAAATAGAAGCCCCTGCTTTGTTATTCTTGTCTGGATGCCGTGGTAACTCGCGAAACCTCCAAGACAGCGTGCATGCGACCGTGCGATCATGCGGATCCGACGCACACAGCCGCCGGAATCGATTATGCAATTGCGTACGGAAACAAATGAGCGAGCGGACGCAGTTACAGTCTTCTGCGAACAACGTCTCTGGCGCTGCTCCCACCGCCACAAGAACGGCCTAGGCGGCAAGCGTGTGGTGCGATGTAAACAAGCGAGCCAACGGAGATTTATACTAGCATGGTGGCGTCTAAGGAGGGTTGGGGCAGCCGTTTCCCGCCAATTTTGTCGTTGAGACTGCTCGAGATTGACAGGTCACACAGCACAGGATAGGATGAGAACTACATATTGATGAATATAGTAACATAGACGCTTGAAGTGCGCTGGGGGCTTTTGGTACAACGCCAGCCTTTGGCTAATTTTTCTTCTTTACCTGCTACAACAGTACAGGTCTGCCGATACGGGGCTGGCGTTCTTGTTCATCTCGTCTCTACCTACATACATACATACATACTGCAGTACAGCTGTACCTCGCACCTGGTTGCATCGGTGATACTGGAAGTCATACTATTGACCACATATGCAATATACTATGTTTTCGCCCTGCACCGTCATAACATTAGGTGATAATGATACTAGTAGTATGGAGGATAGGTATTATCCAGAGCACATTTGTACCGAGGTCCTAATCGACGCGATATCGCCCTCTTGTACGCGGAGATCCATCCTATTGTTTACCATATGAGATAGAAGATTGGTGATCATCTCCGTCGAGAAGACTTACTTCCAACCACAAAAAAGGGTACGAGTTGCAGGTACATGCATACTAGTATGACGGCCCCTTAGCTCATAAGAGGATTCATAAAAGGACCATAATATAACCATCGTGGAGTGAAGCCACCCAACCATTCTTAGCTGCATAGCGATGCATAAGATGCAGTAGTGTGTGCAGCACCAGTGTGTTGAGTGGATTGGACGCAGCCCGTATGGATTCAGGAGGTTGTGGATTGCATGTTGTCGATAACGAGCCGTGTTTTCATTGTTGCACACGTCCAGCAGCAACTTCAAGTTGCGTTTGGGGGCTGGTCCCGGTCATTTTCTCATTCGACAGCCACGATTGCCCTCAGGACTGCCCCGCCATTCTTTCCACAAGTCTTCCACTATATTTCCAAATTCGATCTCTGGTACTTGCAACGCTCCAAAACCGGCTAGCCACTCATTTCGTACCTCATGCAGTCCACAGTAGTCTACTGCATGCGACCGAGCCTAAGGCAAAAAAAAAACATTTTGTCCTACGGCGTATAGCCTGCCAACCGCTGCTGACTTGTTAGTACGAAGTCGTACAGGCGCATCCACAGGCACATATTACAGGCACGTATGCTGTACAGGACTTAACTTTCCAGCTATCGTGCATTGACGTTGTGGGCCAACTCTGGGGTTCCTGTCTATTTCGAGACTTAGAATTCTTGACCGCCTCATAACCAACACGAACTAGACATATAATTTTTTTTATCCCCGACTATTAGTCCTTCAAAGTAAACAACCTACCTAGGTATTTGTCTAGTTCGGCTGTCACCGGTGGCTGTCCGTAACGGCAATTGGAGAAGGTGAGGAAAATTTTCCAAATCAGTCCGGTCTTGCGGGAAGGTGACAATTATCGCCAACAAACCCATGCCTTCACCGCTAACTACCCAAAAAAAAGCGCAAAAGCCGTATAGGTCTTTTGGAATTTGGAGAGAGAAAGAGAAAAGGAAGTTTTCAAAGGGCGAAAGGAAGATCGCCGAAGTCCAGGAAACTCCATCACCAGAGTCGGTTGCTGCTACAATGACTGCATCGACTAGGTCAGGTGTCAAGGTTGTCTTACTGGATATTGGTAAGAAACCAAACATCTCCTCTCCTCCGCGGTCTCGTCACTCTGTACCGTATTTCCTATCTTAGGGGATCGCCTGCATTAGCCCGGAGAGGTTGGCTAATGGGATCGCAAACAGAGGGCACTGTTTGTCCAATCTCCTTTGTCAAAGATGTCTTGGTAAGGCCAGCCCCTTTTTACATCAATTGAATTCGTTGCCATGTTCCGTACAGCATACCCTGTTCAGTTCAGTGTCATGTTCGCACTATTATCACTGACCACCCGCATCTACGCCCGCATCGTTGCCCGCATCCCCCGATGTGTTCTTGCTTTGCCACGCCACCGGCACCGGCGCCATGCAAATAGATGGCGGCGATCAACTACGATAGCGCTATCGTGACCTTGTGACCGTTACATTCGCCGTGCCCCCGGGGATTGGCTATCACTGTTGTTACTCGGCTATGCAGTTCTTTATACATACGTTGGCCAGTGCCGATCTCCAATATTGTCTATTATCATTCGTTCGCCACAACGCCGTTTCTTGGCCGATGTCTCGCAGGATACCACCCCAGAGACCCGCGGGCTGATCTATCGTTCTAGTTTCCTTATGCATTAAGAGTCCTTCCCCAGACGCTAGAGGCCCAGTGGGATAGTCCAGCCTTCGCAAAGTATAGAGATGCGTTTCCTCCAGAGTACCGGTCATCCAAGGATGAATTGGCTGCTCATGTCCGCGATCTCATGGCCAAAGACGTGAAAATCTCGTACTTGAAGAGCCTCCAAGGTTACTTATGGGAAGAGGGATATGCCTCTGGTGATCTAAAGGCACCGCTCTTCCCCGACGTGGCTGCTAAGCTTTCTGCATGGCACAAGAAAGGGCTGAAAATAATGATTTATTCGTCTGGCTCTGTACCGGCGCAAAAGCTGCTGTTCACACACACTAACGCCGAGCCCTCGGACCTGAAACCTCTTATCTCAGATTGGTTTGATACTGTCAATGCAGGGCTGAAAACGGAGACCAAGAGCTACCAAACAATACGTGGATCTCATCCGGAAATCCCTGTTGAGCAATGGCTGTTCCTAAGTGATAACACTAAGGAAGTCGATGCGGCGATTACCGCGGGAATGCAGAGCATGGTCGTGCAGCGTCCCGGCAACGCAGACTTACCTGACGAAGTACTGAAAAGGCTCAAGGCTATAGAGACGTTTGATTCTCTAGGGGATAGCTTATAACGCAACCCACGACCATGCAAGAAGCGTTTAACTCCACCTATACTACTTAACTAAGAAGAGGATGGAAGCTGTACGCACTCTACTTAGTCCACCGGTCTTATTAGGTAGTGGTTGCGGCATTCGAGTTGACAGAGATAATTAAGAATATCGCGTATAAGAACTTCGTCTATGGCTGTGCCACCATTCCGATGCACCAGCTGAGTACCCCTGTTTATCGGAGGTGTTGAACCTGTCTGTCACAGGTTGCTGTCACTACTTAGGTCCTTTAGAAGTAACCATCCGGCCCAAGTGACGCTGTCATATAACTTCACCAATAGTGCAACCCAGCTAATGCCGTCAGCGACATCGTGAAGAGCGCACACAGTACCAGGGAGATATCTCATATTAGTCTCAGCTACCTTTGACCAGTGGGGACTGCCAGTCCTGCGGTACCTACTTCCCCCTTTACCTCCTTCATCTTTGGGTTCTCGTTGTAGATAGTATGCATAACCAATGATGCAAGGGATTATAGGTGATGAAGGGTATTATTATAAGACGCCTACAGGGTTACATTTATCCAGTCACCTAACCTAGTGACTATGTCAAATATATACCAAGCAGATCATCAGCTATTTCGCTACATTGTCGTCGGCCGCCGAAACAGACACCTGATATCTCGCTTGTATGTATACATACATATACGCGCATATACACATCTAAGGAAAGGGCACCATCTCTAATCCCCTGGCAAGTCCCCACTGCCGCTGCTTCTTACCTACTACATAACCGGCAGTGGTAATTCGTAGCCGGGGAGAACAACCTACCGGTTGAAACATCTCTGGCGCGCGAATCAGCCCCTTCGATAAATATACAGAAATCACGGCGACAAGGTATCTACGACACCTCTATGGCTGGTGTTAATCCATTGGCAAGATCCTCCGAAAAGGCGCCCATTGATTGAGCGATTCTCACGTTCATCCATCCATCCAAGAGGGGATGATACCTACTTACCAGAGAATGGAATGAATCTTACCGAGCTCAGAAACGTTTCATTATTGGGTAGGTAAAGTCTACGCAACATAATTGTATTTCTGGGCTAGAGATAAGAAGCAAGACCAGGGGAGATCATAGGTGGATGGATTGGATATCCGATCTCGCGATATCGAATGATTCTAGAGAGCCTAGGAAGATAGAAACTCTGTTCTAGATAGGTTGGTGGACTGGTCGTTCATTTTCACTTTCATTAAGTGGTTGGTCGCACGACATTTAGGAGAGTAGAACTACAGATGTACCATCCCTAGATATCTATCACTAAATAAATAAGCCCACTGTCGTGCCACACAACCTTATGACGACGATGTAATCTGATCGCAAACTTCCGGCTCTTTAAATGCTACTGAAAGATCTAATGTAATAAAAAGCCCCCGAGTCTTTTTAGGATTTGCCATAATTTTGTTATTGTGGTAGTCATAAAATCAGTAGACATACCGTCGCATTTGTCTGACCTATCATCTATTGTCTACCTACCTACATAATGAAGGAGTACTTGAGAAACTGCTTGAAAGCAAAACTATTCATCAATAGCAGGGTACACTCTACATCTGATATCATTCTCATCTTTAAGTGAGATACGCCAATTGGTCGAGGGGTAAACAGACATACCACACACACGCACAAGTCAATCGGGTTACCCGGGGAGGAGTGATGGTGCGATCCTACTGGCTCTGTATTACAAAGACTGCATTAGGTAGCGCGTGTTTTTGTCTCTCGGCGTCGCATATTATCGCTCGTTGGACGGGAAACTAGGTATCGCTCTGCCCTCGTTTTATGACTCGTCATTCTTATATCAAAAGGGGAGGGGGGACGTTCGCTGATTCGGGCTTCTCCAAATTGTCCAAGGGAAAACACGCCGCCGGCAATTTGGGATGTCGCATGACCGTCTCAAAGAACCCATCTCGATGGTGCCGCAATTCCCCCCTTTTCTCATATTTGGCGGATTGGTTGAAAGTGGTTCTTGCGGGGTAAAAGGCGTCACTCTTCCTTTGATGGGCCTATATCCATCCCACCTCTCAACAGGTGAATGAGGAGGAGGACGCAAACTTATTGCGGCTGGCTCATGTAGCCGTTGGGGAAAGATTGCCAAACGGCCGTCGCGGATATATTACCTGGCTGTCTGGGAAACAATCTGAAGATCGCGGAGTTGGCCGATAGATTAGACAAACAACCGGCTTGGGATGGACGTCATTCGCAATCAATCAATCAATTGCTACTTAGTAATTCGTTAGCTGTTGTGGAAACTGTAAATGACAACGAATTGACGCAAGACAGTTACGTACCGACGCACCCGCATTTCGACGTCTTAATTTGTTTTGAGTTTGTTTTGCTAGTCAATTTGGCGCGAATAGAGTAGGTGGTTCGCAATCGCAATAATCGAGATTGGCGACGCCTGACTCGCTCATCTTGCCGAAGTCGTCGAACCCCGGAGGATGATCGAGAAATTATTTCTCGTCGATCCAGAACGGATCTCTGTCTTCTTGAAGGTGGGGATTCGAGACGAGACACACAACGTCCTCCTCCACAGGTAATAGACTAGTTTTTGAGTGATCTTGCTATGCGTCTTAGTGTATCCCAGTGCGTTCATAATCCTTTCCAATAACTGCTCATCTATGTACCTTGAATTCGCAACGCATGGAGCTGGCAACACTAGGAACAGACACGGGAATACATCATGTGATTCGACCATGGAGGGCTTCTTCAAGAAGTCCAATGTCCTGAGTAACATATCTCCCCGTCCCTGAGCGTCGGGAACAAAATTTAGCACTAGCGATAGGCTGATGATATCGAAAGTCTGCGTGTCGTCACTAGGTAAAGGTCGCTTCATGAAGTCTTGTTGAAGAATGCCCTCGCTTTGACTGTTCAAATCGATCCTTTCCATATCGAAGAACCCGCTCCTCGAACATTCGTTGGTGGTACTGAGGGCGCCAACTTCTAGCATGCGCACTGACCCCCTTGCCATTAGGCCCGAAGAAGAAAATTTGGGCTTGAGCCATTCCATCAGGACTCGTGAACTGTCACCACCGCGATCATTGCGTTGGCCCTGGAGACTGGCTTGTTGATACTTCTGAATGCCACCCAGAGCACCAATCTCCGCATCAGCGGCGGCTTCAGCGGTCTTATCGCCTTTGGCGATAGCCTGGGCCTTTTTCTTCTCTAATTGGTGAATAGTATTGATGAGTCCTCGGGTTGCTTTGCGTGATATCGACGTTGGCTTTTTGAGGGTGGGAGGCCGACCACGAGCTAATGTCTTCAATGGCAGTTTTTTTCTCTTGACGGTCATTTTCAAGTGAAAGAATAAATAATGGACCTACACGAACAGTCAAAGGCCCCCATTAAGAAATACAAGAGATTTAACCTTCGAAATCTAAAGCCGTTACAATCCCGATTATCTCTGTCAGGCTTTTTGCATTTATTAGTGACTGTTAGACAAGTCTGAGAGCATTCAACACCTATAAGACTTATCAACAATATCATTGGTCCGTCATATTTTCAGTGGATCAATACCTGGTCCCCTAAAGGTACTTTGCTAATGTACCTGCAATGGTCGCTTATCAACACTCTTATCTTACGCTCGGACCACTAGTACCCTAAACGCTCCACCACAATTCAACATCCAAAGAGCAAAATTGGTGGTGTAAAGTTCGTACTTTTTTCCTCTTAGACAGATCAACCAACCCACGACGACAACCCCTCCGTCCGTTCGCCCAACGCCTAATTCCGACAACAATGGCTCCCAAGGATTCTGCGAAAGGTACTACCTGAAACCTCCCATCCTCGACGACATCGTCAAATCTCCGACATGCCTCCAAGGGTCGTCGTTCGCATAGGCGCGACCCGTCCGTCGCATCAGCAGTAGACAATGTTGCGTAGTTCTGTTAATCAGGGCGTATGCTGATGCTTCTCAACAACAGGCGGAAAGCCCAAGGGCTTGAAGCAGGCTTCGGCCGCTGCTAAGGCCACTGTACGTCTCCGACCCTTCACCTTTGGAAAGTCTAATAATTGGCTGACCCTTTTCCAGCTCCGTGGCGATGCCGGTCACAAGAAGAGAAAGGTCCGCACCAGCACGACGTAAGACTCCGAGCCCCAGATGATGATCGAATTCCTCGAATACTAATGCGGATCTTCTAGCTTCTACCGCCCTAAGTAAGTGGTCACGACTCGACACCGATGCCAAGGGTTTTCAGCAAGACGTGAATTAACACGAATTTCAGGACCTTGACTCTGTCTCGGGCCCCTAAGTGGTATGTTACAGCCTCTCTCAGGAAATAACCTGGAATACTGAGCTAACCATCATACAGTACGTTAAATCGCCAGTCGCTTCGTCTCTAGTTGCCAGGCTTGTGCCTTGGATAACGTCGACAGAAGTAATATCAAATTGGTATAGCCTCTAACATGTATCAGACCTCCGCAAGTCCATTGCCCATGAGCCCCGCCTGGATGAGCACAAGGTGAGATTCTAAACGCGAAACTATTGTCTCGGCGATTGCAACTAACAATGAGTAAAGATCATCGTCAACCCCCTCAACACCGAGTCTGCGATGAAGAAGCTCGAGGAGCACAACACCCTTGTGTTCATTGTCGATGTCAAGGCCAACAAGGCTCAGATAAAGCAGGCCTTGAAGAAGCTTTATGAGATCGACGTTGTCAAAATCAACACTCTCATCCGCCCTGACGGCAAGGTACGTTTCAACCTTGATATAATCCCTGTCTCCCAAAGAGGCAAATGCTGATTCTGGCCCGGAAATATAGAAGAAGGCTTACTGCAAGTTGACCCCCGATGTCGACGCCCTCGACATTGCCGCCACCAAGCTTGCCCTGGTTTAAACGATCTTGATGACAAATTGGTTTGGGTGTATGGGAATTACGCTGCTCGGATGGAGTGTGATAGATACGCTCTGAGCTGAATGAAAAAAATGCATTAACGGCGTTGTCTCGGATCATGGCTTATGGTTTTTCAATGAACAAGAAGTGAATTGGACATGCCCAGAGTTGAATTTACGTGAAACGCTAATTGTGACGTGATATGCCTCCTGATATGCTTCCTCTTTGTTCTAATCGTACAGCGTAATCCTAGATGCTCTTGATATGTTTGAGCCATGCCATATTAGATTACTCAAGAACATGCTGTGCTATCCTAGCAAATATTCCCCTTTTGGAGCCCAGGCGCGCTTTCGTTATAGTGTTCATATGTTACACGTAGAAATTATAGGTAGATTAAATCGATTTAGCTCCGCATGGTCTGCAGATGCTTCATGGTCAAGTTGCTGATGTCGAAGAAGCGGGCGGCGCAGTTGGTCATGCATGTCTCCTCGCTCTTGTCGAGCTGGTTGCTCTTGATCGTACCCGTGATGCACTTGGAGAAGCAGATGTCGGTCAAGCTGTGGATAGCTAGCAGATCAAATGTTAGCGGAAATTCGGCATACTTCTTGGAGATATTGAGGCATGGTAGGGACTTGTAGCAATAAGGTATCTCGAATACGCGCGCAGGTAGTGTTTGGCTTAGTCGCATTCGTGTATTGCTGATGAAAGTGGAGGGGAAAGTGAAGTGAAGTGGTGCGCTGTACTTCCCACACATTTTTGGTGGTAGGATATCACGTACTGGCTTGCATGCGAGCTTTCTGGTTCTCGACCTGGAGGAACTGGCTCAGCTCGTTCTTGTCCTTGTCGTTCAGCTTCTCGATGGAGGCTTCGGAGAGGGATAGGTTATCCATTTTATCTCTTTGTCGATGCTATGGGGTTTCGGGCGGGTTTGAGGTTGTTTGGTTGAGAGCGGTAAGTACCTAGGTAGGTAGGTTTTGCGTTTTAGTTAATTGAGCTTAGGTAGGTAGGCTTAGCAGGCATTGAGGTAGAGGTGAGGTAAGGTAGGAAGGCTAAGCAGAACAAATTTCGAGACTTGCTCTTATCTTATCGCCGACATGTGGTAGCATATCCTTACCTCCTATGTAGCCCAATTTACCTACATAAGAAGATAAAGATTTCTATATCACACTTCAGGGTTGAAGTAGGAAGCAGCAGTAGCCAGATACATTTACTGTTTGCAGATTTGGCAAGGCTTAAATCAGTCGATAGTGTACAAAACGGAACAGATATCACGAAACCAGTAAAAAGATGCAATCAATGCCTCGCTAAACTTATGACCCAAGCTAGGCGACGCCAATTGAGTAAACACTATGTGTAAGATAACTTTATACAATGTAGATTTAGTCTGTGCTTTACATATATATGCGTTTATCTTATACATATTTGTATGGGTTCATGATACCGTTCTGCATTCCATATTAGTGCTCGAGGCTTCTCACCAAGTCTTGTTGGGCGAGGAGGGGAGGGAAGTGTTTTCAAGGGAAAAAAAAAAAAAAAAACTTACAGGGTCATATAATTTCTTAACCTGCTTCATCAGATTAACCATGGTATCATTCCTGCTGAAACCAAGATACTTCTTCTTGGCTATGCCGATGCCGTGCTCGGCACTGATGCTTCCGTTCACCTTGCCGATCCACTCGTACACAAAGGGCTCCAGCACCTCCTCAACGCGCTTGTCATATCTTCGGACAGCCACGTTCAGGTGCAGGTTGCAGTCGCCCATGTGGCCGTAGCCGACGACTTCGACGACGGGGAATTCATCGGTATCGCCCTTCAGGCCGGCCGCTTCGATCCGCTCTCTTGTCTCATCCACTAGCCGGTAGAGATCCTTCAGGGGTATAGAGACATCATACTTGTAGGTGCCTCCGAAATGGCCCACGCATTCAGTAATGCCCTCTCTTTGACTCCATAATGACTTGACTTGCGTCTCATCTTGGGCCAAAACACCGTCGGCAATGATCTCCTTCGCCATGACTTCCTCGAGGAACTTCTCGAGTTTCTCGGCGTCGTGCTCCGAGTTAGATCCGCTAGTCTCAATGAGACAGTAGAACTGATGCTTGTCATCCAGAGGGCGCTTGCTTTGGCGCACTCTGTGTACCATATCCTGGCTGTAAGAATCCATCAACTCGAAGGCCGAAAGAATCTCCGACAGCTGAGACTTGGCCTCTCTGAAAGCGAGCTGGATCTTCTCGAAAGAGTCAGCGCCGAGGAAGGCAACGTTGACAGCCTTGGGTCTCTGGGGGCACTGTATCGAGACGGCCGTGATCATGCCAATGGTACCCTCACCACCAATGAACAGCTGCTTCAGATCGTATCCGGTGTTGTTCTTCCGTAGCGTGCAAAGGTCGTCCACGATGGTGCCATCGGGTAGGACAGCTTGGATGCCTAATACGCTGCCGTGCAAGCTGCCGTACCTAAGGAGGCGGAGTCCACCAGCGTTCGTGGATACATTGCCGCCGATTTGGCACGAACCCTTTGCGCCGAGATCCAGGGGAAACAGATAACCTTTCTCAGCCAAGAACTGGTCCGCGACTTGCAGGACAACACCAGCATCAACTACGAGGACACCGCTCACTTCGTCGAACGAGCGTATCTGGTTCATGCGGCTCGTGCTAACAACGATCTCGTCGAACACGGGCACCGAGCCGCCAACGAGACCAGTGTTCCCGCCCTGCGGCACGACGGCCAGCAGGTTGTCGTTGCAGTACTTAAGGATCTTGCTGACTTCTTCCGTCGACACGGGCTTCAGCACGAGCTTACAGTGCCCTCGGTACTTCCTCATCCAGTCGCCGTTGTAGGGCTCCATGTCCTCGGCCGAGACGTCGGCGGTTACGCCGTCGATGATGGCCGAGTCTTTCCCCAGAAGGTCGCGGAAGTAGGCCACATGTTCAGCGGTGAGCTGCGCGAAGCGCGAGTCGCGCTTGATCTCGGGGTAACTGTCGGTCGTATATCCGCCTGCACCATCTCCTCTGCACGGAGCCGAGTCTCGGAAACGTCTCGTTGGCGTGCTCGATAAGCACCGAAGGGTCGTCGTTGAGGCGTTGTTCAGCTTAGAAGAACTAGCACAAGCTGATCGCAGTAATGCTGCAGGTACGGCGGCGGCGGCGGAGGGCGTCGAAAATCGCCGGGCAATTGGCGCAAGCCTGGATCTGCATGCCATTGCGTTGCGTCGCGTCGAGAGGAACGACCCCTTTTAAGCTCGACGAGGGGATTGACAGACTGACAGGTCACACAAGTATACTTACTGCAACGAAAAAATTACCAAATAAAATCTGGAAGCTAACCTAGTCTCGTCGGGAGGATGGGGACCACCCGCCTAGACTACCCTATTTAACGTGGCGATTTCGGCGATCAGACCGGTGGGGCGGACCCCGGGATTAAGGTACTCGCAACCCTCGGGTACGCTAAGATGGATTAGGTAACGGGGATTCGTACTCTTGAGGATGTCTTGGTTTTCTGACATTGTCTTTGAGCGTCTCCTGTGAGGTTCATCATACTATTTATATTCGGATCGTGACCGCTATAATACCATATACGCAATGAGGATATGAGGTAGGCAGTTCTTTGGCTTGTTCACTCAAATCGGAGTTTAAGTAATGCCGACATGAGTGAGTTCATAATTTGACCCCTTTTCCAAAGTAAAGACCCTCATATGCTGCATAATGTCACATCTTTACTTCCATAAACACTGTATGCGCAGAAAGTACTTGATTTCATAATATAGACGGACAACGACGGGTTTTTGGTCTGGGTACTTGAGGCCGAGGAATGCCTTCAATGTAAGGGAGAAAACTAATGGCTAGCAGCCACTAAGGCGATATGTATGGGACGTACCATTCAGTTGGTTCTCACCTCATTTTACATTACCATGGGAACTCTCGGCGTAGTCCCACACCTATTGACCTTCGGGTCTACTATGTATTGCGTGAGAACTGCAATACCTAGGTAAGGCAAATTAAAAGCAAAGACTCGCTGAGTACGGTAGTCTTAGATGTTTTCGTCACTTATCGTTTCATGGCCTTTGAAACACCATGGAGTCAATAACTCGTTTTCGTATGACATCCCGGGCTTCCCAGGTACAGCCGGGTGGCCAGCAGAGAATAAGGACTAAGACCAAAGTCACATACCCAACTTCGAGGCCGGGGCCGCTATCTTGCGAGGAAGAAAGGCAGAGATGGTGTCTCCTTACCTACGACGAGATGCCCGAGTGGTATAAAGACAACGAACATATCAAAACTAGTTATAGGCCGGTCTCCGGTTCGGCGAGGAGGTCCTTCGCTAGCTGGACATACCTGCACAATGAGACTATTAACATATTCTCTCATATGCTTCCTGCCATTGCATTCTTTCTGGGCGGCTGGTACATGGTGTCTCACTTGCACGATGCATACAAGCACTTGACGTCAGCCAACTACTGGATTTTCTCTATTTTCCTGGTGACGGCCGTTAGTTGTCTCAGCTTTTCGACCTTATTTCACACACTAGGTAATCATTCACATGAGGTCGCTAGTATTTGGTTGCGGATGGACTATGTGGGAATCGTACTGCTCACGCTCGGTGATTTCGTGTCTGGGATATATATGGTTTTTTGGTGTGAACCGCTCGAGAGGAAGATATACTGGCCAATGGTGAGACGAAATCCACATCTGATGTTATACCATCAGCTCGCTTTCTAACACCCATCACAGATAGGTACCTTAGGGGCGGTATTAATTTTTATCATGCTCAGTCCCCCGTTCCAGGGGCCTAAGTGGAGGACATTTCGAGTCCTGACGTTCGTGGTCACCGGCCTGTCTGGCTTTGTGCCTTTGGCCCATGGAATTTATCTCTTTGGAGCTTCGCAGATGATGGAGCAATCAGGAATGCCATACTATCTCGTGGAAGGATGTTTCTTCGTACTAGGCGCCACTGTCTATACTGTAAGTCACCCGTGGGTGTGTAATGTTGCCCTTATTCAACGCTGATAGACTGTAGACGAGGTTCCCTGAACGTTTGGCCCCTGGCAGATTCGATATTTACGGCTCCTCCCACCAAATCTTTCATGTTCTTGTTGTGCTGGCTATTGTTACCCAGCTCGTTGGCATCTTGTCAGCATTTGACTATAATTATCATAACAGGAATTGTAAAGCCAACGGGTAATAGAGTGATGAAACAGCGCAAGACAGTTCTTTGTAAGCCCTACATTGGCAGGTTGTAGATCAACTTTGTTAGACAAGTCGAAGGATTTGCTTGTTAGCGACCTAATAGAAAGCTTATCTTACGTGGAAAGTGAGGTATGTATACGGTTCAGAATAGCTAAACGTGGTGTGCAGTGGTGAGGAATTGGTCGGGCCTCCTTCATCATCATCAATGATATTCGAAGAAGCGTTATAGGAAGTATAAAATTGTCGTGCCAACGACAACAACAACAACTTAATCCGACTGAAGTCCGGAGAGTTATGCTGTGTCCTTACAGTGTCCCTCCTTCATCTAGGGATTAAGAGGTTCAGGTCCCAATTTACCAAGGTAACACGTTGGAATAAATGAGGTTTGGCCAATAGCCACCCATACTTGGTCGATATCGATTCTTTACCGACCAACGCTAGCACGGTGTGGTACTTACAGCGTACGAGCACCCAGATGGTGTAACGTTAGGTCGAAAGTTCCTGTGTGACTACTCGTTCGGTGACTAACCAGTAGTTCATCTCAATCTTGCTGTTTCACACTGGAAATGTTTGGGATTTCCAGGGTGGCATGAGGACTGCCAGGATCACACGGCTGAGCGTGGTGTTATCGTGGGACGGCTCGGGTTAGCGTCAAGGTATTTTTGCTAATGGCGGTTCAGTTCAGCATCTGCACATCAAACGCCGATAATCTCCTTGAGTGTGCCTGGGCGTGGTTATTCCGTCCATCAACAACAAGAACACTTCAGATCCGATATCCCATAATATTTCCAACCATTAACGTATCTTTTAGCGCACAAAAGACGTGGCAAATCGACTGCTTGCGGAAAGTTCATTCCTGTTGGAAACAGGGGAGACTACTCACGTCACAACACAGCTTAATCTTCATGTAACACGCTGCATAGGGTTCTCGACGTATTGAGAGGTAGGCCCACGGTTTGGCAGTTCTGAGTTCATGCATCACCGATCCGTACAAAAATAAACCTAGAAGGAAGGGATTGATTACAAGGAGTCGAAGGGATGTAAGGTAAAGCCGACCCTGATGAAAAGCGAGGATCGATGACCATGTCTGCAATGCGCACCGCCTACCAACTGGGGGTGATCGACTGATGACTTGCATTGAAACGTCCCGAGGAAAACAATGCCTTGTTGGTAAAAAGATCCGCCGTGTCGGGAGATGGCGAATTTGAAAAGACTGCGTGTTTCAGATCGTGAACTGCATCAGGCATATACACGATTTGTGGAGTATTGGATGTAATGCTCCCTCTATTTGAAAGGGGGGGTAGCGCACGATTTTCGTAGCATTGCGTCGAGTCTTGAAAGACTTTCCTGCCTTCTGAAAAAGAAAAAGAAAAAAAGGTCTTCTCTGTTTTCCACCGTATGAACTTGACGATATATTTGCCTTTCGATATTTTGTTGCTGCTACTTGACAAGGGGCCTTTGTTGACGATTGCTGCAACCTCTATAAGTAACTTACGGTAAAGCACCCACGGCAAGTTAGTGTTACAAGGTCTCTATTTGGTTAGGTTCCTGTTTATCGATAAAGCGCGATGTCGGTACTTACCTCGCAACTGTTACCATTGGAGGGGTTGGTACCACTGCCCGAGCTAGCAACAAATGACAGAGAGGGAAATAGGGGTCTAGAGCTCAGCGCTAGCTACGAATCCCCTGGTCAACCAATGGTACACCTCAAATACACACTGGCCGAAGCATTCCCAATTTTGGAGCCCGATAGACAGACATCTTTACCAGAAACGCCAACGACTCCATCAGAGGCTCCATCTTCAGCTAGAAGCAGTGCCTGCTATGGTCTTACCAGTGTATACGTATCATCAACACCAGACTCGTCCCCATCTTCCTCGCCGTCTCGCTCCCAACGCCGTTCAAGCTCCCCCGCCCAGTCGAGTATCGATACCAATAACGGCGGAAGCACCAATAAGTCACCACCGAGATCACGAAGGACTCGAAGTGCTGTTGCTACTCGATCCCATCCGGAACTGCATGCCGCCCGCCTTCAGAGGTCCGCAACCCTTTCGACCTCGGGCCCAGTGAGGAAGGACTCGCTACGAGAGCACAAGTCGACGAATCCCAAGCGGCGTTCCATCTCATCCAACCCGTCGTCCGATTCCACCCCTGAGCATCCGGGGTCCAACTTGACCAAGATGGATGATAAATGGATCATTGTACAACAAAAGACCTTCACAAAATGGTCAGTCGCACTGGCTAGCCTTTGTTCTAAAGGACTAGATTCTAGATCTGCATTCCGCCTCCTTAAGACAATGTTTCTTATAGTGCTATCCTCCCCACGAGTACTGACCCCACTGAAATTCCAGGCTCAACACTAAAATCGAACCGAGAGGGGTACAGGTGAAGGATCTAGTTACGGATTTGAGTGATGGTGTAAGTGCCTGTGCTGCACGCCTACCTCGTGCTTGTCTCCTTGTTGTTTCTGTACTGACGAAATATCATGTGAAGATCCTCCTAATACATCTGCTCGAGTGCCTGTCGAATGAATCGCTGGGAAGATATGCCTCCAAACCGAAACTACGAGTCCAAAAGTTCGAAAATGCCAACATAGCTCTCAACTTCGTAAAGTCAAGGGGGATTACTATGATCAATATTGGCGCTGAAGACATCGTAGACGGCAATAGGAAGATCATCCTAGGCTTAATATGGACGCTTATTTTACGATTCACCATCAGCGACATTAACGCTGAGGGTATGACTGCGAAAGAAGGCCTCTTGTTATGGTGCCAGCGAAAGACAGCCTGTTATGACGAGGTGGAGGTCCGTGATTTCAGCGCTAGCTGGAACGACGGTCTTGCGTTCTGCGCATTGTTAGATATACACCGCCCAGATCTGATTGACTACGACTCGTTAGACAAGAGTGACCACCGCGGAAACATGCAGATGGCTTTCGATATCGCTCATAAGGAGATTGGTATCCCTGCCTTGCTGGATGTCGAGGATGTCTGCGATGTGGCCAGGCCTGACGAGAAGAGTTTGATGACCTATATTGCCTATTGGTTCCATGCCTTTTCTCAGATGGAGAAGGTAGAAAACGCCGGCCGGCGTGTTGAAAAGTTTGTTAATAATATGCAAGGAGCGTGGGAGATGCAGAGCGCCTATGAGAGGAGGATGGCCGCTTTATTACAACAGATCCGCGAGCAGATACAGAGATGGAAAGATGCCACATTCGAGGGGACGTACATAGATGCCAAGCAACAGGCCAGCGAGTTCGCATCCCACAAGAGAGGGAAAAAGAGGGAATGGGTTGCCGAAAAGAGCGATCTAGCAACACTTCTCGGGAATATCAAGACAAAACTGGGCACATATCGACTTAGAGCCTACGAGCCGCCACCGGAGCTGTCTTTAGAGACCATGGATAGAGAATGGAGTAACCTGACCCAGGCAGAGATGATGCGTGGTCAACTAATCAACGAGACCATCCGAGAGTAAGTCTGGACTACACTGGTATCGTACTTTGGCTATTAAGCTGACCATCTCTGCAGCATCAAGAATGCTCTTCGCAAGTCGTTTGCCGACAAGGCCAACGACTTTGCTTTAGCTCTCAATACTATGCAAGTAGCTATTTCAGGCCTCGAGGGAGAGGTCGAAGACCAGCTGCTCCACGTGCGGAGACTCAACGATAATTTGCCGCCTCTGGATGCCTACCTGGACAAGATCGCCATTGTCGACGAGAAGTGCCAGGAAGCGAACATTGAGGAAAATGATTTCACCACCTACACATATGACGAGTTAGTTTATGAGCTTGGTCTAGTCAAGTCTTCAGTGCAGAAGAAGCTATCATTTTTGGAGAACCAAATGGTAGCCCGAAGCATGACGAACTTGACGCCGATCCAGTTGGAAGAGTTCGAGTCGGTATTCCGCCATTTCGATCGGGACGATACAAATTCGCTCTCGGAGCTCGAGTTCTCGGCCGCATTGGCTTCGCTTGGCCTTGTATATGACGAAGAGGAAATGCATGACTACTTCCTCGAAACATCACATGGTCGCGATCGGGTGTCGTTTGAGCAGTTTATTCGATTCATGGTCGACGTGACTGAAGATCAGAACACTGCCGAGCAGGTGTTCCAGTCGTTTCGTGAGGTGGCTGACGGAAAGCCTTACGTAACCGAGATGGATCTTCGGCACTCGCTCGTTCCCGATGAGGTTATCGAACAGCTCTGCAACATTGTACCGCTCCACCACGGCCCAGACATGGCAGAGGACCGCGGTGTGCCCCAGTACGATTATATCAGTTTTATGGAGAAGCTCATTTCACCAGGGTCAGAATCGGCTCTACAGGATATTACGAATGGGAGAAGCAGCCCTACTAAGAAGACCAATGGGTTTCATTAATAAAACAAAAAATGAATCGATTCCATTATGCTGGTCTCTTTTCTACCAAAAACTGCACCGTTCGTTTGTCTTCCGTGGACAACTCCGTAACAACAAAATTACCCGCAATACCAGATGTACACGCATATGCCAAATACGAGGAGATAAAACTGATATATAGGCGTTATGCCATCCACTCCTCTCTTCCCTCACTTCCCCTCCCATCAACACAATGGACTGGCCGGACTAGTCAACCCAGAGCAATCCTTGTCATTGCACATACACAATCCTCTTTTCTCCTTTATCTTTTGTTCCACCAGCATGCGGATAACGCAACCGGCAGCATATAGATGGGAAGGAGCGCTGTCGAATTCAAAACACACTTTTGTTTCCTTGTTTCTTGTCTTCCGATCGATTCCCCAGCTTTAGAGCTCTGCTTTGTTTGTTTTCCTTCCACACGACGCGATTAGTTGTGTCTCGACGTATTGGAGCCAAGGAAACAGGAACAATTTGGTTTTTTAGATTAACTTGGTTCGTACCACTCAACAGTAACACCGATCGTGTTAAAACCCCTCCCCCTTTCTCCTTCTTCATTGTTCTCCGGGTTCCTAAAAGGGGGGAATATTGGCGGCTTGGAAGGATGGATGGTTTGGTCGGCTCGGTTGGGTGGGATAGATGGATGGATGGTTTTGATTGAAGTGGAGGGAAGATACAGACAAGGAGCTTGAGACGATGAGAATCAAAAAACAGGATTCAGAATCGAGGAAAAGGGTGCTTGTCGTTTTGCCTACCTAATGGGAGGCGCCCCTTTTTCTCTTTTTTGAATTCTTGTTTTTTTTTAATCGTCCTGTAAGTCTTCCCTGTTCTCATTCCGCTCTTGACTATTGAGAATGGAAGTATATAGGTATATAAATATCTCTAATATGAAACCTATATATCTCTCTACGCAACTTCGAACTTCCAGATATGTCAGTCACAACACGTGCTAGTACATCTTAAATCCTGCTATCCTGCCATACTCTAGTTGACAATCTAATCTTGTCCTAATAGTCTAATTAGTTAGTTACTCCTTTTTATTTTTATCCCCATTCCATTTTTAAAAAAAAAAAAAAAAAATAAAAATAAAAGATTTCTATAACTCTTGTCTATGAACGCCTCTCCCTCACACAAACCAAAGACGCACGCATCAAATCCTTCAGGCTCGTTATTCGCTTCAGGAAAAGCAAGAAAAAAAAAAAAAAAAAAGGATCCCGTTCCCATTCCCAATGCAAATGCTCCATTAAGACCAGTCAGCTCTTGTTCGTCAGCTTTCCCACACATGCATTGCTACAATTCAGAAAATAGGAAATTGCTCTAAATTACAAACCCAGCCGCCCATTTATGTATTTTGCTGTTACACACTTCATTCTTTAAACGCGTTCATCTCCTTTAAAGCCCCCGCGAGTCTTCGATAATCCCGAAGCAGGTCAAGCACCTCGCCGAGTTTAAGGTCGGCCGGACTTTGTAATTCCATAAACCGCTTCTTTGGCGGGTCGATCTTAGAGAACTCCTTTGGTGGTAAGGAGGAAGCAATATCCGGAAAGGTCTAGAGATAGATGAGTTAGTGGGAATACTAAATGGTACAATAGGCGCATATGTAGTTAGATCATACCGTTGCTAGATCTCTGGTCTCCCCAGTCCTGGACGCGGCATCTTTCTGATCTGGCACGGTAGGGGTTGTTGTCCGACCAAAGCCTCGCATCATGCCCATGCTCGAGAGCCTACTTATAGGGTTCAAAGAGTTGCCGAGGTTTCGCATTGACTCGACAAGAGCTGGATTAGAGCTTGTTGTTGGGGGTGTTTGACTAAGTGACGATATCTTCTCCTTGTTGTCTTCAGCGAAGAGGACCTTCTTTGAACTACTAGCGCTGCGTGCACTCCGAATGCTGTCGGTACTATGGTCTCGAATAGGTCTCTTGCCCACAATCAAGGAAGAAAGCTTATCATCTCTCCCTGTTTGGAATTGACCTACACTCTGGCTGTTTGATAATATTGAGTCGTCTAATGTAAGTTCATCTTCCAGTGGCGGTGTTGCTACGAGTTTGCGTGCATCATCCAACGTGCGTGGCACGATTACCTCGCGCCCATCGGCTGTGCTGTCTCGAAGCTTCCCAAGCAGAAACCTGTAACTCTCATTTAGACTGTTTCCAATTGTTTTAATGCTTTGGTCTGCGGTATTGAAAAATGTGTCGCTTGCGGTTCCTATGGCTTGCGCAGGCGTTTGAATGAGATCGCTCAGCCTACGACGTTGGACGACCTCCCTTAAACTAGAGGCCATGGGCGTTGGTTTCGTCCCTTGCGCATTTTCGACAGTTGTAGCTACAGGACTCGAAGTAGCTGCCGAGAGCCCCGCTGTGAAAGCCGGTGGGAAAGTCTCAGTACCGGGAGTTCCAGCCTTATTCGGCGCCCCGGATGCCTCATCGGCTCTCAAGCTAGCCAAGTCTACCGTCTGTAAAAACGTTATAGCGGCCTCAAGGTTGGTCAAGCAGTAAGCCGTTTCCCCCTCGAGCTTTTCCCCGCAGCGGAATCTTTGGATGAAGTTCGAGTCACTAATGACATTCAGGCTCTCAGGAGGCATTGTTATGAGTGTATAGATAAGCATCGGCATAATTTCGTCAGCTGATGAAGACGGATGGAAGTGTGACAATGTGTCGACAATGCTTTTATGCGCAGCTTTGAGGCAGTTGAGTTTACCCAGCGGATATCTCTTCTCGTTCATCAACATGAGATCTCTCCGTGCCTGTTCCAAGTGTTCCCTAATTTCTTCGTTTTTTCTCACCAGGGCCTCTGTATCTTGCTCGGGGAACTCCCCTAGCTCAACTCCAAGGTCAGCGGGGCCGATACCCACGACAGCCAGTGCAGCGGTCTTTGACCTAAGCTTATCATCTTGCGCTTCATCCTGCGTGCTCCTGTGACGATATATCCGATCATAGATACCTTCACAGAGCCGTCGTTCCACTGCCTCTTCCAGCAACACCTTCTTTTGCTCGAGCGCCTTTCTCGCTCGCTTTCTATCAGTAAGCTCTTCAGTCGTGAGCATCTGCTGCTCGGACTCTTGCGCCTGGGAGGCCTTATTCTTATCTTTGTTCCCAATCGAAGCAGCCTTGGCACGTAATAAGCTCGCGGCAGAGGCTCGAGATGATGTAGTTGTGCTAACCGAGGTCTCGCGGGTTTGGCGGCTCGCAAGGGAAGCGATGTGGGTTTGTACATGTTGCGCAGCTGTATGGTAGAAATCCTGAAACATCCTCGCGAGGTTATCAATATTAGGCGGTGTTGGGTGGACTTTGGCGGATAGCGAGTCGATAAAACTAAACCAGAGTCAGCTGCATGGTTACTAAAGGTTAGACGATAACGATTGTCCATGCAACTCACTTGTCAGCCATGCTTATTAGTTCGATGGGGATTATATCTATATCCACAGATGCCCGAGGAATTTCCACCTCGTCAGAGGGTTCGGATTCGAAGGCATCGGGATTCAGCTGTTGACTTTCTGGTGGATTACCTTGGACGACTATGACTTCCGGTGCTGCTCCATTTTCGATAGTATTTGCCCTCTGTGTTCTACGCAAGAGGCTATCCGTCCTCTCGGGGACAGACGGGCGTGGGAACGACCCTGTAGACTTTAGAGAGCCTGGTCTGGGCTCGGAGCCTTTCGAAGATGAGGGGGCCATTTAGGATGAAGAACCATTCCAAGATGTGGAAAGAAGACTTCAGAACAGCTATTGAGGACGCTCAGAGAGTAGTACGAAATACTTGCGAGCCTGACAACATGCTAATACTACCTTTTCCCCCTTTTGATCACTATGGTGTAATGTCTCCTGGCTTAGGTCCGAGGGAAAGCGCAGAAACCCGAATTTATGATACGATGGTTGCTGTCTGTTCCAGCGGTGAATTGGATAAACATCAACTAATAAGATTAGCGAGTAGAAAGCAGCAGGCAGATCGGACTCGTCCTCAGATATTAGACTAGCTTGGTAGTTGTTCGTTTCGACGGAAATGATGGAGCATACCTAGGTAGCTAGGTAGACGCGGCGGGATAAAGGGCTGTCGTGAATTACGCATTGGCGCCCACGTCGCACATGCGATCCAGGGCAGGTTCAAGTGGTTCGGTACTTTTTTCCGTGCTCTACCGTATAGTTACCTGCCCGACTGCCCATTTAATCACGTAGTATAGGTATCTACTAAGTATCGAGTAATTTGATAGCAGCCTACGACCACTTGCAGCACTAATAAACGCTAGCAAATGCCTAAGAGGTCCACGGGTAGGTGTACTATAGGTACCTATGTACCTTCAGCACATATTTGTACTTTCAGTATAATTAAGCTTTTATTAGGAGAAAATCGCATATTAAGACGAGTCCGTTCTTTCATTACCCAGTGCATATGCTGTTGAAGATGCAGCAAGTATGAGAGAAGAGGCTGAGGATGTGGTCGTGGTACAGAATAACAAGGGACGTATGTGAATGACCGTTTGCGTGATAAGGTATCCTATTTACCTAGGTCTGCTCCTGGGGCCATATTAAGGCAGACAGGTTTACAAACAGTTTCGAATACTGAGATAATAAAGGCGAATCGTGAAATAGGTCTGGTAATGATATCTTGGTGGCTCAAGAATCCTTACCATTGGAGATATTTCCTGTCACAAGTTGTTCATGCGAAGTAAAATACCCCTGCATGCCTATCTCAAGGCATGCTATTATAGTACATAAGTTGGTAATTATAAAGCAGGAAGAAAAGTAAATTGCTGGACTGTTCATTACGTGTAACTTATCTAGTTAAAATAATCACCATATAACCTAGGAATGAGTGATATAGGTTCCTGCTCTGGACTTACAGCCACGCAAGATGATGAAAGGGTTCCTGAGGACATCCCTGAATCGGTCGTCGGAGCATTTCACCCAATGCTAGATGTTGTCATAGGTCACCCGCTCAAGCCTACTGTCCCCTCTGGAGTGCCACGCGGTAGCGCTTCCGGGCACTGTGGGGAAGGGACTCCACCTCCTGTCACAACAACCATGCCAACCATTCCTCCAGTTCTATACCTCAATTCCGACCCATTACCTAACCTTATTACCTATGATCACCATACCCAAGGCAACCATCACCACGTTCCATCCTCTTTCTATTCTATTGTCCAGTCCGTACTCGTTAACATACTTCTATCATCAACTTTATCCAACCAATTAATTCATTTTATCTCCTCCTTTTTTAACGCCAACGAGTTCTCCCTTCCACTCTCTTAGTCGTTCCGTGTTCGGCTTCAACTATGATATTGAGACGGAAACGGTTCGATTCAACTTGCGACTCTGCCGGTCGCCTTACCTCTAACCTCCTACTATCCTTTCTAGCTCTCTCAGCCTCACCAGCAGCGGCTTCCCTAGCAAACCCAGATTCTATCTTCCCAGATAGCCCGATATTAGCTCCTTTAGTGCCTGAACCTCCTTCTCCTGCCGAGCACACCTTCGTAAGCCGTACCTCTGCCATGTCGTCGTATAGTCTATACTAACCATTTTCTTAGACGCTTCGGCACATTCTTCATCACGGAACCTACCGCCATCCTGGCCTCCATCGTAAACGAGACATTCCGTACACGGAAGCTCAAGTATGGCTTGCTACCGAAGACGGCCATGCTGCCGAACAGATTGCGCCTCTCAAGGCCAAGAGTCGACCCCAAAAGATAGAGCGGCTGGTTGATAGACGGCCAAGCGTGGTCGACCCTCTAGTTGCTGAGGCCCGCCAACGAGGCTATGTTCTTGCGAGCTCCCCATCTGCCTGGACCATCGACGATGTCCCGGCTCCAAACGTCACCGATAAGGAGACGATCCTCACCATGGCTTTAATAGCATCAAACGCTTACGTGGAATCGCCTGATCTTCCAGACTGGGATGAAGTCGGCAAACCTTTCAACCGAACTGCCGATTTTGGGTGGGAATCTGATGGGCTTCGCGGGCACATATGGGGGGATGAGACGAACTCTACAATCGTTATCGGCCTGAAGGGCACCTCACCTGCCGTGTTTGATGGCGATGGAACGACTACGAATGACAAGATCAATGATAACCTTTTTTTCAGCTGCTGCTGCGGGCAGCAGGGACAGTGGACATACCGTCAGGTTTGCGACTGTGCTACGGGTACCTACAGTTGTAATAATACCTGTGTACGAAATGCCCTGCGCGAGGAGAACCGATATTACCAGGCGGCCAGGGAGCTCTACAACAATGTCACGGAGCTTTATCCGAATTCCAATATCTGGATTGCCGGCCATTCGCTTGGCGGGGCTGTCAGCTCTTTCCTCGGCCTTACGTACGGTGTTCCCGTCGTCACATTCGAAGCCGTTCCAGAAGCGCTTGCGGCTTCGCGCCTCGGGCTTCCCGTTCCCCCGCATGGTAATGCCAAATTCCCACAGACTCGCGAATTCACGGGCGCGTACCACTTCGGGCACACTGCCGACCCCATTTTCGTCGGCACTTGCAATGGTGCTACCGCTTCTTGTTCATATGGCGGGTATGCTTTGGAAACAGCTTGCCACGCTGGATATGAGTGTACTTATGACACCGTAGCTGACCACGGCTGGCGCGTGGGCGTTGGCACGCACAAGATTCGCTCAGTGATTAACGATGTTATCAAGAAGTACGATACTGTCCCGGAGTGCAAGTATACACCAGAGTGCCGAGACTGCGCGCCATGGAAAATGTACGAAAGCAACAGCACGGACGGAAGTACCACAACGACCACTTCGTCTACATCCAAGACCCGCACTCGGACAGAGACATGCAAGACACCCGGCTGGTGGGGCTGCAATGACAAGACCACAACAGATTCGGGGACGACGACCACAACCTCTGAGACCACGTCGACATCAATCTGCCACACTCCCGGTTGGTTCGGATGTAAAGATAAGACAACGACCAGCACCTATACTACCACAACATCTGAAATCACACCCACTGTTACATCCACGACTTGCGCTACACCCGGTTGGTTTGGTTGTAAGGATGAAACCACCACGACAACATCCACCACTGTGTTGCAGTCTCATCAGATTACTTCGCCGCCGCCTATGCCAACAGCGACCTCCTCTCCGCAGGGATCTGCCACCGAGCCGACCGAGCCGCCGGAATCTCACTGCGCTCATAGGAATTGGTATGGGGGGTGCAAGGAGTGGGTTACGGATAGCGCAGAAGCATTAAACGGAGTTTGGGATAACAATGAGATATAATCATGGGGCACTTGTAAACAGAACGAACCTCTTAGGAATTGGTTTGTTTTTGCACAAAGTACATAGCCCTGAGGCCGTGGCATTACGGAGTTAGATTTTGAATTACATTGGCATCTTGATACATTGCAAATATCCTTTGGACGCAAAGCATAGCATAATACACATGTTTCGTAGCTAGATATCCTGCAATGCACCGGTGAATCTGGTCTTATAAAAAATATGTGTCAGTTAGCTCCGGACATAACGAGTTAACCTAGATCCTTCGGTAACCCTGCCTACTGCATGTCTGCGAACCATACCTATCGATGGAAGATGGCAAAATTTGCTTGTCTCTTTGGTCTACAGAAATCCACGCGAATATTCCATCGTTGCTATATTTATAACATTTTGAAGGGAAGAACAGGATACAGTATCGGGAGAAAGAGCACTTTGTTTGATTTTTAGTCTACCGTCATCAACCAGTCCACGAAAAAATTACCTATTCCGAAAACCGGCCCCCCTTTTTAAAAATTTGCCCTGGGTTTTTTTTCTTTATGTATCTTTATCCATGCTCTGTTCAAAGACTTCGGTCCGTCCAGGTTTGAATTGCAAAAGGGGGGTTTCAGACGAAGATTCCTTCACCAGGAGTCCAGACCCTCCAGAATGCATCCCTCGCCGCCTTCGAGTCTACCGACAAGCTTGCCGATCGTGTAGACAGTCTCGCCCTTATCGCGGAAGGCCTGGGCGACAGTTTCGGCATCGCCGGCCGCGACGACGGCGACCATTCCCACGCCCGTGTTGAACGTGCGCGCCATCTCGGACGCCTGCACGTTGCCGGCCTTCTTGAGCCACTTGAACACGGCCGGCAGGTCCCAGGCACGCACGTCGATGGAGGCAGCGAGGCGCGCTGGGAGCATGCGGGGCACGTTCTCTGTCAGGCCGCCGCCCGTGATGTGCGCGAGGCCCTTGAGGTGCGGGAGGGCCGTCAGCACCGAGCGCACGTAGACCCGTGTCGGCGTGAGTAGGGACTCGCCCACGGTCTGGGAAGGGGCCCACGGCGCCGGCGCGGAGTATTCTAGGTTCTCACGAGCGAGGATGCGGCGCACGAGCGAGAAGCCGTTGGAGTGGACACCCGAGGACGCAAGGCCGAGGAGCACATCGCCAGGCTGCATAGCGTCGAGGCGAGGGAGCCGGTTTCCGGGGATCATAGCACCGATGGCGGCGCCAGCGGCGTCGTAGTCGTCTGCGCTATACATGCCAGGCATTTCGGCTGTCTCGCCACCAACAAGGGCACAGCGGGCCTCGCGACATCCGGCGGCAACACTTTCAACAAACTGCGCAGCCACCTCGGGATTGAGCTTGCTGCAGCCGAAGTAGTCAAGGAACATGAGGGGCTCAGCACCCTGGACCACCAAGTCGTTGACGTTCATGGCCACGAGGTCGATACCAACGGTGCGGTGGTTTGACGTCGCCTGTGCGATCATGAGCTTTGTGCCGACGCCGTCGATCGCGCCAACCATGATCGGGGCGTCGTTAGAAAAGCCTGCCTTCGAGAGGTCGACCTCTCCTCCAAACCCACCAATCTCGGCGTCAGCGCCGGGCCGACGCGTGGAGCGCACGGCGGTCCGTATCCGTTCAACTAGCTGATTGCCGGCATCAATGCTGACTCCTGCCTGTGCATACGTCAAAGCCTCCTTGGTGTCTGCGGTGGGCTTGAAAGCCCTGTGTGCTATATCCTTGCGGTGATACATGTCCTTGAACTGAATGTGCTTGACGCCTTCGTAAGCCTTGTCCACCGCTGCTCGCAAGCTTTCACTAGCTGTGGCGCTTGCTGCTATGACCCGTCCTCCCGCTGTCTGAAGCTTCCCGTCCACTAACTTGGTGCCTGCGTGGAAAATGTTCACTCCTTCCGGTGGTGTTTGGACAGTGATTTCGTTGCCTTTTGCATATGACTCGGGGTAGCCTCCAGCAGCGACAACAACGGTGGTGCTGAATTCATCTTTTATTTTAATCGAAACACTGTCAAGATGTCCCTTTGAGCATGCGAGCATAATCTTGGCTAGATCGGTGTCGTTGGAGAGGAGGGGTAGAACTGTTTGCGTCTCTGGGTCACCAAATCGCACGTTATACTCGAGCACTTTGGGCCCTGAAGAGGTGATCATGAGACCAGTGAATAGTACGCCCTTGAAAGGCATCTCATCCTTGCGCATACCATCGATGGTAGGCTGTATAATGTCGCGATCTATCTGCGCTATGAGCTCTGGTGTAGCGATATTTGTCGGGGCATAGCAGCCCATGCCACCCGTGTTGAGGCCTGTGTCGCCCTCGCCGATTCTCTTATGGTCTTGGGCCGGTGGAAGAGACTTAATGGTGTATCCATCGCTGAAGGTCAGGATGCTCAGCTCATCGCCTGTTAGGAACTCTTCAATGACGACCTCGTCTCCAGCAGAGCCAAACTCCTTGTTTTGCATTATATCTCTCAAAGCTTGGTGGGCCTCTTCTTTTGCCGTAGGGATTATGACACCTTTGCCGGCCGCAAGCCCGCTCGCCTTAATGACGACGTTGTGTTGAACGCTATCCAGATACTGTCTGGCTTGCTCGTAGTCGGAGAAGTTCTCATAGGCAGCAGTAGGGATGTTGTGTTTCTTCATGAAATCTTTAGAGAAGGTCTTGCTCCCTTCCATGGAGGCAGCATCTTTAGAAGGGCCGAAGCATCTGATACCAGCATTCTCAAAGAAATCCACGGCACCGGCAACCAGAGGTGCCTCGGGACCAGGAACGACAAAGTTGACATTCTGCTTTCTGGCCAGGTCCAGGAGTGCAGGGAAGTCCTCGGCGGGCACCGACGTGTTGTTGGTGGTTTTAGGACAAGTCGCTGTGCCTCCGTTGCCTGGTACTGCTATTATAGACTCGACCAGGGGAGACTGACTCAGCTTCCAGGCAATAGCATGTTCTCTGCCCCCGTTGCCAATGAGCAATACGCGAAGCGAGTTAGACTGCATTCCCATGGCTAGGAGACCGGCCAGGCCAATACGTTATTTAATTTTTGTGATGTCTTCGTTAGAATATATACCCTTAGAGGGTATTTAAATTGATACCTAGGCGGGAAAATGATAATCGGACGATGCAGGTACTAGGTACGCTGCAGGCAACTTTTTCTTTTTTAAAAGTTGGTAAAGGTTGGCATCAATTTGCAGACTGGTGCCATACGTGAAAGGTTTTGGTGGATCGGGCCTACAGATCTCGGAGCCTCAACGGCCAGCACTAATATAGGAATAACAAGATCAACGCCCACACCAATTATAAACTGACGATGTCGGACTGGGCCCTTGAATATCCTCAAATTTTTCGCCTTGACGGGCAAATGCCCCTCCAACTACCAAAAGGTACCCCTCCCCCGCAGTGCTGTGGTTGTACTCCATTGTCCCTGCAGGTCGATAAGGGATAAGCAGGGTGATAACGTCCAAGCGGGCTTTGTGGGACCGCTAATAATGTAGCATGTAAGCCCAGAAGGTCATCCCTGTCATAGAACGCGAAATGGTGGCACGTTCCATCTTGAATTGAGCCTCGGAACAAGCCTCTTTAACTTCAAGTCGCGCTCACTCCACCACACTCTTCAACCTCTACTGTCAATGCCAGCATCGCCTAGGCACTTTTTCAGTTCTTCAAACGAATAAATGCGATTGTTTTATTATTATATTATGTCATACAACACATACATAATTTTATAATTGAGAAGAAGAGACAAGTTGGAATGCTGTTCATCGGGTTGACCGGGTCGATAGCGACCGGCAAATCCACAGTGTCATCCATCCTCTCATCACCACCTTATTCCTTACCCATCATTGATGCCGATGTCCTTGCACGAAAGGTCGTAGAGCCCGGTACGAATGGGTACAATGCTATCGTCAAACAGTTTGGGCCCACTACTCCAGATTTACTAGTCCCCATCTCCGAATCTATGCCGGAGAATGGAGTGGACGGGAAGGGAAGGCCGTTGAACCGGCCGGCACTAGGGAAACGTGTATTCGGGAACAGCGATGAGCGCAAGAAAGATAGGGCTGTACTTAACAGCATTGTGCATCCTGCGGTCCGGAAGGAAACGTACAAGGCTCTTCTGCGGTGTTATCTAAGAGGGTGCTGGGCTGTGGTACTGGACGTCCCCCTATTATTCGAGAGTGGTTGGGATAAGCTGTCGGGTGTGGTCATGGTTGTTGCAGTCAAAGACCCCGAGGTGCAGATGAAGAGGTTGATGGAACGCGACCCTCACCTAAGTGCAGAAGATGCGCAAAACCGAGTGCTAAGCCAGACAGATGTGAGACTCAAGGCAAAGAGATGCGAAGCGAGAGGAAAGGGGAAGGGAGTGGTTATATGGAACGATGGATCAAAGGAAGAGCTAAAGACCAATATTGACATCTGCCTACAAGAGATCCGAAAGAGCAGCCCACCGTGGTGGAACTCTCTGTGTCTTTTGTGTCCTCCATTGGGCATCGTGGCAGGTGCTTGGGTCTATTGGCAGAACATCCGTATAAACCGGGAATGGAACGACCTGGAGCCAAAGGAGAAAGCAAAGCTGTAGTGCCAGGTTAGTAGATAATACTGGATGCTTGCACGTAGGGTAGGTGCCCCCTACTTTCCATTGTCTTCTGTATAAGGTATTGGTACATTCTGAATTACATGTATGTAAGTATGTCTGTCTGCATCAACACAAACCGTGACACGTGTTTCGGCGTTATCGTTCTGCTATTAACATCTGTTGTGTTATCGCTTAGGCGAAGCTTTAGGTACATGGCGTGTAGGCAGGGTACCTACATTGGCAAGAGCCTCGATGTGAGAAAGTTCCATACGCGACTTCCACTTTTGTGTCCTGATTCTCTTAGCTACCAGGCATTGTTAGTAGTTCGGGTCACTACCACATTACCATTGTTCATGCCATAGATTCACCAGCTCCTCTAGGTAGTACCTATGTCAAGCTGCTAAAGCAGTACAGTAGCACGCTATTCATTCAGGTGGCGCGTGGAATGGTATAAAGAGCAGAGCAGAGTAACGCGTAACAAGTTTTCCTTGTCAGGCGTTGTTATTGTTCTGCTTGTTAGTCGTGGTTATCCTAACAACGGCATAAGTGTTAAGTGGCAACCTGTTAACACTATCCGACTACACTACCTTCTGCCTTCTACTTCCTACTTCCTACCCATTACTTGCATGGGATCACCATTACCGACTTATCTCCCCAACGATCATTGATCTTTTTAGTGGTTGTGCATTTCGTCTCGCTCACCTGAACCTCTCTCTTTCACTCTTACACACCCACTCTCTCTCGGCAGGATCTTCATAGACTGTCTGGCGCCGACAAAGAGTGCACTCATCAAAAGCTTCACACAAGTGTACCAGAAAATCCGTCGCCTCAGTTGTCAACTTGATTCTTGGTAGCTTGGGACATGCCGCCCAACTCGGTGTGCGAGTGGATGCTCGGGCGCAACGTGCCGCAACCCAAGAAGAAACCTAGTGGACTGCGACGTGTCGTCTCGTTTGAAGTGCTCACTGACGATGAATCGGGCTCTGACTACTACCATATTGGTGTTCCCAGGCGAGATCTCCAACAGAACAATGAAGCTCGCAGTAGCCAAGAGCCGCTGCCTATCAAACCAGCCTTGAAGCAGTCTTCTATCCAAGCCTTTGATTCCGAGACGGAGGCCACTACCGATGTGAGTGACGAAACGAGCGAATACGACGAGACATCCGACAAGGAGGTTGACCTTACCTGCCCTTGCACAAAATGCATCCGGGCTCGTAAGAAACTAAATCAACAGAAGCAGATGCATACGAACAGAAAAAAGGCTAGTATTGCTGTTGCGGCTGCTGCCTCGTCCGGAGACGCGAGTGAGGACGATGTCGCTGCTGCCGTGGTGCACGCCATGCACCAAACCAAGAAGAAGAAAAAGGTTTCTTTTGCTGGCATGACGTTTGTGGATGAAACTGATTCTGAGCCCGAGACCGTGACGGGGACAAGTCCTGTCAAGCTAAAGCCCCGAAAAATGAGAATCAAGGCGAAAAGCGGTAATGTGGCTCCCATTGCTGCCACCATGTCATCCGGTGATGAGAGTGAAAGCGAGGCATATGAGGCAAGTGAGCCAAATGAGGCGAGCGAGGTAAGTGAGGCGAGTGCTCCCGAAGAGAAACCACAGACACAGAGGAAGAAGAAAAAGAAGCCCGCTCCCCTTCCCGTGTCGTCCGGCGATAAGGGCCCCAGCGAAGCAAGTGCGGCCGAGGAGGAACCGCAAACACACAAAAGTATACCCTTTTCCCTTCCCACATCATCCCGTGATGAGAATCAAGAGGAAGAGAGTGTGGCCGACGAGAGACCCCAAACGTATACAACGAAAACCTCTTTTTCACCCGCATCACTCTGCGATGAGAGTCAAGATGAAGAAAATGCTGCTGAGGCGAGGCCCCAGGCGCAGAAGAAGCAGAAGAAGAACCAGCCCTCTCCCCCTTCTGCATCATTCAGTGATGAAATTCCAGGTGAAGAAAGTGTTATTGAGGAGAGGCCCCAAGCGCAGAACAAGCAGAAGCAGCAGAAGAAGCCCTCTCCGCCTCCTGTATCTTCCGGCGGTGAAAGTCTAGGCGAAGAGAGTGTCGCCGGGGATAGACCTCCAGAGCAGCAGAAGCAGAAGCAAAAGCAAAAGAAGTCCTCCCCACCTCCTGTATCGTCCGGTGCCGAGAGCGAGTTTGAAGCAAATTTTGCGCAGAAGAAATCCCAGCCGAAGAAGAAGAAGTCCCCTCCACCTCCTGCAAAATCTGGCGATGAGAGTGAGGGTGATGCAGCTTCTATTAACACACAGCAACAGGCAAAGAACAAGAAAGCCAACGGATCGTTCAAGAAGGCAGAGAACAATGCTAAAGACGCCAAGCCAACGGCAAAGGAAACGGCCAAGAACAAAAAGAAACAGAAGCCTCAACCGGTCTCAGTTGAGTCGGATTCAGGCGAGTCGGTCGCCGAGAATACCCCGTCAAAAACTGAGGAAGAGATGGAAGATGAGATCAAACCGCAGCCTATTAAGAAGAAAGGCACAAAGAACGCAGGACAGAAGGGAGACAAGAAGGCTCATGGCAAGAAAGGTGACAACCAACAAGCCAGCAACCAGAAAACAGGCAAGAATTTCGAGCATAAAAAGGCGGGTAAAAAGGGGAGCAAAGCAGTCACAGAGCCAGAGTCCGAGTCTGTCTCCGAAACCGAATCGGAAACCGAGGTCGAGGTGCAGATTCCTAAGAAGGTCAGGTTCCAGAAAATCAAGTCCCAGGAGAGAAGCAAGAAAAAGTCAACAAAGAGAGCACAGATGCCTCCCGCTCTCTCTGCTCCCGATACACGACGGCCTAACTTATTACTACCTCCTCGAACTACGGTGATGAACTTAGAGCATGCGGTTGAAGTGCCTGACGATCCACGACCCAATGCGTTCTATGATAATGGTAGCAGCACCACGCGGGTTTACCATGGGCCTGCCTATGGCAATCCATACGGTCTGCTTTACCCGAAGCGTGTCTACAATTATGCAGGTCCCCCAGTTGGCACGCCATACCCCGCGCAGAATCCATGGTACAACAGCTTCCGTCCAGTTGGCGGAGAGCCGGTTCCATCGCAGGTTCCCCCAGGCCCCCCCGGTCCGCCTGTTCCACCCGGCCCGAATGGTCCCAACGGTCCCAACGGTCCCAACAATTCCCATGGTCCGCCTGGGCCACCTCCCGGTCCGCCTTCTGGACCGCCTCAAGGAGGAGTTGCCGATCTAACCAGCACATGGGAAAGTAACCCTTGGTTCCGAGGCTGGGGTACGGTAGGTCCGGCACCAATTTCAAGCAATGTTGCGCAGGCCCTAAACCAGATGGCAAGCACGGAGAAGAAAGAACAAGGAGACGGAAATGAGCGACGCGGTTCGCCGCCGACATTCAGACCTCGCGAAGAACGTAAGCACCGGGACGCAGGCGGAGATTCGAATATGATTCCGATCCCATCAGTCGAAGTCACGGCACCAGACGGATCGCCTGTCAAGGACTCAGACCACTCGAATGGACCACAGGGCTCCAGAAATGGATGGGACCCAGTCTCTAATGCGAGCCCCAATAAAGAAACACCTAGTGACAACACTAATAAGCAAGCGTCGAAGAAAAAGAAGAAGAAGAACAATAGCAACGGCAGAAGCACCTACCCAGCCGTCAATGACGCTATTCTCAACATTGGAAAAGCACTGCAAGAGGCGGCAGAGAGGGACGCTGCCGATTTGCGAGCTCGAGAGGAGCGGTGGAGTAATCGTAGTAGCAGCAGCAAGGAACCCAGTCCCCAGCCCACCAGCAACGGAGACAATAACACGAACGATTCGGCGAACAATTTCACGAACATCCATAACGATAGCCGTAGTGGTTGGACCCCGAGTCCTGATCGCTGGAGTCATGAAGGAGGCGGCGATAATAGCGGTGCTGATGCAAATAACAACAACAAGGAGAACTGGCACCATAACCACGGAAATGATGGAAGCTCTGGCTGGAATTACAGCAACCGCACCAGCAACGATGGGAACGATAACAGTAACACCTGGCACGGTTGGAATGATGACGGGTGGGAACAAAATAATCCAAGCAACGGGGATCAAGGCAGTTGGGGAAACTTCTCACCTCCTGCTCATGACAGTTCAATGCCACCTACTAGCGGTACCTGGGCGAGTCCCACGAGCTCAAATAGAAGCTATAAAATGCCGTCGAGCTGGCCCCGTGACGACGTGGATGAAGCCAATTCGTCCGTGTCTAGTGCTAGAAACAGCATCTACAACAATGGCAATGCCAAGGACAAGGGCAAGGCTCCCGCAACTGCCAGTAATCATAACAACAACAATAAGGGTAGCTGGGGTGATCCGTCATTGGCGCAGAGTTCTGGCGGCTTCTGGGACACCGACGAAGGCAAGCAAGAGCGGGCCGACGCGCGGACCACTAGCTGGTGGTGATGGTTCCTGGCGCTGACCATAGCAGGTTTGGGAGTATGGCAGCGCGAGGTGCTCGGAATAATCTTCTCCTTCCCGCCCTTTATCCTCGCCGTTGAATTTCTTGGTGGGATGATTGTCCTGTTCCTTGCTTTTGGAGGATATTGACGTGAGTCCTTGACGTTGTCGGGTCGGTTGGACCTGTGACCTTTGAACTTCCCCGACTGCTAAATGCTTGTATGAATCCTGTGTTATAACGCCAAAGTTTTTACCTCGGTCTTTCCCCGCTTGGGTGGTGGTGTGTATGAATCTTCTCACGGCCAGAGATGTGTGTTTTATGGAGTGGACTGATTACATTTTGTCATTTGTACGATACCCCCTTCTGCTCAAGCCACTTGCTCAACCTTTTGCTGTATGTTGCCAATCAATCAATCGAGCAGGGAATCACAATGAGGATAATTTGATCAAGAGACCGCAGTTAGTCTCTGTATGGGAAGTAGCCCCTACTGCTTGTCTATAGGACATTAATAATAATATAGTTTCAGCATAAAACTACGTGCCCTTGATCTCAACCAAACGTGAAACTAGAGCAATTGAACCCTGTAGAGTAAAAAGCGGAGAGTGCCATTTTGCTATCTTACTTCTAACTCGAACAACAAGAGCGCGAGGTGATTAAGCTTGGAACGGATCGAGAGACTGCGGAGTAAAGCCAAGCATAATTTTGGAATAACGTCACTTAACAAGGGAAGACTGTTTCTCGCCCCTGCTCACAGTCCTACCTTTCAACTGAAAGACAGCCGGAGGGACGGGGATCAAAGAAAGAAAGAAAAAAAAAACGACAGTTAGGTCAAATGAAATCCACTCCACCCATCACTTTCAACTACGGAATTCGACAATCTAAAATAGCCCTTTCTTACTACTCATCGGAATCGTCCTCCTCAGCCTCTTCAAGCCACTTGAGGAAGGGCTCCGCGGCGCGGCGGATCTTCTTAGAAGTGGCGAGATCAACATACTTCTTGCTGGCCTTTGTGCCCCACTTGGTGACAACCTCCTCACTGACAACATCCTTATCGTACAACTGGTGAAGGATCTTGACGATCTTATCGCTTGCCAGCAGCTCGGGATGCTCGGTGCCGAGATGGGACAAGAGACGCTCGACACCGCCCAAAAGCGCCTTCTCGTGGCGCTCGGAAGTCACCATCTGGGAAATAGTCAGTCTCGGCTGTCTCGTAGAGTGAAGTAGACGTTACCTACCTGTTTGAGCAAACTAGCACGCTTGGGAATCTGCGTGAGGATATTCTCATCGAAGAGAGTCTGGACAAGCACCAAGACTGTCTTGTGCTTCCCTTCGATGCCGAGTTCCTTGGCTTTGAGATAGACTTGAACATCATCGACCTTGTTAATGCTACCAGCCTTTGTAGCCTCTTCCTGAATCCAGTCACCCAATGCGTCGTAGACGGTGTTGCCACCGCCTTCTCCATCTTCATCCTCATCATCGCCGCCGCCGTTGAGAGCGAGCTTCTGCCGGAACTGGTCGGGAAGCTGGTTTTGACGGGCCTTGACAGCCTTCTCAGACATATCGACGGCCCACTCGACGTCGTCTACTTCGACAGGCGAATCGATAACCTGAGCATCAGCCGTGATCTTGCGAGTGAACTCGTCATCACTACCGGCGCCGTTCTCCTCGTTGTCATCATTCTCGTTGGAGCCGTTCTCGGAATTCTCTCCACCGCTGCCATTGCCGTTGGCGCTGCCATTGCCGTTCTGTTGGGCCAGCTGTTTGGCCTTGCGAGCTGCCTTGCGCTCAGCTTTGTCTTTCTTGCCACCCTTCTTGGGCTGGTTCTTCAAGATGAAGCCACTGAGTTTGTGGCGGAGGTCTACGTCGCTGCGTTGTCCACAGGCCTTGCAATCGAGCACGATGTGGCCATCTTTGATGACCACATCGGTCTCGGGATTCTTGCACTTCTTGCAGAGAACAAACTTGTTGATGAAACCATCTAGGTAGTCCTGTAGCTTGGCGGAGTCGTGACTACCGTTGATGATCCAGCGGTCATCGGATGGATCGATATTGGTCTGTGCACCAAGCTCAAATCCAAAGTACTTGATGACGTAAGAACCGGGGCGGGCAAGGGAAGCAGCGACACTGCTCAAATTGACAACGACAGTCTTGATGCCATTACCTTTGCCTTCGATCTTGGTCTGGATTCGCTCCATCTTGTAGCGATAGAAGGCGTCGGTGACATCGCGGCGGACGTTGATGAGAGCCATCTTGATGGTGTTACTCTTTGGGTGGCTGTTAGGTTTTTTGTTGGCAATGTAGTAGTAGTGGTGGTATTAGTACTAGTACTGGATCAGAGGACTGGCACTGGTACTGATACTGGTCGAGAAGGACGAATCTCTTGGAATATTGACACGTGAAGGACTATAGAGTCATTCGTAGGCGTTTTGGCGAGATGAGCAGGAGAGGTTGAAGCAAAGTTAGGAGGTTAGTTATGCGAAGGGTTCCTACTGTTGGACATAGGGGTGACTGGAGAACAGTTGCGAGCGTTGGAAGGCATTAACTCGAGCGATCTTATCGCGATTCGGTTCAGCCAACTGAACTGATATTGGGGCTACAAGGCTTCCGCGGTATGCCAAGCGAATGCCGCGTGAGAGGGGCAAGGTGTCTAGACACAGGGGTCTTGTCGTGCTGATACATAAACAAGAAGTGTATCGTGAACCCTTCTATGTGGGGAGTATGATTCCGCAGGGGAGAAGATGTATCGAACGAGCTGAGAACGGATCGAGAGCACGAATGTGTGTTATCAATGATCCGCGCGCGGGAAGACGAGCGGCGATGTTTGTATATGTGCGTGTGTGTATGCAAGGTGATTTTAGGACAACGCTTGGTGTTTCTGGTGTTCTAACCTGCCAGACGAAGTGCTGGGGGTTGTCCGAATAGAAAACTCTGACGCGTTCAAGAACAAGAAGAGACCAGCTTTGCCGGAAGTGTGAAAACAGAATAGTAGAGCGGAACCTCAGCGGGTTAGGTGAGGAGGAGTGGATTGATAGATTTTGTAGTTTTTGGGGGGTTTGTTGGTAGAATCAGAGTCAAGATTGTGGTCGAGTTGGAGGGGAAGAGAAGTTTGAAAAGGTTTAACAGAGTTGCGGAAAAGCGGAGCAATTTAGAGAGCAGAGAACAATGGGGCGATGGGGACTGCTAGGAGTGGATGGTAGACAATGAACAAATAGGATCCGGCGGGAGACAGGATCTCCTGTTTTTGGGTGCCACTACTAGCGCTCTAGAAGTAACCTACCACAGTAGCCAGAACCTAGCGGTGCCCTAATACGCTAGCACCTGGCCAACCTAACTGCAGCGCGTTGACGCCAGCATTGTGCTACAACGACCCTGTAGCAAAGGTTCCACGTACCTGCCCAGTGGTAGCGTGCAAATCTCGCTATGAAAAAATTCCGGTGGAGACCGCGTCGGGCGATGCCTAATGCCGGGGACTGACTGAGGGGGCACCGCTGCGGTCCGCGGCATGAAAAGAGTTTGAGTGAACCTGTTGGGCCTAAAGCTACATGATACGGGCCTTAAGAGATGAACTTTATTTAACCTAAAGAAGTGCAAGCTACGCGGAACGTTTTGATCTTGTCCTTCACTGGCACTGGAACATACGTCTAAGGACAGTTAAAAAACGTGCTTGTTTGCCAGTACATGGTAGCTTTTGTTGTGCTCTCAATGCGATCTAAGAACCGAAGGTGACTTAGGCAAACGTTGGACCAGATGTAATGTGTTTTCGTGCAAAACCCTTGTGTTCTGCATGCAGGATATATGCAGATATGGATCGTGCAGTCTCACAGGCTGGACAGGTATCTTAAGGTTGAGCCCCCTTTCCCCTCGTTTTGCTCCTGCGCAGTGTTAAGAAAGTTCAGCCCATCCCTGGGTTACTAAAGTTACGTACTTCATCTTCCTGATTCTGTTTGTTCACTCTGCCAAAACACATACAAATCGAGTTGTTCAAAATGCTGGGTTATCTGCAGGCTGACTTCTGAGTTTGTCATGTCTGTTCAATGTGTGGAGCGGATGAAATCCTCAGATTCATGTCACCTTTGATGCAGCTTCGTTAACATGCAGGCAATTCACTTAGTAGGTGGACGGCACAGAGAAGGCATACTCCAGATATTTAACATGTTAAGTGTCTGGCGACAGGTCGTGCGACAAACTAGAGCTGAAGTATGCAATAGGTTGCAACTCAGAAATGCCACAGTATATGATATTGCAAAGAACGCGGCAGCCAGAGCCGAAACACCAGGACGCCATCCTCTCAACGCCAGGACACCCTTAGAATCCCTCTTAATCCTACCCGGGCCCAAATCTTCCAGTTCCTCGCTTAAGTCTGTACGTCGTACGTGAATGAAACAAACATGATTGACGATGCTGCTGCTGGGCAGGACATCTCCAATTAGAATTCAACCACAAAAATGGTTAGAGAGTTATCTGTGCAGAACCAGATGTGTCGTGCAAGTGGCCGAAAAAAAGATACCGGTTCGAACAAAGCCGTCGTCTATGGGAACAAGACATATAACCGTTCCCTTGTCAAGGCTTTCAAGCCCACAGGCTTGCAGAGCACATCAATTCTAGATTACCACTTGCTGACATTGTCCGATACTGCCTAAGATTCGGATTTCGTTTGGGGCGGTTCTAATCCTGCACTTTGAGCTAGATTCTTCCACATTGTCAACTCTCGGTATGCTCGCTCGCATTCGGACTTGAGCTTATCGTTGGAAGTGCTAAGTTCCTGAATGGCCTGCTCAGTGAGCAGTTTCTCAAGTGTCCATTTCTCGATATTCTGTGCTTCGTTTTCCCTGAGCTGAGTGATGTACAGGACCGCGCGCTGAAGAATCGAGCCTTTATTCTTCTCGCAGCCCGGGACAATCTTAGCTAGCTCATTAATGCCTTCGTTGATTGTCTCACGTCGGCGACGCTCCACTGCAAAAATTAGTTAGTACAGGTAATAAAAGCCAGCCTGTAGAAACATATTAATAATACCTTCTTTATGATTATCCTTTCGTTGCTTATGCCACTCCTCGGAGCCTACCGCAAGCTTTGAGGGGGGATTCGATGCTCGAGAAGGGTATGACGCTTGACCCTGTGCAGTGCCATTTGTTTGGCCTTGCTGCGTCATCTCATTTGCTGATGTGTCAGAGAGACTGTGAGACTGCAGCATTTCATGATGATTGAACGGCGATCCGTGGTGATGCCCTTCACCGTCTGCATTGGCCGATGTTACAAATGTTGCTTCTGTTGTCTGCGGAACATGCAGCGTTGGATACATGGTACCCAGAGCAGCGGCAGCAGTACTGGAAGCGTTAGCAGGGTCGGATACCTCGTGGCGCTCAGCTGCAGCTTGCTGTAGCGCAGCGAAGTCAGCGGTGGCAGCCTGGGCCGCCGCCTGAGCTGCCTCTACGGCGCTTTCTACATACGCCGCCGAAGCGGGATCGGGGGTGCTGGACATAGCTGTAATCGGAACAGGGCGTTTGGAGCGTCGCGAATCGGGCGATGAATCAGGGCCACTGCGCTTTCTCTTCTGACTGGGACTCGACGGGGCCGAAGTGGCATAATCGTTGTGATGGTCTGCAACAGCCGCATCGGCCATAGCAGCAAGATGTTCACGGTTGATATGTGTCAGAGGCTCGAGGAGCGCCTCGCCCTCTGAGTACCCGTTTGTCTCCATCACCAAGCTGCGGTCGGCGAACAGACCTATAGTGTGCAGCAAGTTCTGAGAATATGCACACCTAGGCACCGTAAGATCACGCTCTTTCCCGCAAGTCTGCCTATGTTAGTATCGGCACACATCGACGAAAGATGTTACAAGACGATCCGACTTCAAGGCAGTGAGCTTATATGTGCGATCGGCCTTGCATGCATGACAATAGAGATGCACAAAGACAAAGCGCAAATGTGTCATACAGATACTGCAATTGTCCAGGGGCGCGACATTCGTCTGATACTGCTCCACATTATAGAAATGATATAAAAGGAAGCGCCAGAGACGTGGCTAACGGGTAATCATTACAGAGAAGACGCGCCCCAGATGCGACAATGGATGGATTCAATTGTTCTGCGTTGCAACCCGGTGCATCGTTACCAGCATCACGACAAGCACCACTTGAATGCATGCACGCTTGGTTGGATGTTGGTTTACAATACAGCACCTTCTGGCTGCGCAATCGTGTTGGGTATGGTGTAGGACATGGTGTGTTGTGTTATTATTCGCGCGAATACAAGTCTAGATCATGCAAAGTCGCGTGAAATGGAGAAAAGAAAGTGAATAGGAAAAAAAAAAAAAAAAAAAAGGAGTTGAT
>Ga0247782_1000235_pt1 | contig 60471 bp, 46 predicted proteins | sample UWRJL019104C5_FD_179928 | JGI IMG/M metagenome (GOLD analysis project Ga0247782, IMG submission 179928) | Plant litter microbial communities from Arlington Agricultural Research Station in Wisconsin, United States - UWRJ-L019-104C-5 | ecosystem: Environmental > Terrestrial > Plant litter >...
CAGATGATAAATAGAAAAAAGAAAAAAAAAAAAAAAAAAAAAAAAAAAAAAAAAAAAAAAAAAAGAGAGAGGGGGGGGGGGGGGGGGTAATAATACGAAATATAGACTAGAAACACGACACTCCAGGTAACCGGGCAGCTGCAGACACATGGACTTCGAGCATCAAACTTGGTAGACAATATGAGCAAGACGTACCCAGGTAGGCCACACGTATAATAAAATCGATATTTTAGGGTATGCCGGTAAGGAACATCTAGCCAAAACCTGTGAGAGTACTCAGCAACAACTACATACCTACCTACTACGCACCTACCAGGTAGGTTAGGTTACCACTCAACGCCTACTTTCACTCCGTGCTCGAAACAAGGGGATCCACTTTACGTAGGCAGGCAGGCAGGCAGGCAGGCAGGAAATAGAGTCTGATTCCATCTGACCTGTCATTTGAATTTAAGCCTCCTCTCTTCTCCTTTCTTCTCTCTACCTCCGTTCATCCCTATTCCTTTCAGCCTTACCTTCCTACCTTTCTACCTCCTTACCCACCTAACCTATGTAGGTAACCAAGTATAAGGTAGGTACCTATGTATGTATGCTGTCGTAACCATCTAGTCCTATCCCTTCATCGCCACATCCCGTCCCATCAACCAATACTATGCAGGTAGTAGTAGATCAACCCTATCATCTAACCTAGGTTAGCTACGTACGCGCGCCTAACATTAGGTATCTAACCTAACCTAGGGTATTGGCAGGTGCCCAGGCACAACAACTACTACTAGTTAAGGCAGCTCAGGCAATGTTATTTATACTTTAACCTTCACCTGACTTTATACGCACGAATAGGTAGCTAATTACTTACTGCCTATTAGACACTGGAAAAGAATAGATAGGGTAAGTAGGTATTTTATAGGTACAGCAGTACCTCGTACGGTATATGGTATATATAACATACACATATGCTTGAACGAATAAAAATAATATCACAAACCTAAGCACTTACCTTGCATGGGGGAAAGAAGAGAATAAAAAACAGAAACGCAGAAGAAGACTGTACGCATGTGCATGTTAGTAGGTACCTGCAAGAGTACATATAACGACAATAGACCGTGTCGGTTCTGTGTTGGAACGTCACCGTTGAATCTCAGATAATGGAAGTCCCTTCTGGTCTCAGATTAAAGCGTGTGTTGTTATCAGCACGAATAAGCTGCGTATAATGTACTGGTCCTGTCTATGAACTACGAGCCTGTTAGGTTAGCTCGCCTCTAGCTAGTAGAGATTATCAGCCACTGTGATGGAACGCCTCTGTTAGTGGGAGTGTTGCTCGTGGAGAAAATACGAAGACGCCAAGTTTTTTGCTATGCCGCTAATGATAAAAGGCAATTCATTCGTGGGGAGACCTGCGTTGAGGCCAGGAAGACGAGTTGCTTATCATCCAGTCGAGTTGTTTTTTGTATACCATGCCTTGTCCGGTAACCACCCCTTTTCATCCTCTATCCCCGTTACTAATCGCGAATGCCACACGTTCCCCCACAAACCTCGACCCCTAAGGCCTGCCGAGGTACGCCAAAGGCATGGATGCGCCAGGATGTAATGTGGCAGGAGATTTCGATATCAGATCTCTTCAAACCTCTCGCGGTCGTAGATGGGTCGATTCGTAGTTCGATTAGTGGTTCGATCACTCAGCCTAACGGCAGCAAGGCGCTTAGCAAGCGGTTCCCCTGATTTTGACGGAGTAGAGGATGACGACGATGCTCCACTGTTCACTTGAGCGCGAAGCCTGCCGTCCCTCTCGTCACTTGATGAACGAGGGCGTTTACTAGGAAGTGTCATCTTACTAGTAGCTTGTAATATCGTTTCCAGCGTCTGCCACCCGGGCTTGGAGAACAGCTGATACGTATCGGCGAGGTCGTGCGATGTTGCAGATTTGCATAGGAGCGCTTCCTCTTCCTAGAACGAGAACTCTGTTAGTCTCCGGCGCTTAAGAGGCTCTCTGATATGCTCACCTTAGACAAGACACCCATTTGGTGGATGAATGTGAGGAAGTGGAAATCGGAAAGGGATCCCGATCCTTGGCCTCCATGGCTGCTGCTGATGACCTTAGCGGCATAGTTATAATCCTGGCTTTCGCCCATCGCCTCACGATTCTCGAGGGGGAATTTTGACGCGTCGAACATTGGCTTAGGTTCCGCCGGAAATCCATGCGTCAGCGTGACCACCAAGTATTCTACCGGGAAGGCCGGCTTGGCGTTCTCTTGCACATTTGCCCCATACTCATTGATCTTGCGATAGAACACCTCGGGGATATATCGTGTGCGACTTGTCGACCCGTCATCCTCCTCTTCCTCACGGACAAGCATGACACCAGGGTCCGCCGAGGGCTCAATGAGATCTGCCTGGACCATCTCCATGGCTTCGTTGGACACCTGGTATGATGAAATCGCGATCTGCCCCGTCTCGTCACCCGAGATGATGCATGTCACGAAATTCGACCCGAACCTGCCTGTATCGCTCCACTTTGTCGGTTTGGGATGTTGACTCTGGAGTCGAGCGGCAAAGCATATTTCCAGGGATGAGAGGTAATACGAGTCGGCGTGCCTCTTGCAGATGACACTGCCGTCGCCGTTCCCTGCATCCAGCAGGTCGGTGAAGATAATCCCAACTTGCTCCAGCCCACACAGCTTAGCTACCTCGTTGACGGCTCCCTCGTTCTCCCATGGATTCAGTGAGACTCCGTCGACTTCGTCCACTTGTGGTACTTCGTATATCGCCTCCACGATCGCTTTAATACCTAGGGGCACTTCGGTGTACTCGGCATAACGCCCGTAGAGATAACCTATGCGCTGGGCACCCGTCTTTCGCCAAGCGTCGATGAATGTGTTGACTAACTCGAACGAAGCAAACTCAACATGGTCGACCATGCGGAAAGCCTGTGGCTGCAGCGTGATGGCGCTGGGTTGGCACTTTGTGCAGATACCTTCTGGCCATTGAGGGTGGCCCGAAGGACAGTCGCGTTTCACTCTGAAATATGGCTCCTTTAGTGGCGGTATAAAGGAACTGCCTAGCTCCGGTTTATTGGTGGCCGAGTTAACTTTGCGCAAATATGAATGGAAGGACAGATATTTGATCTTCTTGTCGGCTAAGTATTGAGGGTTGAAGGGATCGAGCGGCATGCAGAAGTCACACATGCCCTTGGCGCCATGTTTGCACATGCGATCTCGGCCTCTTGGGATTTTCCCGTCCTGTTTATCGAGCCGATCGTCAAGCGCGGATTGTCTGACCACCTCCCAAGGATTCTTAATGATCTTTCCCGGCGACGTCGGGAGCTGTAGGTTGACTGGAAAGTCCTCTGTGGGAAGGATAGGCTTCCCATTTAGTCGGTTAGCAGTGGGTGCTGTCTGATTATGGGAAGACGAGGCCGCGCCGTTCGAATCGCCGTTGGTGGCGCTATCTCGATGGCTATAGTTGATAAAAATAACATCGCCGTGGCTGTGGTGAGAAACAAGAAACTGTTAGCACGACTGTAGACAGAAAGAGGGGCAATGAGGCTTACTTCAACCCGATCTGGCTCAGTTTGACTTGAGCCACGTCTCTTAACCTCCTGGAATCTTTAGATAGTGGGTTAGGCGACATGGTAATAGTGTTTGGGTCGACCGTAGACGGCAGCTGTGGTATAAGCTGTACAACTTCTAGTTAGATACTGCTGCTGTTTGCATAGTACGGCAAGGATCCAAATAGCCTTACCTGACGGCCAAGATCTACAAACGTCTCATCTTTGTCGATGGTGATCCGGAGCATGCCATCTGGCCCTCGAATACGGACCAACATTTTGCAATGCGGGCGAAGGCAACTCCTCGGGACCTCAAAGCTTTAAGTACCGGGACGTATTAGATATAGATAACGTGGAGTGTGAATAGCAGAGGCGACCCGTAAGCTGCCTATGAAGGTAAAGCACTGCTCCTTATAGAATGCCCTTTTCCTAAGAGAGGCGGAGAAGAAGTGTTGGTGCAGAGGACAGCGGGCAATAGGATCGGTGACTCGAAGACGCGCGCAAAAGTAGGTTTGCTGTGGTAGGCAGTGAACGTATACGTTAGACGTTGAGGTTTGGACTGTGCGCCTGATTGCTGGTGGAAAAGTGAAGCAAGAGTGCCTCGCTATGTCATGCGGCTAGCTGATGTGACTGGTTGGTTGCTTAGAGATTCTAGGTACTTCCTATGGAATGAAGAGTGAACATGCTGGCATGGTAATGAAAACCTCATCTCATCTTTTGATCCTTAATCAGTTGCGGTTCTCCAGGCACTGATCTGCTGATGACGCGCACCGTGGGGGGGAAGCTACATACAACGGTACATATGTACCTAATCTGAGGTGGGTTGAGGTACCAGAAGAGCTACCTAAAATGGTTAGGCGGTATCTAAAGAGCGCGCCACTATCGATAAGAGTCCTAGAGTGACCTACAAGGTACCTACCCAGGTACCTAAGCACTCAGGCTACCTACCTTCGGTACATTATGTACATTCAACGTTCTAAGAAGCTGACATCCACGTCCACGCCCACGGTCTCGTAGTTGCAAAGCACACAAATTGTCTACTGTTCTAGATCACGTGAAATATTGCTCCGGGAGGCCGTGGAAATAAATGACTTTTTATTGTATGTGAGAGCCAACCTAATCACCATAACTCCTTAACAAGCGGGAGAGAAATCCTTCGAAGTAGCCCTCGATTAATGATGTAGAAGAGCTTTGCAAGTGAATGCAACCTCTCGGACACCGCCAAAGCACCGCAACCACGTTGGTCGTTCGCGTTGTCCTTCGTGCCTCTCCCGAAGCAAAGTCTCTCTTCTTTGGTAGTCATGAAACCCTCAAAACACATCTCAAAGCTGCCCGACTCTGAGAAACTGCCTAGTTTACATAGAATAAGCACACGCTAAGCCTTGGACCTTAGCATAATCCGCCTGCCGCCTCCCCGTCCCCCTACTTCACTATACCGGGAACGGCCTTGGCGTGCCGTCCTGTAGCTACATGAAATATCCCCAACGCCTCGTGTACTGTCCCATCTTCCGCTGTCAGTCCTTCCTATGGCTGACTCCGCAGCTTGGTTCTCGGGAGGTTGCCCTAAGCCTCAGTAGTCTCCTCCTGGATTCCAGTTTAGCTTCATTCCTCGCATGATATGCCATTAGTATGTTAAAGTACGTACCTTGGAATCGGTAGTCTCGTCCTTTGCAGACGCTTCTTTGTCTTGAGCATCCTTCTCTTCCTGGTCAGCAGCATCTGGTTTCTCCTCGGCGCTACTCTCCTTGAGCCCGTTGGTTGTTTCTTTGCCATCCTTGGTGGCCGCGTTAGATGTGCCGTTAACGCCGTTAGCGTTGGAGGACGACGCCGCCGCAGGAGCCGGCGTGGTATCACTGGCTAGAAGAATATTCCACTTGTCTAATAGAGTCTGGGATCTGGGTTTGAATCGGAACTCGTCCTCCTTCGGGATGGACTCCAGTTTCAAGATGGCCTTCAAAACCTTGTTGATCTTCGTCGCTCGAATGATGCTGACATCGAGATCGGGGAAAGTCTCGAGCTTAGCGAGGAAGTCGGATACCTGCTTCATCTCCTCCGGCACAGGTTTGCCCTCACGAGGCAGAAGCCCTCTCTGAAGACGGTGTCGCAGGAATAGGATTTCCTTCTGTGATTCCCATCAAGTCAGTAACCGGTTGTCACACTCCAGAAGAGAATTATTGTTCGTCCCGTACCTCTTTCCGAGCACGTCTCTCTTCAGGTGTAAGCTCAGGCTCCTTTGGTGCCGCGGACTCTTTTTGACTCTTACTACCTGCCTCCTTGCCTCCCTTTGAGGACTTGGCCTTGGATTTGGCAGGCTTTGCAGAATCCTTGACAGAGGGTGACTGATTGCCGTTAGCAGCCTTGGGAGTCGAAGTACTCGTCAACTTTATCTTAGGCTTTTTAACCGAGTCGGACCGCTGGGGGGTCTACATGATCGTGAAAGGTCAGCGGCTGTCCCATCTCGGGGGGACAATAGATTATGTGGGTTTGAGAACCTACGCTGCTGTCATCCTCCGCTTTGCGCTTCTTCGACTTGGACTTCTTTTCGACAGACTCTCCTGCGTCGTCATCAATATCGTCCATCTCCATATCGCCATCCTCATCCACCACTTTCCCGGGCTTTTTCGGGGTTTTGGCCTTTGGCTTCTTTGCTTCTAGCTTTGCCAGGCGTTGCTCTTCAAACTCTTGAAGGACGTTCTTGTAGTAATCGAGATCATGGCCCTCGGCTGCAAGCAAATGGGCCGCCTGAAGATCTTTACGCATCTTGGGTGTAACCAGATCGCCCACTGTGGTAGCATCAAGCTCGCTCAAATCAGTGTTGGGTGTCCAAGAACTACAGGCCCGAGTTAGTATATGTTTGCAAAGGAGATCCATGGTCTATAGGAAAGGTCATCTTACAATTCGTTGGTGTGCAGATACATAACAGGGTATGTGCGATCGGCGACCCGTTTGCCACCGTCAGCAAAGTCTTCCCGATATGACCCGTCAGGACGAGCGGCGGTAACAGGTCTGGTATTCAGCATGTTCTGAGGAAGCATGTCCTCCTCGCAGATGACCACCGGCCACGGAGGAAAGCCCTTTAGCTTTGCAAAGAAGTGATCGCCTGGCTTCGCGTCTAGGTGTAGGATCTTGGCCTTTGAGGCCTTTCTATTCAACTTCTTCGACTTATCTGCCACGCCAGTCGACTTGCGACGCGCCTGTGACTTGGATGCGGCTGGAGTTGCCGGCTCGTTCGCTGCATCGTCGGCAGCACCTGTAGGATCTTTCTCGGAAGTCGAGGTAGGACCCGTAGTCTCGGCCGTGTCTGTAGTTTGTTTATTATCTATATTACCGTCGCCCTCGGTCGACTCCTCGTTCGTAGATGTCGAGGGCTCAGTAGCGTCGGTAGAAGGATCGGGCTTCTGTTCTATACACGCAAAATGTCAGCCTCGCTACCTCGCCGGCGGTTTCAGGGTCAAAGAAGACTCTGTCTTCAAAGGGGGCAATGAGGATGCAAAGAAATGATGCTTGAGCTCGTGGGTTGGAAGCGGAGAATATGCGATCGTAAACGACAGGAATTGATGCCTATCATGCAAACCCCAAAAGGCAAAGCAGCACGTGCAAGAGCGATGGGCGCGGGAGCGTAGGCTTCGTATGGACGTGGCAGAAAGAACGAATTGGATGAATTGTATGGTAGCAGCTTACCTCCTTCTGTGTCTAGTTTGCTTGCATCGGCCTTATCATTGTCGGCGACAGCGGCGTTGGGTTCATCCGACTTGGAAGACTTGGCATCGGTAACAGGCGCGACGGTCTCAGGGGCAGCAGTATCGGCGACCGCAGCACCAGATGCCACGGCGGGCTGCGCAGCTGTGTCGTCAGATGACATATTGACGAGGTCCGCACAAAGCTCACGGGAACGCGGCAACAAAGAGCGGTCGGAGGACGTGGAACGCGGCGGTGACTAGGAAGTATAGAGGGTGCGATGGCGACGGTTCAAGAGTCGAGATTGGAGAGGAAGATGCAGACTCTAGAGAACGCAAGAGACAAAAAGGTAGCTATGATTGCCAATGTAATGTGGATACGTGGTGTGGTTGTGGTTTGGTCGAAGAAGGTGTGGATGGTGGAAGTGCGTGCGTGCGTGTTGCGCGCGCTGATGATGGAGGAGGAATTTGTGTTGGAAGGTGCTAGGCTAGCTAGATAGGTAAATGGGCTAGGTATGTTTGGGAGAAGAAAGTGTGGATGGATCTGGACGAATGACTATGACCGAAGCAGTCGGGACCAGATGCGAAGAAAACGCGTCAGGTCAACTTTTGCGGTGGAGCGGGTGACGGCGCCAATAACAAGTTATTATTAACAACCGCACCGGCCAATCCTTGGCGAAGGGAGGACTTTTTACTTGAGAAACAAAGAGGATAGCCGTCGCTAAATTCCAAGCCCGGTGCCTGAAAGCGATCTAGACTCGATGAGTATCCTCGCGCAAGCACGCGAGTGACAATATGGACAGATGCAGTCCGATAATGATAACTATGAGATGGAAAGCATTGGAGGACAAAGCGGTCGTGGTTGCAAAAGTAGTCAGAGCGTTGACAGATGAAATTAATTGTTCAATTCTTGAGTGCCGAATCAGACCAAGACAATGAATGGGCTCCTGAGTGGGCATGGGTTGGCATATAGGTGGGTATTGAGGAGCACTTTTTTCAGGTGCTCTGTGCTCCTACTCTGCTCATACCTCTGTTCAAGCAATAAGGTAAAGGTCGCAATACGGTACGACCACGACTGTTGCTAGGAGCTAGGTACCTTGGTCTGTAGGCAGATACCGACGTACATGGTTTGTATGGATGGAGGTAGTGTACCGTGTAGGTATGTAGAATAGCTCCGAACCGGTATTGCTGCACGTGACTTTGACTTGTCCTTGTCGATGGGCGTTGATCCTGGAAGCAGTGTCAGGTAGGTAGGCAGGCATGTTTCCCCCTTGACTTCAAGGGTGGAGGTGTTGGGCGGAGGGAGTGGCGACACAGCCTTGCAACCAACCTGCAAGCAGATGTTGGCAAGTTATCTTCGCCCCTAGTTACCACCGGGTCTCACAAAGGGAGCAGGTCGCACTCCCAACAAGCAATATGGTCATATCCTCACTCTTCTCTATCCTCACCAAAGGAGGTACCTACTGCCTACTTACCCCGGTAGGCCCTCTCCATACCACAATTCACCATGCTTGTTATACCCACCGACAGCCGAACCACCAATAGCCAATACAAATACGCCAACACCGAGGCCTACACCCACCTGGTTGTTTTCGCGTCGAGACACGGGCTTTCGAGCCTCGACACCAGGAACTGGCAGGGCTGGGTTAAAGATGCCCCCATCTTTCAGCGCAGTTCCACCTCAAATTCACATATGCCATGGCACAGTCATATTTGTCCAAACATTAGATCCATTTTGCTCGTCCCTGTCGGTTATGCTAACCACCAGTTGTTCTAAGTATACAGTAAGTTTGTTCACACATTAGGTGTACAGCCCCAACCGAGTTTACTCATCTTCTTCGTCTTCTTCATCTTCGTCTTCGTCAACGTCCATCCCCTCGGCTACGTTGACGGAGAACGCAGGCTCCTGGTCCACACCGATATAGCTGTCGCTCATCAGGAACAGCTTAAGGTCATGCTTTCCAGGTGTCGGCACCGTGTATTCCAGCCGCACTTTCAGTTGCCGTCCAATTGTGACCCTCTTGATAGCCAGTAGCGTCTTTGTGCTTTCTTCGCCAACCACAAGCCACCAGTTCTCCATCTTCTTAACAGGGTAGAATGGAGCGTGGACTGTTGTGTCCACCTCGCCTTCTTCGTCCTCAACTTCTCGCTCGATTTGAACGTTCAAATAGGCCGGTTCTCCTGCGTATATAGCATCTTCGTCTAGAACCTCGAATTCTAGAGAAATATCTGGATATTTGGTGTTCGTGAAGGCCGCGGCTTGTGCAAGTTGAGCCTGCGACAATCCTAGTCGTTTAACAAGCGTTGAATAGTTCGGGTTTTCCTCTGGGTTCATGGCTTCCATGAAGTCGAAGATGTCCTTGATTCTGGAGCAAGGCCAAGTTAGTAAAGAATAATCAGCACCTTGTTATATGTGGACAGAAACTTACCCGAACTCATTAGCGACTTTGACGACATCGGGAGAAAAGTTGGGAATCTGTTTGAGGGGGCTGTCGCGATCCCACATTGCCTGTACCACCATTTGGGACATTTCCATAGCATTCATGGCATTAAGATGGCCATCAGATGAAAGAACGTCTACCGTCGCGCTCAAAAGACTTAACACCTTAGAGACTATCACTTCCTGATCTTTTGCGAGATCGATCGGTAATTGCATCCGAGAGAAGTGCGCCTGCAAAAGCACAAACGCCTTGAAGTGAGGGGAGTCGTATACTGGCTCGGACATCTTGACGGGTACTCTGTCATATATGCGTCGTAGTAAGCTGTCCTCGTGACGTCGGATTTGAATCGACTCGAATTCTGTTGCTGATGTGACGATTTCCAGAATACCCTTCAACTTTGTCTTGGCGCTCAAGGATAATAGGAAGGTCTGCATTGTGATGTATGACAGATTGTAGTAGGCCGCGATCATGGCGGCGTTCTGAGGCGTTACAGAGCCGTCCTCCTCGTCAAACTCGATGATCTTGGATTCCTCCAGCTCTTTGATGGTGGCCTCAACCAGATCCGAGAGATAATTGCTCAAGCCGTCATGAGTGGGACTTGTGAGGCTGTAATAACTCGGGTTGGCTAGCAGCCTGCGGTAGAAATAGGTAAATGTGGTCCAGTTGATAGCATCCTCGGTTGACTCGATCATCTTGGTGCTGACCTCGGTAACAAAGGCATCGTGGACGTAGTTATGCAGGTGCGACTCAACCGGGAGAGCTTCGTTGAGGAACTTCTTGAAGTATTCCCTCTTGACAGCGGAGGTCATCAATACGCCTCGACTTCGGCCATCTTGAGACGCACGAAGGGCCTTGCCGAGCATCTGCAATATCTCGCTAAGTTGATAGTCGACATACCGATGCTCACGGCCTTCAAAGTACTGGGTGCCCATCACGATGACCAAGTGTGCTACGCAGTTGAGCTCCCAGCATGTGTCACGAGAAGCGACAAGAACTTGGATTGCACCTTGATTGTAAAGATGCAGGACAATGCGCTTGTCGTTCTGGCTAAGAGCTTCATGATAATAGCCCACGCCATGCGACAGAGCCTCAGCTAAAGCTTCTTCATGCACACGCTCAAGCAGTGGTCGTAATTGGTCAACATCTACATGCAAGAACCGGTCTTCGTCGTCATCTGCCAAGCAGGCTGCTAGGATATCACGAGCAGTCGATCTCGTCTGTTTTCTGTTGGGCACAAATACCAACGCTGGATGAGCCGGAGAATACTCGGTGATTGCGAGGTAGGTCGGCTTAGCCATAGCCAGCATGAGGGATGGAAAGTGAGGGATAGTATATGACTGGATCCTGAGTTCCAAGGGAACCGGCCGTACATGTGGGCTAAAGTTATAAATGTCTTTCTTCTTGGCGTCAATCCACTCGCCCAAGTCTCGCGCATTAGCTAGTGAGACACTCAGGCCGACGATCCTCATGGGCAAACTGGCCGTCGTGCGAATATAGTGCATTCGAGACACGATGATTTCGTAGATGTACCCAAGCGAGCCACCCAGTAAGTGGAGTTCATCGGCAATAAAGAGCTCGACCGTCAAAATATTCTTGCGTCTCTGCCATTGCCGTGAAAGGACATCCCATTGACTCGGTGTGGCCAAGATGAGATCACCCTTTTCGAGCAGCTTCAGGTCTGTTGCAGTTTCACCTGTGAGTTTTACAATTTCTTTGCCGCCGCGCAAGTGACTAAGTCGCTTTTGCCAATCCTCGTGCCTGATGTCAACCTGTTCCTGAAAAGGTGCAATGTACACGGTCCGACCAATCTCTGGCTTTGACCATAATCTCAATATGGCAAACTCGGCGCAAACAGTCTTACCGCTACCAGTTGGGGCCCCGATCAACACATTATCGTCTGACCCATAAAGCGAGTTGAAGGTCTGGGTCTGTATTTTGTTAAAATAGTTCCAGCCATCATACAGGCTAGAATAATCTTTAGCCTTCAAAGCAGCAACAGGGAGAGGCTGCAGGTCCAGAAGCTGTGTATGAGGCGGGAATTTCTCTGGTAATATGAGCTTTTGGAAAGAAACGGGCAGTCTCGTCTCGGAGTGCATCCACCGATCAGACACCACGGAAATAAAATAGTTCGGTGGCATCGGATCCGTGATAGGGACAGTAAAGTCTACAAGGTGCTCGTTGGATTCCGAAACAGCGTACTCTTTGCGGAGAAGGAACTGGTCCTGGAAGAGAATATCTTCACCGTCACAATCTTCTACCATGATCCAGAAACTCTCAGCTGTTCCGTGAATCTCGTCATCCCACTGAAAGTTGGGCGTGATTGATAGTTCTACTCGGAGGACAGACCGGGTTATTGGCTGGGCTTGAGCTTGTATCTCGAGGCGTGGGAACTTGGATACTAGATCGCAAACTACACGGCCAGCTTTTGGCATCCCCAGCAGTTCTCCCATTCGCGGGGGGTCAATATCAAAGAAACTACTCCAGGGGACATCAATTCGCTCCGCTTTAGCGATGATATCACGCGAACAACGAGGACCGAACTGCCTGAGAGGAGTCATCGTGGGCCACATTCGCTTCTCAGCCATTTTGCACATATCCAAGGCTGTCTTGCAGACGCTGGACCATCCTTTCTGTAGCGTGATTTCGAAGATCGCACGAAGAATACGACCGGCAGATTGCGTGACATAGACCATATCAGCCATGAGAGCCAGACCATCGAGCTTAAGACGGGAAATGTATGCTTGAAGCAGGACATTGATCTTTGCATGAGGCTCTTCGATACTTTCTTTGACAGGAATGGGCACTCTGCTAAGAAGTTTGGCCAGTTCCAGCTTCTCATCTTGTCGTACAGGGATATACTTGAACTCCGCACTGAGGGCAAACACCCGGAAGAGCTCAATCGTAGTGATCGAAGGTTGGATCAATTTGTTATAGGTGTCCATCGATCCATGTGTGATGTAGTAATGAGAAGCAATCCTTCCCAACTCGGTCGCCTTCATCTTGCCCGTCTTTTCGTCATAAGTAATCAGATTCGACTTCTTCAAGACAGCTGCCGCAGAGTGTATGAGATCAACTCGCTTCTGTTCGAGGGCTTCATCATCTTCATAGTCAGCTCCGACGCTGTATAGCCCGGGTGACCGGAGCATTCTGACAAAGAGGTAAGTGTAGCCAAGCCATTCTACTCCTTCATCACGACTGCGGACATTGCCCAACACAATTTCGGCATTCAGGTTGTCAACAAGCTTGCTGGCAAGCTGACTTTCAATAGGCAATTGTTGGTTGAGCAGAGAAAGATAGTATTGCATCTCATTTTGAGAGGTAATAATAATACCCTCGCCATAAGTGTCGTACTGAGGGCGTCCAGCACGACCCAACATCTGCAGGACGTCCTGAGGGCTCAGCTCTACCCAGCTACCTTTCTCAGGGGAGTAGACTTGGGTGCCCTTGATGATGACGGTATGGGCTGGAAGATTGACACCCCAAGCCAGTGTCGCAGTACAGACGAGTACCTGGATGAGGCCGGCAGCGAAGAGACCTTCAACCTCGTCGCGATCGACTCGATTCATACCTGCGTGGTGAATGCCAAATCCGTACGGCAAGAGATCTTTCAGGTCCGTATCCGAAATATCGTTAACTATCTCGTTCAGAGCTTCCCTGGAACCCGAATCGTGCTTTAGAAGTTGGTTGATAGTCTCCATCTCGAGAGCCTTGTCGCGAATATAACGTGCAGTTTTGGCCGTCTCCTTGCGAGAGTGTACGAAAATGAGCATCTGGTTATGATGTGTCCCAACATGTTCGATGACCTTGTTGTAAGTGATATCGTTCATTGTCTTCAATTGCTTAATCGCCTTCTTGTCGGTGATACCTATGAACTCTTGTTTGAGCGGGCATGGGCGGAATGAGCCATCGAAGTGGAAAAGACCCTTATTCGGATCTACACGCAGGAAGCTGGCAACATCCTTATAGTTTGGCAAGGTCGCAGATAACCCGATGAGTCGTACAGGGTCGCCTGTCTGTTCAGTCTTTCGGATTGTTCGGCTGACAATGCTTTCAATAACTGGGCCTCGGTCATCATGTAAAAGATGAATTTCGTCAATAATAATGAGCCGCACAAGATTCGTATATGTCAGATCCGTAGCCTTTCTCGTAATAACATCCCACTTCTCTGGAGTCGTTACGATGACCTGAGTCTCAGTGACCTGCTGTTTGGTAAGTTGGCGATCACCCGTCAACTCAGACACCGTGATGCCAAATGGCTTGAGACGGCCGCCGAAATTGCCCACTTGTTCTTGCACCAGGGCCTTCAAGGGAGCAATGTAGACGATTTTGAAAGCATCCAGGTCAATTTCACCGGTCTCAGGATTCCTGTGCTTTCCAAGTTCGCGCAATATCGTTAACATTGCGACGTTAGTTTTGCCACTTCCAGTGGGGGCGCAGATCAGCATATTTCCGTCGTCCTCAAATGCAGATGGATAGCACTTGGACTGGATTTTGTTGAGAGCTTTTGCTGAACTGAAAGGCGCTCTTGCCCATTCAGGCATATCTGTGATAGGGATACTGACATCGTCAGGCTGGTTGCGCTTCTTGGGTTGTGGGACATGAATCTCTTCATAGCCTTTGAATGTTCTTTTGGTAGAGCCTTCTGGCAGGCGAACCTTGGGGTTTGTCATAAGGTGGTTGCCCTGATCGAAGACCAAGTTGTCCAGGTTGATGAGTTTGCGAGGCTGAAGGCCGCCAACTAGTTGGCCCTCCGCCCGTTCGGTTTTAGGAGCATCCGCCAAAGCAGGTGGCACATCAATGTCCATTTTGATCTCCATCTTTTTAGTGTCGCCAGCCTTCTTCCCACGTAACTCGTCTAATACCCATCGAAGACCCTCGGAAGCCATTTCACGCTCTATAACACCTCGTTTCTCGTCGTCGTCCGCCCTAGCTAGCCGGGTAAGCCAAACAATCTTCTCCCGGTTCTCAATAAGCTTCTGGACAACTTCGTGGTGCTCGTAGTCGAAGAGTTCCATCAAATCGTTTTCGATTTCTCTCAATTGCTTCTCCTCACCACCAGGCTCGTCGGGCTCTCCAGATAGGATACGCAGTGCATCAGCTGTTTTATCGTGTTGAATATGGGCATCGGAGTAGAGGTTACCGATCTCCCTTTGTAGCCAATATGCATCGATGTCGCGGGCCGGGAGGTAGTTTTTCTCCTGTGTAGTGGCTTTCTTTTTACTCTCGGATCTGCCAGAGTCGATGACCATCGCATCACCATCAGCCAGGCCAGCTTCTTCCTCCACTCGATCCTCGCCCGCACCTCCAGCTGTCGCGCGTTCCTCCATTCCGGGGATCTCTTCCTCATCGTTGTCTGAGGCAGCCTCATCTTCTGAGGACTCGTCCCGGACCTCGTTCAGCATAGCCGCATCCTCATCCTCGTCCTCTTCGTCGAAAACAACCGCAACACCTTGGCGGTCGTCCAGCTCGCCATCGAGGTCGTCCTTTCCGGCACCGGTATCCATCTCGTCGTCATCATTTTGGGTATCATAGTCTGTAATCTTCTTTCCGAGATTCACCAGCTCGTTATACTGCTTTGGGTTTAAAGGTGTCCCTATTAAATCATCAATCTCTCTCTTCTTCTCTATATCCTTCATGTCCTCATCCTTGAGGTATTCAAGAATGGCATCCGCGGCACTAAGCACAACTTCATGCGAGACGTCGCCCAGATTGCCGGCAACAAGATGCAGTATTAAATCGAAAGTGGCGCGTGTGGAAGGGGTGCGTGGTTGATAGCGTAGCCCTTCGACCAACAAATCCGCCTGCCCAAGAATGCCCGTTCCTTTTAAATGAGAAGCATCGTTTTTCCGCTTCCTCTGCTCGCGAGCTAGGATATCTTGCCCTTCCTGAAGATCGCCTCTTTCGACTGCCAGAGCACCGGTCTTCTTTTTCGGCTTCGGCGCGCTATCGCGTTGGATACGAGATCCCATATCACCAACATTGAGCCTGCCGGCAAGTGACTCCGGGTCTCCAGTGGCCTCGTCGGTGCGTCGCGTGATAAATCGGCGATCCGCCTGGAGAACCAGGTTGGACATTGCCGAGTATTTATACTGCGACACATCTCTGTGGTGGTCGGCCATATTGAGTGTTTAAGAGCCGCGGCTCGGGAGACGCTCAATTGTTGTTCGTCTTGATGAAGCGGTGGCGCGCGGATTTAAAGAGGCTTGACGGCTGGTCCTATCTGTAGATCAAATGGACCTGAGCGCCGTTCGAGGCAGCTATTCGATCATCTGGGTATAATGCGCTAGAGTCGGTGCGCTTGCATACGCTGCACAGGATAGTAGTTGGCGTGCAATTTGGGAGATACGTAATGTCTGGCAAGGTTCAAACACGCCTCGACAGAAAATTTATGGATGTACTTCGTCCTCCTTCAGAGGCAACAAAGCTAAGGCAACAGCCAAGCTTGGTGGAGCAGATAGGTACATAATACATACTCAGGTATTTTGAGTACCTGCCAACACGCATAGGTGCTTCCCTAGGCTGCTAAGTACGCTACAACTACTGCTAGGTACTGCAGTTCAACCAATGCCTGTCCCACGACGAAGTGTTAGTTGATTAGCCAGGCATTGTTCAAGTATGACCTTCCAGTATTCTGTACCTGCAACCAAAGAACTAGTCACGCCTGCCGCCATCTGGAAGTACCCGTTACCCACATCTGCTAAACACTCCTTCCTCCATATAGCAGTCACGCTTTCTAATTAATTGGCACCGGCAGACTGTCCAAAAGCTCTGATTTTGCACCTGAGGCTCGATCTTGTATATCTTGTCAAAAGCTTAATTTCTCGGGTTTAATTAACATAATAATCTTTTGGCGTGTGGGACAGTCTGTTGTTGTGTCTCTTATGCTGCCAATCCAGCCGACCTAACACCATAAAATACCAAAACACTAATAAGTGGTCAAGGACGGAGACAACAACATGGATGTGACACCAGAAGAAGAGATGGCAGCGAATCAGGCTCGTGAGGCCGTAGAGCGGCTTCTGCGTCCCCAGGTAGAACTCTCTGCCGAGACACGAGCCGTGGCTCAGCAACTAGCCCAAATTCTAGGACAGGACCGGCTGGCCAACCCTATATCTCTAGTCGGCCCGGACACACCCATCTCCTTGTCCTGCGTACCAGACGGAGATCAAAGAAGATTCATTGAGGCGGCACAGAAGAATATTAAACTCCAGAAGGAGCTCGCGAGACTACGAGCTGAACACAATGCCGCTGCCGCTGTCGCTGCCGCTACTCCTCCTCCCTCAGCCGACAAAGCGGAGGCCGAGAGAGTATTTCTTAGGGAACAGTTGGAATGTAACAAGCTAGAAAGGGAACGCAAAAGACTAGAGGCGCTGAAAAGGTTTTATGACCAAATGGACAGCCAACCCGCCGCAGCTCCGGATTTCCTTGATCCAAAGGTTATGTTCAAGGACTGCGCACCATTGCCCGAGTTGCCCAAGGAACTGGTTGAAGGCTTCACGAAGGAAGAGGAGACGCCCGATCATAAGATCCAGGAGTTAATATCGCGGCTCCGTAAGGCATCGCTTCGCCAGCAATTGGTCCTCGAGCGTGATCAACGCAAACTCGAAGAGCTAAGAGCGAAGCATCCAATCAACCCCAGAGATATATCTCCCGAAATGCAGGTTAAGGCGTTGACTACCGTCAAAAACGCACTGGTCGACTGGATAGAGGCCATGTTAAGCAAAGCCGGGGAGGGCGAAGGTGAGTTGAGTGAGGGGGTGAATTCACCGGGTAAAGCCAATAAGTCAGAACTCGCCGACTTTGACGCCGAAGCGCAACTGGCCGATATCCAAAAAGAATATGAACGCCACATCGAGCTACGCAAGCGACTAATGTCCTCCATGGCCCAGCTGCGCAAACTCGCTGCCGCAGAACCGCCAGAGGAGACGCAAGAACCGGCCCCAGATGCAGCACTACCACCCGATCCCGAACCACAGACTTACCTCTTGACCCCCTATCTCGAGAAACTCAAATCACTCTCACAGGAACAAAAGGCACTTGTGCAAGAGAAGGCATACATTAATGCTACGATGGCGCGGCAGCAGCAAGAAGCGAACAAAATGCTACAGCGTCTCGCACAGAAGAGCAAACTATTGGCGAAATACGCCCCCCCTGAACCGGAAAAGTCCCACGCAAGCTCCAGCTTCGGCGAGGCGACCAAGAGCGCTTCCATCACCGAGCAGATACAGCCCTGGCTGTTCGCAGCAGACTCGGCAAAGATCGCAACACTAGAGGCCGTCGCCGGGGAAGTCGACAAAGGTCAAGTGTTCATCGAAGAAGCTATGGACAGCCTTAACCAGGTCTCGATGCTGCAAAACAAAGGACCATTGCAGGTACCACCCGAAGGCAGCAGCAAGACCGAGTTTGCAGAGGAAGGGGACCAGAAGAGCAGTTCGACTGCCGAGAAGGAAAGCGCAAAGGGTGGAGAGAAGAGCATATGGGCCACGCTCGACGGAAACCTGGGTCTCATCAACGAGTAATTTTGGGCATGGGGTGGTAAAACCGCCATGAAGCTACATAACACGACTAAGCTCGGCTGGCCTTGCACATTACGATAGGCTGTTTTTGAAACACAGAAGGGAAGGGGAGTGTAGCCAGCCAGCTGTATCTTTTGCTAGTTAGCTTGGTAGACTCTCTCTTCATTCGCTGCTTCTTAATGCATCGCCGAGCAGAAAAGAATGATACAAAAACTTATCGAGTCTTCCAGTTCGGGGTGCCTCGTCGTAGCTATATAATATGTCCCCTTCTTTGATCGTAGAGTTTAAAGGTTTCATTAAGTATTTCATTGATTATTCGTTCAAGGCAATGATAAATTTTGCCAGTCGGAATTCATTCGTGGGTTGTTATTAGATAGAAAGGGCTGTTACTACCTACGGGGGTGTAATATGGTATCGACCAATGCCTAAGCTACTGGACCAGACAGACACCGAGTCCGAATCCATCTCTTTCCAGATGCCCTTTCTCCCATTATTGCCCCTCGCCCGACCTATTTTATGCTTATTTACTTCTTGACAGCTGTTATCTTATTCTTCATCCCTTACCCGCCAGAATACTAGATATCCTCAAAGCCAAGTCTAATATAGACAGATGCTCATCCGCGCCATCAACTAGTCTCTTGTCCACTTCGGAGAAGACGAGCGTGATCTTGTTCTTAGCCAGATCGGGGATGAGTTCATCGTTAATCACGGCTTGGTAGAGCTAGAGAGAGAGGAAGCACAAGTTAGTAAATATTCTTAGGCTTCGAACATATGTATGTATATGCAAGGTGGGAGAAGGAAAGGGTAGGAGCAGGGCGGATTTACCTGTGAGACTACCTGACTAGCACTCCAACCATCAGCTACCATTTCCTCCACGACTTTGGCCACAGCCTGATACGTAGCTCCCGCCGACCGTGGCTGCATAGCCTTCTGTAACCTCTCGATCGTCGTGCCCGGTATCACGCCCGCGATATCCTCGACGATCTTCACCGTGACGGCTCTGTTACTACTGGACTTGTCGTCGTCTAGATCCATTTTATCGCCAGCATCATCATCGTCACCCTTCTCCACGGCCCCTACTAACCGCGCCGAACTCTGCAGGAATGTGATAGCTTTTCTCAGATCTCCCTCGCTACATCGAATCAGAGCATCGACAGTCCCTTCTTCAAGTCTGACCCCCTCTTTCTCGGCTATGGCTTCTAGGCGCCTCCGCGCGTTCCCCTGGTCCAGGCTCTTGAAGCGGAACTTACTACAACGGCTAGCCAAGGGGTCGATGATGCGCGTGACGTAGTTGCAGATGAGGCAGAAGCGCGTGATCTTGCTATACGTCTCCATGGTCCGGCGCAGCGCGCTCTGCGCGTCCTGCGTCATGCTATCGGCCTCGTCGAGGATGATGATCTTGAAGGGCGGGCAGGGGTAGCGGTCCCTGTACCCGGGTGGCGGGTTCGTGAGCTGCATCCGCGCAAAGTCTTTAACCTTCTCCCGTACGATGCTGATGCCGCGCTCGTCCGAGGCGTTCAGCTCAAGCACCCGCCCCTTCATCATCTCCGGTCCGTAGAGCTCTTTCGCCAGGGCGAGAATCGTCGAGGTTTTACCGGTACCGGGCGGGCCGTAGAACAGCATGTGTGGAAGCTAAAGAAAGCATGTAAGCTTCTATTGGACCGTAATCTAGGGTCAAGTTCGAGCCTCAAATGGTGGCTTACATTAGATGCTTGTAGAGTCCGCTGTAGGACGTTAACCGTATGATCTTGTGCTGTGACATCACTGAGGGTTTTCGGCCGGCTGTATCGTTCTAGTTAGCTCTTCTTAGAAGTCGAAGTCTGGGGATATACGTGCTCACTTACTATTTCTCAACCCAGGGCTGTCTCCTAGCAGCTTGCTTCGGCTCGCCTGTTTTTGACGATGCACCGTTTGCGGCCGCAGCTTTACGTGCTTTGAGGTCGAAAAAGCTGGCCATCGTTAGCCGCTTATAAGGACCGCTTTATATGCTTGATTGATTCGTGTTTCTCAGCGTGAGGAAGGACAATCGACGTGTTCAAATGTATAGTTGTTCCCAACGTTACTGCGACGATGACATTAAAGGGCGTTGTGTGCTGTACTGCTGTAAAGACCTAGATTAGGTGGTCTGCAATTGTCCGATGTACACACACCTAGCTACACGCGTCAAGCAACATGCGGTCCGCGTTTTTTGGCGTAAAGTGCTATTAGGTTCCTGAATTGGAGGTACGTAACCTTAGTAGGTTAGGTACCTATGTACTAAATTGCACATGTAGGTAAGCTTCCCATAGGTACACTCTCACGAAGTGGCGCCAAAGTTGAGCCACAATTTCCGTCAAGCTTGAACCGGACGTTTTCAGTGTGCTCATGGCTTCAATGGTAAAAGCACTAAAGTGTTGTTAAAGATATGAGATGCTCGTCTTTCAGTCATTACTAGAACTAGGTGAAATTTGTTCGTTATTCATACATGTACAATTTGTGGTATCTCTGTCTCTCAATCGCCAATCATTGCTACGAATAATGTAAAACGTCCTTGTACTCCATCTCAAAAATCCCGTTTGATCGTAGAAGATCACTCATCCTCACCATCTTCGCTACGCGTGCACCAGTTGTTTTAGTCTCTTCTCAATGATCTCGCGCCCCTCCAACGTCTCCCACACCTTATGTGGTGCCTCGTCAACGATGTCCCAATGTTTCAATTTGCGGGTTAGGTGGCTGAGTTCTCTCTGCTTATCCTCCCATTTACTGTTCTCGCGGATCCTGGCACCGGAGCTGACCACCGTGAGCGGTACGTCGGTCGCTTGAATTATTTTGCTGCTCGCCACGTCACGTTTACTTAACGTGTCGGCTACCAGGTTCTCCTGCAGCTTCGCGTAGATATATTTGCCGGTTTGGTAGGCTGATCTTCCCCAGACTCGGTCCTCCTTATTCCGGCCCTTGAAGAGAGCACCCGGCACACGATCAAGTCCAAGCGGCGAGATGATACCCCTGAGCCAGAGCACGAAGCCGCGGTTGGGAGCCCCAACCTCGTGTAAAAAGTCTTCGTGCAGCGGGTCGATAAGAAGCATACCTTTAATGTCCCCGTTGTGGCGGGAGGAAAATATGCGAGAATATATCGACCCAATGCCAGCGCTCACAAGAACTATGACTACATTAGCACAACTTGAATAGTCAACCCGGTTTAAGACACTCACCCCAAGGGCCATCTTCCCCTGCCCGTGCTAGCGCCTCGTCTACAGCCTCCACGGCCATGCCCGCAGAGAGTGGTGACGGGGCCGTATCACTCTATTCCCCGTTAGCAAACTTGTCTATCCTACGACGTAGTCTCACTTACCCAAGCAAACCCAGGACGGTCCACAAAGCAGTACCGGCTGATCGATCCGTTCTTCACAGCGTCGTTGGCAAATTGCCATAGACCCTCCTCAACAGGCCCTTCTCCGCCCTCTAGCAGGACTGTCGGCACCTTAGAACCAGTGTGATCGGTCTGGTGTCCGTGGCAGTAGACATGAAGTCTGTATTTGTTATGCCCATCAACCCAATACAAGTTTCCAGGTGGCGCAAGGCCGGCGTCGAGGGCTCGAAGAATTAACGTGCAGGTCATGAGGAATACAGCGACCGCCAGTATTACCATGGCGATTGTTGCTACGAGGACGGCAATCCACTGGCCCAACGAACGTCGAGTTTCGCCTCGCCCCGTCAATCGTTCCTCTTCTTCGTACTTGCCCCATTCGACGAGACGGTCGGTGGCAAGCGTCCAAATGGCGATAACGAGAGCCCCTTGTAACGCACAGTTAGCTTGAGGTGACATAATATGCCCAGAACTGGCTGTTGCTTACACAGCACGCTAGCGATTCCAACCCATCCCTCTTCATGGCGCGTCTGTTCCACCGAGATCAGGATAATCGCATTGACCAGGAGCAACGCGGCCGTGATGAGACTCGTGATCCTCACAGCCTTGGAAGGCACAGCGAAGAACAGTAACGTGAGCACGAGGTTGGCCAATGCTAAGCTGGCAAAGCTTAAGGGGAAGAACCCCGAACCACGGGTGTGGAAGCCTGGCGGCGTGACAAACGTCGACACTAGGAGGATGATCCACCATGCGAAGGCAATGAGAGTCAAGAAAATGGTAAAATATCTAGTGTATCGGACACTCCAGAGATTGTAAGGCGAGACCTGCAAGCCTGTGTTAGTATGGCATGTATGGCCGGCCCTGGCTGAACGAATGTCTCATACTGCCGGATCATCTGGTCTCAGATAAGTTGTGCTTTCAACCCGGTTTGGCAAGAGGCGAGTGTGCTCATTGGGAGGTACCGAGTCTCGTCCAGTCTGCAGGGAATTTCTGGCTGAACCTGGACGGGAATTGCGTCCCTCATCCTCCTCATGAGATCCTCCCCAGAGGCTCTTCATCTTGATCGTTTGATAGCTCGAAAGAGATTTGGGAGTTCGGAGTTCAGTAAGCAGAAACGAAATTGTCGGTGCGGACAGTACGGGGGGGAATAGATGATGCTATACTACTGTCTGGGAGGAGGGCGCTAATTCGTGGGGTCTTGGAATGACGAGTGTTGAGAGTCACACACATAGACAAGTCTCGAGAGCCCAGACTTCCAAAAGAGGTCCACTGGATAGCATGTATGTAGGTGTCACGACACTTCCCTTCTTCCTTCGCTCTCAACAAATTACTTGCTGTTCCACTCACACAGCGAAGTTAGATTTGTACCACTATTCCTTTCTTTATGCACTTCATCATTAATACCAAAGACAAAGCTCGACATCTATTTCTTATTTGAAGAAACTGGAAGCTTTGCTCCGGTCATGGGTTTAATGTATGTACATCATTCCCAAGTCCACGTTCATGCAGTTTTCATGTTGTTTTGCGCCTGAATGCATTACGTCATGACTAGCATTCTCGGTTCCTCCCACTTGCAAAAGGATTTGCCAAGCTTTGGCAAGAAAAACATGCTACTTATCTGCGCGCATGAAATAGCAAAAGTCTCAGATGCAGTATGACCTGCTTGTCTTTATTTACATAGTATTACATATGTGTAGGTAGGTATTTGATGTGCACTAATACTCGATTTTATCTGTATTGCGGCTGGACTACCGGCCGTATATCCATCGCGTTAACTTACGATATGTCTGTTCAGAGTGATCAGCTGCCCACCCATCGAGATGGATACGGGCGGGGTTTCGCCCCTCAACTGGATCCTAATGCCTAATACTTGTGCTGCTATACGGGATCTAGGTATCCAAGGTTCCGCCTACAGTAGTAAATGTCCCTCGTGCGGTGACAGTAGATAGCTTTCTGTTAGAACTCTTATAAAAGCAAGCGTGTATACGTGCATGTTATTTACCTGGCTACCTAGACAGCACTGGTATGTTTTTGAGTACTAGTCTGCCTACACCCTTCAGCTTCTTTTCCGAAGAAATAGCTACTTAAAGTCATAGAGCTAAAACATATATGCGAAGCCCTCCAGTCTCAAGATCGAACTCGACAACTTTGATAGTTTCCGTCAAAATAGCAAGTTTTCGTGGACAAGATGAAAAACACACCAACGATATAGCATGGTATGAGGCAACTGCATACCAGAAGCGAAGCCATTGCACAGTAGAATAATACCGAAGATATTACATACTTGACTGTGCTCTAGCTTCACTGCGTCTCTCTATCCTCTCTGCCCGGGACCTCTCCTGTTACACACGTGCATTATTAGTAACGCTGCTTGATGAGGAGCCATGGCTTGCACTCGATTGTGAGCCCTGCGATGTCCCGAATACAGGGAGCAATTCCTGTGCCTGTTTCCTCTGCATTGCCCTCTGGAGGACTGCTTCTTCGGGCTCAGGTCCTCTGCCTGAAGGTTTGATCGCGTCGGGAGGTGACGTACTGACCGGCAGATGGGGCTTCACGTGGGCTCGTGGGTCATCCGGTGTAATGCCAGCTCTGTTGTACGTCTCCTTTTTAAAAGCTTTCAACGCTTGTGTCGAAGGCTCGGATACCGAAACCCACTCCTTTAACTGCAAGAACCAGTGTCCCTTTTCATCTTTTCTTTTACGTTCGTTTGACTCGGAAGGGAGATCATTACGCTGACTGCCAGAAGAGTTCTTCGTATCGGAAACGGTACTGTACAGACCTCGCAGGCTATCCCGGAGGCCAATAGGACCTATTTTCAAGTCTTTTGGGCAATAAATGCCGTGTGAAGAGACAGCTGTCTCCCCTATATCTGCCGAGAATTCTTCGAGTTTGTTTTCTAGGATATACGCCGGGGAACCGCTTGGGTTTACGGTGGAGTTGCTAGAATGCGTGAGCCTTGTATCGATTAAGGGCACGCCCGAGCTCGATGTGGGACGTTCAAGACTATCAGATCGACGAGAAAGGAATCGTGTGGCATCAAAGGAAGCCGATATTTTGTGATGACCGAAGGAGCTGCGTTTTAGCCTGGCAGCAATGTTAGGTTTTTGAGAAAATATGTGGTCGCCGATTGAGTGTCCCGTAGGGTGTTTCGTGACCTTGTCCTTGGATGCAATTCTCTCTGCGTTCTTCCAAAACCAAGAGGTTGCTTGTACTTGAGCTGATGAAAACCCCAATAACGTACTTCGACGTTGTCTTTTCCCTCCTGCCGGTTGGCCTGACGGCAACGCCAAGCCAGTGGTTGTTTGTTGGGTCGCGGGTTTTGCGTCGAGGCTCCCATCACAGTCCACTAGCTGCCTGTACGGCGTACGGTCCGTCTTATAGAAGAAAGGGTCCTCTAACCCAGCTGTTCGTAGCTGGCGTGTTCGAGAAATAATATCGGGTGAGAAGTTGCAGATTTCGCCTAGTTGATCCCAGGCAGAGGGTTGTTCAGCCGCGGATGCGAGAGGTTTATGAGTCCCGTTTGTAATGCTGGTTGGATATGAGAAATTTCGGAGCACAGGTGGTGTGTTATCAGGCGACTTTGGAGGCCACTGGTCATGTACAACACCGTCTTTCTGTGGTGATCCAAGGACGACCGGTGTCTTCGGTTTTCTAAAGCGTTCAGCAAGCCCTCCCATTGTACGGAGAACCACTGCAGAATGAGTCGACGAGATGTAGTAAGACGTTTGCACCAGAAAAATCAGTTGCTCGTCCCATTCAGTGTGCTTGAAGGGGAAAAAAGGTAATTGAAGCAGGCAGCTAACCGACACTCATGTGACTCAGCCTAAAGCTACGACGGCTGCTTTAAGGATTCGACGAACGAGGGCCAGTGAGGTCCATAATCGTGACGTGATTTCTAACGACCGTTAGTATGCCGTGCGTCACGTCCACCCCCTCTCGATCTACAGCTCGAGGGGAACACAAGATTGACAACTGTATCCATATGGCACGACTGCACAAGAAGGTACTGTACAGTAGGACTGGGACGATGCAGTGAGAGTGGAATGGGCTAGACGTTAATTACCTATCTATAGTATCTCACAGTGAAATAAAACTATCAAGCCTGGGGACAGGCCGTCGTAGAAGACCGCTGTCAGAAGATGAGGCAGGCCAGATGCAATTTGGATGCCTCTGTTCATTACTTGTGGTAGGGGTAGTTACGTAGGTGGGTGAATTCTATGTGGGAGAATGGGTCGGCACCCGTCCCTCTTCGAGCTATATAATTATGGTAGGCTTGAGAACGCAGAAGAGCCTTGATAATTGAGAAATGACGAATGCGAAGGACTACAAAGGAATTGCTAGACAGAGTATAGAAGTGAAGGATGAGTATGGAGTCAGATAATCTCCGAGTTAGTTGGAAAGGGGGAAGCGTATATTTGACAGGACACACAGACTTAACAGCAGGAACAGGATGAAGTGACTCCATGCTCAAGCCCCATATAGAGAATGTACGATGAAGAGAAAGATGGACCTAAGCTACAGGTACAACAATGTGAATCGGCAGGTTCATTGGGCCTGGAAAGCACGTACATCCCAACGGGTAAGCCATAGGGTAAGTGCATACCTACAATATGAATTGCAGAATGAAGGCATCTGGTTCCTTCCCTCCTATAAATAGTCTACATATAGTATAATGTTTCTTAATATCACTAATCTTCCTGGGAAGCTATACTGCTTCTGCCTCTTTCACCTGCTTTGATGGCCTTATTCGGAGGGTTAGGAGGTCTGCGGTGGGCTGTAAAGACCTACATAGAGACCTAATAACACACCATATATAGACTGAAAAGACTGTACGCAGGTCTATACGCAAGGCCGTCGTCAGGTCTGTACATAACACAGGCCCATACGTAAAGCTGCACACGTCCGAAAGCCCGCGCTCAAGTCTGTACGCAGATCTAAACGCATGTAAAGTTTAATTATTTAATTTCTATACTCTACTACTTAAAATGTAGTTATTCTTAACTATATAGCATTAATATACAATAAATAGATGCTATTGTTTTTATTGCGCCTATATATTTTATTGACTCCCGTTTACTTACATACTCTTGGGAGGCATAAGGGCAGTTGGCAGGGGAGGCCAGGGCTGAATGGGTACGTACATAGTAGGCTATCACAATAAGGTGGAGAAATTCTATTTTTCTTTTCTTCGATGTGTCGCAATTTGTCCTTATGGACCACCGTCAGGTCCCTAACTCGACGAAGCAAAAATACTATGTAGGTATACCTACATCTGTAGGTAGGTGTATGTAAAACATCAGCAAGTTCCAAGGTTACAGCTATACTGGGTAACGGCGTACTTAGTAGGGGTTGAAGGCGTGAGAGGTGGAGTGGGTCTAGGCTCTTGTGGATCTTTTCAGCCGTACATGCTTACCTTGACCTAGTTTCGGAGTTAAGCGCCTACCATTATGGGTAAATGAGTAGATGGGTATTTACTGAGTTTCTACCCTGTGCTCGGGTTTGGTCTGTTGGATTGCCTCGTAACGACAAGTGTACACGAGTAATCTGTATCTAAGCAGCTGTATGTGACCAGTCACTTTGAGGTCTTCACCTGAGGGATGGATCCAGCAGCATTTGCCAACTGGCTCGGAGGTTACGTAAAGCCTTGAATGATAAGAAACAGAATCTACGCATTGGTACGGGTAGATGCCTAGTATGTATTATACCATACCTAAGTATACTACTAGTATGCCTCCTAGGTCTAAGACGCAAGAAATACCACAAATGCACAGTGCCATTACTTACAAAGCTACTACTAGTTACTAGTAGGTACTTTCTTGGGTGTTATTGGTGATTGGTCGACTACTACTTTAGATGAGTTAGGTAATCTGAATCAAACTTGACACAAATTGCCCGCTCATCCGTACTAACCATAGTAAGTAAGCCAGCATACCCCGGACGGACGTCACGTCAGCCAACCCAACCCAGTACCCAACCCGGTAGGTTCCATAATCTAGATAGACAGCCTCCCGATGTTGTCGTAAATCAGCTTCCGACATCCCTATTTGCTTTTGTTGAACAGTGTACGTCAATATCTAATATCGATTGCGCCGAGCTAACAGCGACTCGCCTATAAACTTCGACAAAGCGTCTGAACACGAAACACTCGGCCCGTGTCGATTTATATCCTCATAGGGCTGTATAATCAAGTAGCTCGCTATCCTAAACTTGCCACCGTTCGACGCGACACGCGCATTCATATATCGGTTTGCGAAAGAAGCCATTTACCGGAACGCCGACGTCGCCCACAACATACATGGCAATGCCAGGGCTCACACTCAATACCGAGGCCGCGGCCTCGACGCTGGCGCAGCCATCTAACCGAGGGGCGACCACGGCCACATCGGCGACTAGCAGTGGTGGTACGACGCGACCCATTCAGTCCACAACGCCGATACCCGTGCCCGTACCAATGCCATACGCATCCCGAGAGCAGAACCAAAGCCATCATCAGAAATCACAAACTTCAAACAAATCCAAAGAACCCAAAGCCACAACAACCACCACCACCTCAACCCCCCGCTCCTCTTCGCCAACGCGCCCGCCCTACAGTCCTATAACCCCCCCCTTGAAAGCTACCGAGTTCCCACAACGCCCGACATACACCCACAGCTCGCACGCCGACGCCACAACTGTTCCGGTGCCGCCGCCGGAACCCATAGATTTCGACAGCAATCCAGACGTGCTGGCACTTAAGTCCGCTATCTCAATTCTTCAGATGCAGCGGCGGAAGGCGGAACGGGACATGGCGACGCTAGACCGGGTGAAGAGTGCGGCGCTCGCCGAGCCCAATGCCTTTATCCAGGACCTGACAACGGGGCGAGTGCGCACTGAAGGAGGGGGACTGTTCGGTGGTGGTGGCGGTGGCGGTGGCGGTGGTCATGCTGCGAGGAACAAGGATGAAGACAAAGATAGTGATAGCGACATGGAGGATCAGAGTCAGAGCAGGACGAATATACCCGCTGCTACTAGCGACGAGGCGCCAAAGCAACCTCAAGGGGCGGCAGAGCCGAAACCATGGGCGTCGATACCGAAGCCGCAGAACATAGTCCGTTGTCCGCCCATCAACTGGTCGCAGTACGCCGTAGTGGGCGAGTCGCTAGACAAGCTGCACAACGAGCAGATCATGCGTCCCGCGCAAGGGACGCCGGCGGTCATGACGACCGATGGCCGTTTTGAGTTCAAGGGCGGCGAGGGCGGCGGTGTCGGGAAGCAGGAGCGGTATATCGGTGTCGCGGCGCCGTATGCGCCAGGGAGGGATAAGATTGATCGTAGTAGTAGCAAATCCAAGGCGGCCCCGAAACGATGACCCGATCCTACCCTATCCTACCCTACCTTTTTACGGGTCACTGACCAACTAGCGAGGACTTTTTGAGAAGACTAAATATAAAATAAACAATGCAAATATGGGGTGGTATGCGTGCCCAGAGCATCACTAACGTGATCAATATACAACGACACATACAGTTCGACCGATTAGACTCCTTTTTGGTGGAGCTACCTATCGTCGACAAAAAAAAGACCGTGCCGCCGTAGACACGGCACAGCACTATAGTGCAGCGCTCGATGAGGACGAAGTGAAGACATCGACTAGAAAAAGCTAATGCTCAGGAATAGATTAGGCGGCGCTTGTATCAACCAACATCAGACAGTACACAAAGCAAAGCTATAATAGAAAAATCACGTTGAAATACTATCCGGGCAAGGTACCAAAGAACTACAAACCACAACTCTAAGTTTACCAATCTACATAGGTAACTAGGCTCTTGGCAACGTTTTGTTGTATCCACAACATGGTTATATCAGAATCTGATGAATATCTGTAGGCTACTGCCATGTCCTTGCTGAGAAAGACAGAGGTGTATCAATCTGGGTTTCTACGTAGAGGACTGAGTGGCTTTCGCTACCCTGGTTATGCTGTATACTTCGTATGCCCCGCTTTGCTGCAAGATCCGTACGCACTCCTTAATCCATGAAGACAATGTATCTGATTCACACCTTAGCAAACGTTCTAGAGAAAAGAAGCCTTTGTGCTGTCTTATAACCTTCTTGACCCGCCTTTCCACCTGACGCCTTGCTTGAATACACACCCCCCCTGAAACGCCGCTATAAACCATGGCTCTCTCGTCTGGGTCACTCCCGCTACCGGCTAGGGCGATATTCGTCCGGGGGTCCTAAAAATCCTCCATGCTTTGCTGGACCGATCTGCGTAGTTTTCTGTTGTACATTTTCCGCCCTGCACTGCCACCCCAGTAGAGTCGGTGTGCCTCTGGGTGAACTTGCGTCCTGGGGTCATACGGAGGATTTTCCTCTTCAAGCGCGTTGAAAATCCCCTCGATATGTTGTCTTATGTCTTCACGGCGGTTCAGGCTCGGGATGTAGCATAGCAGTCCGTCAGGGGTCACCCGATGATGGAAGACATTGGTCAGGAACTTGGCTCGTGGCTGCTCCTCTGGGAAACGGGGGCTGAAATTGAGCTTGATCTTGAACATCCCGCCGTCAAAGTTTGTCATTGGACGCCCAAAGTAGGTTAGCAACCATACAAACGGGTTGTCGTTCTCCAGCTCGAGGTTGTGAGGAACATCACCCCTCTTGAAGAACTCTTTGACCTGCTCGAATTGGCGGGCAAGGTTCACTGCCACGGTGTGATCCTTGTTCTTGGCCTTCATTCCGTCAGTAGCCCACTTATCCGTCTCTGCATCAAGGGCGCTCTTTATCCTTAACAAGCGCTTCTCCAGATCGGTATAGTTGAACTTGCCATCCATGGTATTCCCATTCCCCTCAAATGGCATGCGGGTAAATTGTTGGCCATCCTTGACCTCACCCTTTGCCTTTTGAATTGTCTCCAGATAAGTATTGAAGTACCATAGAAACCGGCGCTTATACAGGTCTTTGAATGGCTCCCAGGGTATGCCTATGTCTTCCGAGTCGGAACTACCGTCGTTGGGGACCAGATACTCTAATTCCGTGGGCCCAGCCGCACTTTGATTACCAGTTGGGCTGAGTCCAAGGAGATCTTCCAGCTTCTGAATGACGGAGATGCGCAATGTTTCATGTTGAATCTACAACTAGAGCGTTAGCTACCTCAGCTGAGCTGCAAGTACAAATATTGGTACCTTGGCAATATAATGTTGCTGGGCTTGCTTATCCGAGGGCTCATTCGCATCCTCAAAGCCAGGCTCGTTCTCATAAGGATTCGAAGACATGAGGCTTTGTATTGAGAGCAAGATGGATTCTAGCCCCTGAGCGGCAGACCATTCTTCCCCTCGTTCGCCTCGCCATGTACTATCGTAATGTTAAAAATAGGAGCCAACAAGAACAGAAGAGAGAAGCTGAAGGTACCCTAGGATTGACCTGGCAAGTGTGCATTAGTAGAATATACAGGGCAGAGACAGTGATAGAGTCTTACAAGCAAACCTTTCCAACCGCATATATGTTCGGGTTGAAGCGGCAACGGCCGCCGTTTGTTGTTGTACTGGTCACGGACGGCGATTTTCGAGGGTAATCTGCAGGCGTAACTCGCAGCATTAGAAGGATTGGCTCGAAGTTAGCAGGCTGAAGTGGTGCGATTAACCTACCCTTGTTGAATTTAAACGAAAACTGTTCCAAATATGCAGATGATTAGTTCTTATAGCCCTGTGGTAGGAATAGAGACGATTCCGGGGTCAACACAAACCTCAAAGAACCCATACTCGTAAGGTGTGTCGTGGGGGCCAATAATCAGGGCCTTGACGTTACGCACATCACGATCGCGGAAAGCAACGGCCAGAGCTAGACAAAACAACACAAAAGTCAAAATCATGTATGCCCCTTGCGTCTACTTCTAAACGTTGAGGAGGCTCAAGTCATGCTAGGTGGTGATCTTACATAAGTCAGAGTTTTTCTGGATTTCACTGATCTCCTGGAATGGGAAGGAAAGTAGTCAGTCTTTTTGATCGTCAAACACTCGGCAAGGATAACAAACCTTTGTAATGCGAATAATAGACTGATCTGCCATTTTAAGGATATGGGCAAAGGGCAGAGGTATGACACCTCATCCAGCAGCCACGGCAGCAAAACACAAAAGACGGATGTAATCGTGAAAGGCACACTTGAAGGATAGTGACCATGCGCAAATATGTCGGTCGGCTTGCACTTGATCGCGTTCGAAATAATGTGTAAGGCTCAAACTGAAAGCGCCTGTTTCAGCCGCAGTCGATATAAGGTTGGTGGTAGTTTCCGGCGACCAGAGGAGGGGGTCCTATCTCCTGTTATGCCAGCCAAGAAGAACTCAACATACAGACACCGGAAGTAAGCAGGGTTGGGTGTGAATGATGCTGGGCGGGTAACAGTAGCGGCTGGGAGGCGTCTTGTAGGTGGTAGGGGAGGAGTGAATTTGTTAGGTGCGAATAGGTCGTAGTGGTCATGCAGACTGAGCCTTGCGGAAACCCTGGTCTGGCCGCGTTGCAATGGCTGTGTGCAGAGTTATATGCTTAGGTACATATAAACTTGATCTTTGAGTGGTGCAAGGTTCCTGTACACTGCATGTTCATAGCCTATCCCTTTTCATTGTTCTTCTGAATCTTCTCCCTAGGAAGCCAACAGGAAGGTTCAGGTTTGCTTGTTTTACTTCCCATGTGACTTTAAAATTCACATCTTGCGACTTTCACAATGCGGGGTCCCTTTGATCAGGCACGGCGGTAGCCTGCACTTGCCTACTACATACCTCCTGCCTAAGGTAAGGTACCTACAACTTAAATGCTGTCTACCTACATATCCACCCAAGGTATACATAGTAAAGTTGATTGAAAGTCCTATTAGTGAGGTTTAGGGCCTACACAGTAATTAACTGTATATATATATAGCTGTGTTAGGCACCTAAAATACTTGATAACTTGGGAGGCCTTAGATTTGAGTTTGGACGCCACTATGTTTTGGTACTTAGATAGATATTTACTATCCAGTAAAACAGCATACCTTTACCTACGTAATGTATGTACAGTCGTATATGTGTACAGCTGTAGGTGGTGCCTATTATGGGATACTTTGTGCATTGCCTACTACCTATATGCATGTATATGCTTTCTTAGGCTGGCTGCTTCTTACCTGAGATACATGATTGGTAGGTACTATGTATGTAGGTATCTACACCAACATACCTACCCCTAGAAAACATGTTGGGCATATCCCTACATGTATATATACACCTACGCATAGGTAGATAGATAGGATAGATGTGCCTGCCTTCTTATGCATGTATATGGATCTATATACCTAGGTAGTATTTGTATTTACATCACTTGGCTTTTACAAGATTTAGAATGTAGGAGTAGTTGCCTAAGACTTGTGAGTAGAAGGTACTACTACGATTCACTGCTGTACATACCCTACACTACCATACCTACATACATGTACATAGTACTCCTCACCTACCTAGGTACCTACATACGCCTTATTGTTCAACAGAAACCCCTTTTTCCCTTGGGGTTCCTAGTGGGGAATGGGTCCGTGCAGGTGGCCCTACCTAAGTGCCCAAGTGTCTAAACCAATTGGGGAATTAGACTTAGCACTCACTGCCTGTTATAAGATCCAATCAATACGAATACGAAATGGCCATTTATTTGCCTAGATTACATACGCCATAACCAAATATCACGAAATTTCTACTACAGTAGGTAGATAGAACATGCTTCTATTGACAGTGCCGCATTATACCTATTGCCTTGTATGCTTCGTATTAGGAAAGCCATTGGTTCCCACCTGAAGAACTTCCAGCTCGTGAGCTCAATCCTACGTGATCAATTCTACAGCAAGTAGAAAGTCGTCGTCCTCACTTGCTAGATTCTCTCCCGCACACCACTTGTAACATAACTATGGCTGTCGGAGAACGCCCTCTGCTTGGCCGCGTTCTCGTCATCGGCGGATGCGGCTTCCTAGGCCATCACGTCGTGAACCTACTGCTGCGCGACTGGAAGTGCGAAGTCTCGGTGATAGACCTTAGATGCCAACGAAACCGGCGGCCAGCCAGCGATAGAGTCGAGTACGTCGAGGCCGACATTACCGACAGTGACGAGCTGGTGAAGATATTCGGCCGGTTGAAACCCGACGTAGTCGTCCACACCGCATCGCCGCCGGCCCAGGGAGCAGGTGCTGTATCCAACGAGCTATTCTACAAAGTCAATGTCGAGGGAACGCGGGCCGTCATAACCGCTTGCCAGAGCAACAATGTCAAGGTGCTCGTCTACACGAGCTCTGCCAGTGTCATAAGCGATAACAAGAGCGACCTGATCAACGCAAACGAGGAGTATCCTGTGATACGTGGCAAACTACAGACCGAGTACTACTCGGAGACGAAAGTGAGTGCTGTGGCTGCTACCTCGCTTCCCGGGGAGAGCGTCTCGACGGAGAAGTAATCACATGCTAACTATATCCTCCCGCAACAAACAGGCCCACGCAGAACAACTCGTACTAGAAGCCAACCGGGCATCGGGGAGCGACCTCCTAACAACCGCCATTCGACCGTCAGGGATCTTCGGCGAGGGCGATATACAGCTAGTATACCACGCGATAGGCGTCTATCGGGCCGGAAATGACAAGGTGCAAGTAGGCTTGAACACAAACCTGTTTGATTTCACGTATGTCGAGAACGTAGCGCACGCACATCTACTAGCAGCGCGGGCGTTGCTCGTCACGCACGCTGCTGAGACAGCCCCGTTGGATCACGAGAAAGTCGATGGCGAAGCGTTCCTGATCAGCAATGGCACGCCTGTATACTTCTGGGACATGATGCGCTCAATTTGGCGAGAGGCAGGCTCTCCGCGCGGAAAAGACCACGCTTGGGTGATGAGCCGCGACTTCGGCCTCGTACTGGGATTCCTCAGCGAGTGTTTCTCTGCTCTCCTGCGTCGCCAGCCCAATCTCACTCGCCAGCGCATCGTCTTTAGCACTATGGCCCGCTACTATGACATTTCCAAGGCCCGGCGGCGACTCGGCTACGAGCCGCTTGTTAATCTTAGCGATGGGGTCAAGCGTGCCGTGAGATGGACACTCGAGCAAGAGAAACCAGTAAAATCATAGAGGGAGAGAGACGCGGAAAGAGGAAAGAGGAAGGGCAGGAGCAATGAGAGTAAATGAAATCTGGCCATTCCACATTGATGATGGGGGCAGGTCGCAGGTAACTCAACCACGAGTAATGCCTGCGCTCTAATGAGCTTAGAATATTAGATACTCGGTTCCGTGTAAGTAATCGTCGATGGTCCTTATTTGTTGTAAGTGAACTACCTATTGGCTACCTAGTACTAAAATGATATGCATTATAATCAAAGGCAGCTAGGGGAAGAGCAGACATAGCTCTTAGCCCATCCGGCGCCACCTCAAGGCGCTCCTTTGATCTGAGGTTTTTTGACAAAGGATCCAAGTTTCAAATCAAGCAGCTACGACGTGAAAGCAGTTTCCCTACTCGTAATGGCGCTCAATCTCCTTTGTCAGCGGCGTGGAGAAGACCACTGTCTTGATGCATCTTGTCGGGGAGTCTCAATCCTATTCATAGCCTGCGAATCAAACAACCCCCTTACAAGACGACATATCGTTCAAACCTAAGATCACAGCATAAAATGTCAGAACGCCTTGATTTTCATGCCAGGACCACGGTAACTCTACGAGAGCAAGGGTGGGCACCTAAAAGACGTCAACACTACCCTCCGCCTCAGGCTGTGAACCAGTATAGCTCGAGGGCTTTGCCACCACCGCCAGGGCAGTTGCCGCCGCGGACCCCTTCATCTTCCTCGTCAATTTATGACTCTGAAGAAGAAGGTCCCCCTCAAACCAAGTCAAAAAGGGTCCTGCCTGTCAGCCAAGATGATGATGGTCGCAATAGCGCTACGTTTGGAGGAGCCATGGACGAGGAGGCTTTTGCGATGGTACGGCCACCACAAATAAAAATACCGAGTCGTTCAAGTGAGAATATGGACGAACACGAACACGTAGTATCCCCTCAGCCACACTACCCGGATTCCAAACTCGTCTCTCTGTGGGAAGATGGGGACGAGTTGGTCAGTCCGATCGATACGCCCGGGACGGCGAACTGGAAACACCACGCTGTGTCGCCGTTGTCTGAAGGGTCTGAGGAGCGAACGAGTTCTGAGGCTGATCAAGTACCCATCTTGGAATCAGATGCATCGCTGGACGACGGCACCCGAGACCAGGCGGAACAGCAACGTCCTTCGGGTTCCAGACAAAAGAACGATCATGTTGAGAAGACTACCTTTCTGGGGACGCCGCGGGTACAGGGGCTGAAGAAGAGCCGGTTTAGTGACCCGGGCAGTCCTCACAGCGCGGGGCTTGCCATTGGTGAATATGGAGAACCTGGGCCAGATGTTGGGGCCAAGAACCGCTTTGACGACGCCTCTAGACGTCAAACAGCTCGGAGACAGCCATACGCGCAATCCATGTACATTAGTGATCCGCGCAATCATCCTTGCGAAATGCCGGCTATCGGGGAGTCCAATAGATTGTCCTTTCCGTGTCCGGAGGCAAACGCGTTCTCAAAAAACAGACCAGGAGTCAGCCCACGACCGACACCACCGCCCCCACCAGCAGCCAGCGAGCAGGCAGTTGAAGGGAATCATGTGAAGGTGCCAATTTTGCCGCGAACATACTCCGCGTTGCCTCAAAAACAGACATCTGAGTCTGACGAGCCAACCACCAAGCAGCAGAAGAGGACGTCAACGTTCACTAGCTTTGGTGCATCGTTTCGTTCCTCAATACAAAGGACTGAAAGGTCTTCACCAGTATTCGAAGACATATTAAATAAACTCGACAGCAATCAAAACCAGGGTAAAACATCACCGGTACCAAAAGTAAAGAACATGTTGTTAAAAGCCAAACAGGGATTTGGGGTCGGGACCTCGGACGACTCTAAAAAGGAAAAGAGAAGAGAGGAGCTCAAGCGTCAGATCCGCCTGGGCAATGCAGAATGAAGTAGGGCTGAGTAGATATTAATTAAAACGGCTTAAATCAGTAGTTATAATTACTCTTTTTATCTACTAGTTAAGCTGGCTGGCTGGTGGCTTTGTCTACTGTTTATAGTTTATGGCATGCTATACATGATGTTACAAATATACCTATCCCAGGCACTCCACTCTGTCCAAAAACCTACTAACCTAGTATTAGTCGTACTTGCGAGGGTCCTAAGCAATATCTACTATGTGTGTATAGCATCGTCTATAGAAGACAGGGGATTCTCGGATATAGGTGAACTTGAGCGATATTCCCAGAAGACTCTGGTGGTATCACTGCCTTCGGTTCTTACCCCGTGTAGGTATCGTTTTTATAGCGGCTACCCAGATAACAGGTACGATGCCATGGCTTCTAACTTTTCTTTATGATATGTACTACTGTGGGACTACTTATTTTAATACATCGCTCGTGAATCGTGACGGATTATTGTGCCTAGGTATACTGCCAAAACAGGCAAGTGGGGCTGGTCCCGCGGTGGTCCCTTCCCAGTACCCAAGTGAACGGATCCGACTGGTTGAGCTAGCGTCTATGTATTATACATACATCACGTACCGACAGCGAACCGAACAAGGTCAAACGGACCGGGGGAATTACAGATGCAAATCCCGTTGGGCTGATGATCTCCATCCCACCCATAAATTTGAATTTCCATTATTATACATACTGCAGCCCAGTTCGTTTTTCCCCCGAAACCCTTAAACCGAATCATGAATAACACGGCTACGAACGGCGGTCACGACGCCTCTTCTTCTTCTTCTTCTTCTTCTTCTTCGCGACGGGGAGATATACACGACAACAGCGACGACAAGACCAAGACCAAGACGAACGGATCCGCCTCCTCTCCCTTGTCGGCCGCGGCCCAATTGCTCCACACTACAGGCACCGAGACTACTACCGCCGCCAATGGTGGCATTAACGATACCGACCTCGCCCTCTCCTTAGATTTACCCGAACACAACCAAACACCGTCGTCCCAACCGTCACCGCGAAAGTTAGAAGAGGACAATAACAACTACGGACCGAACGAAGCCTCGTATTATTGGGATGCCTCTACAATGGCTCCACTCAATGCAGTCTCGGCCGTCAGTATAGTTTATATTTATCTTAAGAATCACAACACTTCTTTACGTTCCTTGGTGTTTAGCGCATCTTGCATATCCCCGGCGCATGCTCCCTTTTTTTTTTATATAGATGTTGCATGACAAACCAGCCGTGGCCGCCATTCGCCTTTGCCCCTTCCTACTTCCTTGCATAAGCAGAAGTCACTCCTGTACCATCGGGCTTAGGCAACAGAACAGGGGTGAGACCCATGTTGTACTCCGACCGCAGCCAAAACACATTCATGAAAGTGATTGAGGTGGAGACAGGAGCAGAACAAAACACAGACAAACAGAGTCGCAGACATGTGAAATACGATATACTGACACATTTCCTAAAAGGCCGCCATCGCTCGCCTACGTGCATACAAGCCGCCGCCATTCCCGACATGGGACCGTCTCCCTCTATCGCGGCGCGCCGCCGTCTTGATCCTCCTGTTCGCCGATCGGAGAGGCGATCTACGTGTGGTTATCACAATGCGCGCCGCAAGTTTACGGAATTTCTCGGGTACGTCTGACAGCACCTGACATGGCTGTCAATCTACCGATAAGGAGACATATATGTACATATGTTAGATAGAAGGAGCTGACCTTCTTTTTTCTTGGTGGACAATAGGTCATGCAGCTTTCCCCGGCGGAAAGGCCGACTCGCTCTCTGAAACGCCGTGTAAGTCCATCCGAAAACATGAATTGTTCTTTCCATGAACAACAAAAATATAGGAGTAGGACCGGTTGGATAGACCGCTGGGGGTCGTGAAGAGCAGCAACGGTAGAGGAAGCGGAAGATAGTAAAGAGGCCACGCGCGCATGCAAATGCCCAGGTTTCGCTAACTTTCGACGCATGTCTAGACCAGATCGCCCGTCGCGAAGCCTGGGAAGAAATCGGTCTTCCAATGGACGACAGGAAACTCCCACCGCCGTTCCGCATTGAGCCCCTCTGCAGTCTTCCGTGTAGTCTAGCCAAGACGGAGCTCGTAGCGCGACCGTGCGTGGCCTTCCTACATGCGGACGAGAAGCCGGGTGACAGGGCGGATAAAACAGTAACAGCTGACGAGGCGATGATACCCCGTCTCGACGCCAAAGAGGTAGCGGCCGTGTTCACAGCGCCCTTCGCCAACTTCCTGCGCAGCACAGACGAGGAACCCCGGCCAGGAGACCCGCCGTTACCGCCCGGACACTGGTACGACGGCCGCTGGATCAACTGGCAGACGGATCCGTGGCGCGTGCACAATTTCCATGTTCCCGTGCATAACCAGCGCGTCATGAAGCCCAAGAGGCGCGCTCACAACAACCAACCCCCTGCCGACAACTTACTTGAGAGACCGTCTGCTGCGAACGGACAAAACGGAAAAAAGGAGCAGAATAGAGAAAGGATACAAAATGGTGAAAAAGAAGGCAAAGAAAAAGAGGAACAGCCTATCCAGCGATTCTTAGTCTGGGGCATGACGGGCCGCATCCTCGTGGACGCAGCGCGCATAGCCTACGGCAGAGAGCCAGAATTCGAACATAACACGCACATTGGCGACGAGAAACTCATCGCCGAGCTTGAAGACGGTGGGAAAGGAAGATTAGCCGAGGAGAAGGAGAAGAGGGGGGATGGCGTCGGTGTCGATGCTATGAAGGAGGAGGTCAAGGATGCTAAGATGTAGGACTAGGGCACCCTTGTCCGGCACCCTTCTCTCTATCGCTTGAGGGTTGAGGAGGATGGATGGTATGAGAATATGAAGAGGGAAGAGAAGGGCGATGATTCATTGTTTTATAAACGCAGCGAGCGACTTGCTTAGACATTTTTTGTTGATAACTTATCACTACAGTAATTGTCATAGAATTGGCAGCGGTTTAGAATTAGGGGTGACTAGTTGGTTAGGTAGTTGGTTGGGAGTTTTAGAGCAAGCGAGAGAGATAAATCATAAATACTTAGATGTTTATACATACTACACACGTCGTGTTTCCCTTGACCCCCCACCATTAGGACAACTCGGGCGGATTAGGCATTTTATTTCATAGTCTGTGTGCTCGCCTTCATTCATGATATAAGATTGGATATGGAAAGTCGAAAAGCCGAAAAGTCGATACCAGCATGTTACGTAAATCGCTTGCTTATTCCTATGTCCCTGCTCAATCATCTCCGTCTTGCGCGTTACATCCTAATTTCATATCGCGCCTAGCTAACCTAGTGAAATCTACCCGTTCCATCACCATCTACTTGATTGTGACATAGCCAACTCGTTTCCTATCCTGCCCATCGTGTGGTAGGGACATCTTCGAGTTTAGTGACAGGCCGTTTCCTTGGTAGCCCTGGTGTGCGAGCCGAACATGTAGTATCCCACGCCTGCGCCCACAGCGACGGCGATCATGACATAGCCGTTGTAAGTCATGAACAGTAACCTATGCAGTTTGCCGAAGAGTCAGTTTCTAGCCGACTACTACAAAAGAGCCTGGACTCAAAAGAGAAAAAGGAAGAAAATGTTGGAACTGGGGACTCACATAATCATAAAAGCGTAGAAATTCTGCACAGCGTACAGAACGGCCTTGACGACGCGCGCCCGTCGGCTGATGGGGGTCTCAGACGATCCTGCTGCTCCTGTGGCACCGACTGCTCGTTCTATACCCAGGAATGGCGTATTCTCAGCAACTTGTTCTCCCCGTTCTTCAAGGTCATGGTCATTTGGGTCATTTGGGTCATCCCGGAAGGGGGCTTCTGCTGCGGCTACGTCATATTGACTGCTGCCGTTGCGCGCTGAATAGAAGAGAACCGCCCGCGCGGGCGAAAGCGTAAATATCAGTGTCCCTTTTTTTTGTGATAATTCTTTGTGTACATCGATGAAACACGAGGGGCCACGCTAACAAGATCTTCTACAACTTTTTCTTCATATTGATTTTTTTTTTCTCTTTTCATCTCTTCATCACTTTTCGTTTTGCGCCGCATTCTTCTTCCACTTCGGCGAAACCAACCGATATCACATAGACGGGGCTAAAACAGACATGTATAGAGAAAGAAAGGAAATGGAATAATACTCACTGTTGCGCGGCCCCTCCTGATTCGCGAGCCACAGCTCGTATTTCCTTGTCGCCTCGCGCAGGGCCTCATACCCGGCGCAAATGGCCACGATGGCCAGCAGGCTGAAGACCAGCGAGGCGCGCCCCGTGACGTGCCATTGGCGAAATACGATGCAGAGGTTCGTCGTGTCCCACGTGAATAGCATCTATAACAAGAAATTTCGCATGGGTTAGCCATCAAAGTATTCGTTCGTTCCATTGCTGAGGATTCGGTGTAACCACGTCGCTGTATCTGCGCGCTAACTCGAAAATATAGAACATTCCACAGCTTCTGCACCCCGGTACACTACAGCTACAGCATTGCGACAGTATAGTGTGTAACAGAGGCATTGTTGACGCATATTCTTCGTTCTCGAGAAATAGATCGGAGGGATTTGACGGCTGGGATGGATAGGGATAGAGAGACGAACATTCATATTGCACATCGGCATGCTTCCTCCTCCATGGCCGCCATGGCCACCGTGGCCACCGTCTCCGTGATCCATATCACCGTGATTCATATGCGAATGATCCATTTTTGACGATCAGGATCGGTTGTATATGCTCTATATAGTAGAAATCGGATTTACGCTGACAAGTGCGCGAGAGGTATTTCGTAGCTACGTAGGTTTTGCGGCAGATTTCGCAACAGGTTTCTCGACAGGTTTCGATCAACAAACCGACAATTGGCGAGGGAATCGGGCGATTTTCTAATTATAATTGATCAATAAACTAGATTGTTCCGACGACGTTCGGCGCATTCGTGTCCCTACTTACCTATCTAACTACTTATATACGTTGAAGCTAGTGAAAACTAGCTCAAATGTGCTCGTGAGAAGTTAAAGAGGCGTTCCACAGCATAGGTACAAGTAATGTATGTACATAGAACTGACGGACGGACGGACAGACAGACAGACAAGACAAGACAAGAGAGAGCCCTTGCATGCGTTGCGTGGGCTGAGGATGGAATGCAGGGAAGGAAACACACAGCATATATTGATACTGTATAGTCTTTCCTGTCGCGACTGTCTAAGCATGTCGCATTAAATGTTTCAGCTGCTACTCGTACTGTATACGTAAGCGCCTGGTGGGCATACACTGTACAGTGATTGATTCGGGCCTGGCTGCTAACATTAGGTAGGCTCCAGAAAGGGTATCAGGAGACACGCCAGTGGAGTCTTTTTAGCCGACATCATTCATAATCATTTCATCTCACTTTTGGTGGGGTGATAGTTCGTTCCGAAGTTCTTCAACGGCTTTGGCGGACAGCAGTAAAGGTGTATGGTTGCTCCTGTGCTTTAGGAGAATACTTCGTTTTATCTGTCTTTTTCTCTAGTTAGCCTGAACTTGAAAAGATTATAAAAATAGTACTTGAAGGACAAGAGAATATATAGTTTAAACAAAGACTTACATTGGGCCCGGGTACTTTCGGTACATGTTCAAAAAACCTGGTGACACTTGGAGTATCAACTTTATTTTGCGCTCTTTTTTCTTTCATCATCATCTTCTTCTTATCCTACAATTAAGTAGAGGAAGAAGAAGAGCAAGAAGAGAAGACGGATACTATGCAATAGTTAAACATACTAAAACCATAAGAGAGACATAATCGCATCTTTGAAACAATGCTGCCAGTACCTGTCAATCTCCCAAAATGGTATGTTATTCCTCGTCGATTGGTCCAATACGGGACCTGAACAAAGGCAACTTTGACTAATGGAAACCTCATTTTGTGCAACTCGACAGGCTCGAAGAGAACTCGAATCTCTTACAGCCGCCCGTCAACAACTACTGTGTCTACAGTGAAGGCTTTACTGTCATGGTTCGTCGTGCCCAGGACACCACATCCATCTATTCACGATGACAAATCATACTCACTTCAACCTACTCAACCCTTCACGATCCAATTCATCGTATTATACCTCTCACTCGCTCACTCCATCAACTGAAAAAAAAAAAAAAAAAAAAAAAAAAAAAAAAACAAGAGGTAGGTAAGTAAACAAGCAACCTAAACTAACATGAACCCAACCAAATATATAGATTGTAGGCGGCCCCAACGCACGGACAGACTACCACATCAACACGACGCCAGAATGGTTCTACCAGCACAAGGGTGCCATGATGCTCAAAGTCGTCGACACCAAGGTCAACGAAAACAACCAAACAGGAAAAAAGGAAGTTGAAGAGGTATTCAGAGACATCATCATCCGCGAAGGCGACATGTTTCTCCTACCCCCCAACACTCCCCACAACCCCGTTCGCTTCGCAAACACCGTGGGGTTAGTGATCGAGCAGCGACGCCCGGAGGAGTCGGTGGATAGGATGAGGTGGTATTGTCAGGAGGAGAGTTGTCGCCAAGCCCTCGGTGTTGACGAGAGTGAGGGCGAAGGAAAAGGGACAGTGCAAGTGGTCCACGAAGCTGCGTTCCACTGCACGGATCTAGGCACCCAGATCAAGGCTGCTATTCAGGAGTTCATGGGAAATGAGGACGCGAGGAAGTGTCCACGCTGCGGCGTCCTTGCTGATTCTGTCCCTAAGCCGGGGTCTATTAAGGATCCGAACTTGGACTAAGATTAGTATTCCTAGAAGGCCGGCTAGGTGGTGGTAGGACGGGCTGGTGCAAGAGAGGATGAAAGCTAGAAGGGAGGGAGGAGGGAGGGAAGAGGGAAGAGAGATGAAGCCGTGGATGAGGGGGTAAAGGGGGCTTGATCCTGACATCTAGATGGACGGGAGAACGTGGCGGGTATCGTTATTTGTATTATGAAGAACTACTCACGGATAAGCTTGAAGGGACTCTCAGCCTCATTTATCGCCGTGGTGCTCATGGTCGTGCTTGAAAATAGTAAATATCAACAAAACCTTTCGTTCACGATAGGACCGTCATACGAAAACAGCCATATGTCATCAATAAGCCACGATGAACTCATATGAACATTTATCTAAAGATATGTTAGGTTTTGTCAACTAACTACGACAGTCTCAAGCCTGCCTGTTTTTCTATATCTATGTATAGATGGGGTGAAGGCAAGTAAGTACATAGTAAGTGTATGTAACAGGTAGCCAGCCTACCGAGAAGGTATATTTTGTTCACAAACCCCTCCTGCATTGCAAATGCCAAATCGCTATTTTCGCATCCTCACCCCTCCCTCCCTTTCTTCATGTATTCATTTGATTACATGTCGATATCAATATCAAATATATTGACATGATACGAGGCGGAAAGGAAGAATGATCTGGGGGGGACAGGAGAACGAGCTAAAGAACAAAAAAGAAAGAAAAGGAAATAAAAACGCCGAAAAGCTATGCATGCATATTTACCAGAGCCAGACCAGACCGGACAAATGCAAGAAGCCTCCTGAGACTTGGGGCAATATAGTATGTAGAAAATAAACTCCTCCTTTCGTTTTTGTTCGTGAGTAAGGAAAGGCCCCCTTCTTCGCCTCTCGCTTCATGGTTGGTTGGTTGGTCGAGTCTTTCCATTCGTTCAGCGCATAATCAATCGAATCAAACCAAGCAAATCGCTTTATAATCAAATCGATCATATCCGTCCATCCATCCATCATCATTATCAAAGACCGTACCAAACCAAACTTTCATATCAACTCCCCAGCCCCGATCCAACCAACATCAAGTTATATCAAACGAATGAGGATTCAGACAAGACGCGCTAAGACGTCTCGAAATTTACCCACTCACACCTACAACCGCCCGTCCCGCCATCAATGCCCCCAAGCGAATTATCAGGATCATCGTTCCGGCCATTAACAAGGGTACCTTGAAAGCTCAGGTTAGCCACGACGAGACTCGCGTTGGCCCGGTCTATCTGCATGTTGTCCAGCACGCCGTACACGTAGTCCATCTTGCTGGACGGGTTGCCGCCGTGCATGTCCTCTCGCACTGTTACCGGGTACGGCATCGAGCCCGGTTGTACGGAGGGCGTGGCCGTCGTGTTCACCGATGGATCTGAGCCGCCTAGGAGATGTGTGGTGGTTGTGGTGGCAGAATTGTTATTAAGCTTGCGCGTCCAGATCTTGACCAGGAACCGCGTCTGCGCGAACGTTACCAGAGAGGTGGCGTCCGCGATCGGCACCCCGCCGTTCTCGTCCGCCGAATCTCGATTCTTGACGTTGGCCATGTAGATCGTCTTGTCGAAGTACGTGTAGAACCCGTAATGCTCGGTTGGTAGGTCGCGGTCGAAGAGACGCACGGGTTGTTGAAGCGGGAGAGGGAAAAGGCGCGCCGGAGCGCCAGTGCCGTCGGGGTTGAGTTGTGGTGCGGGAAGAATGTCCGAGAGATTGAAACCGCTCGTGCCGTTGCCTGAAGCTCCGCCGATGGCATTCCCCTGTCTACGCGCAAGAACATCTGGTCCTACTGTCTTGTCGATGGACTCTAACAAACTGATGAAGAAAGGCGTGGGCTCTCCTTCTTTTCTATCAGATTTGATGCCGTCGGTCGTGTTGCCTATGAACCTCATCTCCTTAAGAGAAGGTGGGTCAGGATGAGGTTTGAATCCGTTGTCTGTCACAAACGCTCTTTTATCGTGGTTATTATCCGATGATTCCGCCTCGTCTGCGAGCTTCCACAGCTCTTGCGTGCTGTGGTCGAACTGGATCTGGAAGATGAATTCGGGCTGGTTGGGTAGGTACGGCGCCACGGAATCGTGGTCCTCCTTCGGTAACGCGCAGGACCAGGCCGTCGAAGGTGTCTTGTCGGTGAAACATCCGGATACGGAGACGTTGTTCTTAGGTCCGGCAACGGTCAGGACGCCCGTCGGCATGGGCGGGAAACCCGTCAAGTTCAGCCAGTAGTTGGGAACTTCTGGAGCGCTGCCATGATGCTCGTCGGGCTCGGAGGGGGGTCCAGACGCTTTTTCTCCGCCCGCAGACATTGCTCGCTGCATTAGGACAACGACCAAGACAACGATGAGAATGATGGCTGCTATTACGCCGCCCAAAATTCCCAGGCAAATCCTCCGTCTCTTGCGTCCTTCACGTCCGCTTCTTCCGAAGCAGCCATCCTCTGGTATGCATCCGCGACCTCTCCAGAATCCGCCCACCTTCCGTGCCATGACATCTTCTTTCTCGTGACGACGGCGCTGTCGCTCCTTCCTGTTCGCTCTACCCGGGGCATCGTAGAAGTGGTCACCAGTTTTGTACGATCCAGCCACGCGATCGGGAAGCACGGCGCCTGGTACTGGACGCACTCCTGACGGGGTTAAAGGAATGTCTGCAAGACCGATGCCACCCTGAGAGGTCATTGTCCCTGGTAAGCCCGGTGTCATCGGTCCCGGAGAAGGAATAGGCTGAGAATTGACGTAGGCATGTGAGAAAGCAACTTTGGCGTCCGGATTCGACTTGGGCGGTTCATACGGCGGCGGCGCCTCGTTTGATCGGTTTTCCTCCATCAGGACACGGGCCTTCTCCGAGTGGCTCTCCTGGCGAGGCTCATTCACGGGCGCAGGTGTAATAGCATCCACTGAACTAGTACCGTTTCCCCTTTCGTTTCCAGACGTCGCGATGGTCAGGTGTGAAGCTTTGGAAGATCCCTTTTTCTCATCGCGCCTATCCCACCATTCCTGCGTACCTGATGAAGAGCTAAGGCCTGTCTGTTGTGGTTGGTTCTTGAACGGGTTGTTGGACTGTGGCGTGAATGGAGTCATGAGGTGGTCCCACCAGCCGTGTGCTCTGCTGCTGGCGCTGCCCGGGCTTGCGGTCGTGACTTTGAGTTTCTCGGGTTTGCGCTTAGCTACAGGACTGTCATCTTCTTCGAAAGGTGTGTAGGGAGTGATAGCGTCCTCGTCATCTTGCTCTTCCATGGTTACAGTATGCTTGAACTTCAGGGTACCGGGTAAGACCGGAACTGGTGGTGCATTAGAGCCTATCTTAGGGCTGCCGTAGGCGATAGATTGAGTGTAGACGCTTGAGGCTGATCGTGCGCCGTTGTATGGTGATTCACTGGCTTCGGTGTCTGGAGACCACACAGAGCGTTGCTGTTGAGGCGTTGGGAGCTTATCGCCTGCTTTGTGCGGAAAGCCTCGTACTTCCAACGGTGTTTCAATGACTGCGGTCTGCGGGCTGACCTGATGACTACTAGCGTCATCGGAGGGGACGGAAATGCCAATAACAATAGGTCTGGGAACTGGAGAAAGGTCCAGGGAGTTGCCACCAGCACCAGATAGCATAGACTTCCTGCTACGCACATTCCCCGGTCTTCTCTTCAGCCAGGCGAAACTACCAATCGAAGGAGAGCTAGGGTTGCCCTCAAGAGCTTGAAGGGCGGCGGAGTTGGCGAACTTCTTCTTGGTTGCAGAATCAGCACCCCGTTGCTGCGCGGCCGAGCCGGCTTGGCGAAATTGTGACATGTCAGTAACGAGCTTGATACCAGCTTTGGCATTCTGTGCCTTTTGTCTCGCTCTGGACTTGACTCGGGAGACCTGAGCTGGACGGTTCAGTGTCGTACGAGTACCTGCAGGCCTAATAGATCTTCTTGTCTTGTTTGTTGAGACGCCGTCGGAAAAGTCAATGAGAAGACCGTCGCCATGAGGGGAAGAAGGCGAATCGTCACTAGTATCAACATCCCAATCCTCCCATTCGTCCCTCGAATTGTCCTGTGGTGACGGGTCGTCGAACGTGGTCGCGAACGGGTTGTTGCTTCTAGACTGGGCGACAGCCATTTTGTATATGCGTTGGGTTTTATGTAAAGAGAATGTTGGTCGACGTATAAAATTATTTGCAGAATATAGCTAAAACACACAAAGTACCAGCTTGTGGATTTAGCGGGCATGGAACGACAGTGATATCAAAAATGTCAACGAATGCGTCCACGAAGTGATTATTTCAAGAGAATGTCTGTAGTATTGAGTGGCAATCCCAAGAGGACAAGAATGGTGTGTGCTTTGTAGAAAATCTTATTGAGGAAAATCGACTCGAATACTTGGGGGGTTATTAAAAAGGCGGCGGGGGTGCCAGTGAAAGAAACGGTACGATTACAAAGATGTGTGAGAACATTAAAGAAACCCAAGCTTACGCCTCTAAATGAGGAAGAAAGGTAGAGGGAAGGAGGGAAGAGTGACCAAGAGGACAAAGAAGACAGACCACTCTGTGTCAAGTGAGAGAAACAGGGCCGTAGCCAGTTTTATTGTTAATGGTACATACATCTATACACGGGCACAAACAATAGGACCCTCTGGGAGTCACTGTTGTCCATAGAAGGTAAGTACATCATCTGTTGGCGCGGTAGACACGTATATAGAACGAGACCTTGGGTATCTGCATAGTAGTAGTCACCGTGTATGCTAGCTTGCAACTCTACATCTCGACTGATCCACATTCAGCTTCGTTCGAGTCCATGTCCCTTCCTGAATGGTGGAAAGACAAGTCGGTATTTCGCATGCAGGGTCGCGACCTACCCTCAAAGAGTAAGGCGAACGCATCAGCGATTCGGCATTTGGCGCGACGATGGAGATGAGAGGTCGAAATGAAAGCTCTGGCTGGTCGGGTTCTGTTGCTGAAGCAGATGAATGTTCGATATAGCCGCCGAATAATCGCGTCCTGCAGCTCTGATTGGCCGATCCGCACAAGCGAATGACCCACAGCAAATCTACAAGGGCTTGGTTGGGCGGCAACAGCAAGATCCTGCGTCGCTTCGCGGCTGCGACCCTAGAAACGGCCCGCTCTCAGCCAGAAACGCCCAATGTCGTATTATGGTAGGCTGCCTGTCAATTCCTGGTTCGGCATGAACTAGATATAGCAAATTTCCCCTCGAGCTAGGAACTCCCACGGCCATTGGTGACTGTCATGATTAGCTTTTCATGAGACAATATGACTCGATGCTACTGTATCTCTGCTGTCTCTGCTGTGCCTACGTTGAATGGCCAATGCACACTCAGCCTCCAACCCGACTTGGTGTTTTTTTGATGTCTCGATGAGGATGCATGCATATGCACGAAGCACCTGGAATCCCGGAGCTTCGAGCTCGGATGTGGGAGCTTCCTACGGAAAACATTGGAGCCATGTCAGGTCTTTTCCTTTAGCAGCAGATGACTACAGAAATCTGTCCAAAGTAGGCAAATCATTATGACAGCTGCATGAGCAGTGTTTAGTATCATGAATAAAGTCATGCTCATACCAATTGGTGTCACATGATCGAGATGCAGTCATTTGTCCTCGAATGGAGTGTTGTGTACCCCTGTGCTGGGTGTCACTACGGGGGTGGCTAACCAAATAGCATATCATGAGCCGACTTCGACTCTCAAATTGTGTACAGCTGTTACGTGTGTTGGTCACTTCGTTTGGTTTACAATGTACTTGGATGGAGATGCTAAACCACGAAGGTAAAATTAATACTCTGGCATAAACCCTCACTAGTCTAGTGCTATATCCCAAAATAAATGTTACACGTATATCGATTTGATAGCCTAACCTCTTACTGCCATCTATAGTTCATTATGCTTAGGTGGTATCTTCGAGTCAGGAGCAACAACTTGAGTTCCCTGTATTAGAGCGAGAAGTTGCCGACTCCATTCAGGAGCATCAGGACTCTGAGTAATCTTCCGTAGGTGGTACTCCCAGCACTCGTCACCCAGAGACTGAGATCCGCTTCCGGTGCATTGAACTGCATCCACCTGCTGTGTCCTAGGCCAGAGCCCCACGGTCGCACCAAGGTCCTCGTCGAGGAAGATGTCAGATACGATCCGAGCAACTGTTCCTTTCATAGCTTCCCAACCATCCCCATCCCTGAGTAAGGTCTGGAGAAAGCTCTGCATTCCGTTACTCTCTAGAAACTCTGCCTTGATCTTGGGGCTCCTAAGGAGCTCGCCAACCACCTTGAGGCTGAAGCGCATGTTTTCCACCTCTTTTGACTCATCCTCGGTGCCGGGTGCACTCGCGGGAGTGAGTCGGGCGAGCAGCTCCTGTTTCATGGAGTGCGCATCTGACTTGCACTGCTTCCCCGAGATCTCCTCCCAGGACTTCTCGATAGCGGTGAGTGCTGGTACATTATTTCGCATGGCCGAAGATAGAATATCGAAGGCCATGAAATCAGTCCGCTCTGTCAGAGGGCGGTCGGTCCCCTCAACCTTGCCACCCTTGTCACCTTCGAACATAAGGCAGAACAGTGACTGCACGGCTTCCACATCTTCTGAGATTTGAAGACCGTAGTATATATCATAAGCTAACTCCTCGATGAGCTGTAATGCTCCGTCTAGTGCACTGGTCTCGACAGATTGATTAGACTCAGATGCCTTCTTGATGGTCTGAAGGGCCTCTGTGAAATCCCCGTTCTTCTCCTGTGGTGCCTTGACCAGTCCGATGGGCTCGTAGGCAGGTGCGCCAGCGGGAATCTGAGGTGCATCTGGCTGCGCCTCCGGGCCCACTACTATCACGTCTTGTTCTACAGGCAAGCCTGCGAGTGCTGGGTTGTCCTCGTTTGGGTTGTACAATTTTGCTTGTTTCTGGCCCGTCTGAACATCAAGTTGTACATGCAGCCCCGGAGGCAGGTCCTGATCGTCATGTACGATTTGGAATTCTTCAGTGGGTGAGAACACCTTTGGATAACATTCTGCCGGGTTGTCTGTGTGACATATGAGTTCTGATTCAGCAACAGGTGAGGCGGCTGATGGAGACGAGGCGGCGGCAAAAGAGCCAAATATAGAAGATATGATTGCGGCCAAAAATACTATTCGTACCGACTTGTGAGATAGCGTGGTAGGCATTTTGCAGTTACGCACAGAGTGGTTAGGGAGTGATTGTGCGACTTAATTGTAGGCTATAAGTAAAAAGAGAGTCTGGTTTAGAGGACAAGTGATCATAGCTCCAGATGCAAAGGTCAACACCAGCGCGTTCTGAATTGCCAGAGAACTCAGAATAATATTCAAATATGAAGGCGTAGAGTATCAATTATCTTTAATAGAATGTTTCTGGATACTAGTTGGGAGTGGTTTGTTTGCAGTCAAGGACTTCGAATGGCAATGACATGTGGCGATGTCCTCCAAAAAGGACAGTTTGCAAGCACTAAAAAAGGCATACAGCATGACACGAAACGGAGAAGCTCATAGAAGACCACCCCGCTAAATCTAACACGCTATCGCAGAATAAGTGAGATTAAGATGTATACTTTGGCCTCATTAGATAAACATCGATGATATTCTGCTCTTTAGAACAATCTACAAAACGAAATTAACTGGTGTTGTTACGCCAAGCTCTACCTCAGGACATACAGTGTAATAGACAGTCACAGTAAATCCACACACAGTTAAGAGTGTATGCATTGTTAATGAAGAAAGATAATTGGTCCAAATTGCCCCACATCTTTGAGAATGGACCTCATCCATCCCGACATCACTTGCTGAGTCGTCTTGAAGCTCTCGAAGCTTTGCCACAAGACCCTGTCGAAGCCAATTGGCACAGCACACCACCTCATAACCGCGATGCAAGCCCTCCGAACGAGAGCTTTCGGCGTCGCCCGCCGTGTGCGCCCAACAACAAACGTCCGCTCGACCCGATCCTACGCGTCCGAGAGCCACGGCCACGACCACCATGCCGCACCCCAGGTCGAAGAGGGATTAGGCGTATGTCTCTCTCTCTCCCTCTCTATCCCTCTATTGTTATTAGCACCATTGTATCTCCTCGATGATTTAGGGGAGAGAGGACATTATGGTAGAAATCGCTGAACTGACCGTACCGTCAATAGACCTCATTCTACATTTTCGTAGGCGTTGTACCGGCCTCGTTCCTCGCCTACCAGATCTCCCGCCCGGGCGCCGACGGCGAACCCTCCAGCTTCAGCAAGTGGCTGAGGCAGTTCGACTACTTCAATGACTGGGAGGTGCGCAACACGATACGCACGGACTTGATCGAGCAGGCGGCCCACGACAAGCACCTGTTCCTTAACGCCGGCAGGAGCACGCACGTCGAGCTCAAGACGCCCGAGTACGTCTACCGTCACCCGATTTTATAATTTTCTTTTTTTCCAATTCTTTCATATGTATAATTCTCTGCGAATTTGAATATGCAAGCCCAGATAATGAGTACATGAAGCAAGCAATGTACTAACATACAAATCACACACAAACAGACTCCTCTACTCCGGCTCGCCCTGGAACGTACCAGCCGGCCACCAAGCCAACCTCGACCACCTAACGGAGCACTACAGGAAAAAGGCCGCGGCCGAGGAGGAGCGGAAGGCCAAGAAGCTCGCTCTCGCTCGGGAGCAAGCATCATCATGATCAAACTGATTGATGTCCCTCAGAATCTTATCCTTTTGTACCATATTCTACGAACAACAATAACAAAACAAAGAACCTGCCAGAGAAAATTTCCTTGTTTCATACATACATACATCTTATCCCTCGATGCATATTTATATAAATAAGTGGTTGAAAGAACCTGGGCGAGTGGCTCGGCTCGGCTCGGCTCGACTCTTTGTAGATCAAGGAAGATAGATAGAAGGGCAAAGCTACTCAGATCGAGAATTAAGGAGAAGGTCGATTGAATAGGAAAGAGGATAGGAGAGAAGGGAAACAGATATCGGAAAAAAATAAGATTAGCTATGTTTTCTTTTATCTAGATATCTTCAGTACCGGTATCCTCACTAGGACATTCGACAATCCCAAGTCAAAGCAGGCTGCTCAAAGATTAGGGTACAGTAGATAAAATTCTTATCTCGTTCTGGGCGGGTAGAAGAGTCGTATGCTAAAAAACTCTGCTCACCTGATAATTCTTATACGTAGGTATTTGGCTATTTGTAGAAGATAACTCATCACCCTGACGAACTTACGACGAACGTAAGATGATATCAGCAGCTGAGCCTGAACCCCTTAAATAATCATAACACGAGCAATACCAACAATAAACGCACAGAAAAATACGATAGGCAACGAAATCATTGCCTATGTAGCTTTTCGTGTTTTCGAATCAGCTGCCAAGATATAAAAAGCGATAGAACGGGGGAGGGCCTGCCAGCTCCTCCCATCTCATTATCCATCTTTCTTCATCTCCTTTCCATGCCTTTGATGCCTGCGAGGCAAAACCCATCTGCGCTTTTTGTAGTATACACGAACAAATTAGGGGGAAGGGGTGGGTTATGACCGGTTTGGTATAAAACAGCAAAGCCCACCACCTGGAAAAGAATAACCCTGACGAGGATATCTAAACGGTGAGAAAACGATCGACGTTTGATAGTGGGAAAGGATTTGTATGTAAATGATACGCATCAAGAACCGTGAACCCCTTTTGTATGTTGTTGGTAGTGCTTAAACCAACACCCGAAACGCCACATGAAATTGAAGGCCGTACCACTGAACCTATTAAACAGGCAACAATCGGGAGGAGCCTCAGCTTAACTTCGAACCGATACGAGCTTGCCTGGATCCTGAAAGAACATCGCTGACTGTTCTACACAAATCAAATCCGTTGAAGGCCCTTTTTACCTTCAGCTGGTCTTCTCAATCGCATCGTCATGTGCATCATTAGGGGCGGTGTCATGGGTCGCATTATCGGCAATATTATCGACAGCATTATCGATAGTATTACCGGCAGCATTACTGTGTATTCCGTTATTCGCAGCATTGCTCAAATCGATCTGAGCCCTCAAGGTTGCAACCTCGGTCGTCAAGTAGGTAATCTTCTCTTCTTGAGATCTTTCTGTGGCTTCCATGGCATGTACACGCTCACCCAGTATTCGGACTTGCTCCTCAAGGCCGTGTATGTACGCCCAGATGCCGTGGTCGGTGGCAAAAATATTGTTGCTTGCACTGTCTCCGCTGCCACCATTCTGGATATTTCCGCTCGGCGTACGGTTGTGGCCTGTCACAGAACTTGACAGGATCTGCTGCTGGGCAGAATGTTCGGTTCCTGGTTGAGATGTTGCCTGTTCACCCACAACCGATGCGGCAAATCTAGCAGCGTCGGCCGTAGCATATCCAGGCACTAGGTGGGTCTCAGCATCAGATGTTGTCATGTTGAAAGTCTCAGAATACGAACCAGGTGACGTACGGCGGTCAGTCTGATGGCGGCCGAATTGTTGTTGCTGAAATTGTGATGTCAAGCTTGGAGAGCGCTGTCTAGTGGCATTTCCCGAGTCTTGAGCTTGGAGTCCGGGGCTTAAGGCTTTAGGACTCTCCGTCATGCCGGCCTGCGCGAACATCGAAAGGTTGGGAACCCCTATCCCTACGGATGAGATATTAGTGCCTGGGGTATGAGACGTAGAGCTAGCCGAACCGCGCTCAATCTCTTGAGGGAACGGCTGCCCTTGGTTGCCGCCTAGCCAGAATGACGTGAGTGAGTTGTTACTACGGAAATTGGATATAATTGGAATACCTTCGATATGTTGAGCCTTAATGCTCGGCACACTGCTCAAGCGTCGCTTATCCTCCTCTGACATCCCAGGATCGTTTATGGTGTTATCGTACATCACCCCGGTCATTGCCGATTCATCGCTTTCCAAACGGCTAACACCATCTGGGTCTTCCTCGCCTAGATAACTTCCCATGCTACTTCGGCGGCCGACGCATCCGCCGGGGCCTTTGCTATGGCGCGCCAAAGCATCGCCACGCGCAAACTTACGATCGCACTTTGGGCATATGTGCGGCTTCTCTCCTGTATGTAGCTTTGAATGTCGTTTTAAATCGTGCAGTCTGCGGAAGCGCATGTTACATGTCTGGCAAACGTAAGGTTTCTCCTGGCTGTGTGTCAACAGATGACTTTTAAGATTGTGGTGACGTGTGAATTCTGTCTCGCAGTAGGGGCACTTGTGCTTTTTTGAGCTCGGTGATCGAGGGGCCGCTTGGGCACTCGACGTCATAGGCATGCTCATCCCACGAGCTGGAGCCGACATGTCGGTATTCGGGGGCAGAATACCAGGGTACGATAGTGACTGCACGGCCTTATCCTCCATTGAAGCATGTGGTTGTGTGCCGAATGCAGCCGCGTTGTCGCCGGTATCGATGTCCATAGATCCCGCATTGGTATCCATGTGCGAACCGGCTTCAGCCAATCTCGCAAGATTCGCCACGTTATCATCGGAGCTCAAATCCACTTTCGACTCCGACTCATTCATATTAGGCGCTGGAACAGGGACAGACTGCGAAGGTTCCGGTGGTGCCTCTGTCGGCTCTCCGGTGGTACCTGTTTCCGCAGTTCCCGTGGCATTTCCGGTCTCACCAGTCGCAACAGTCTGTCCGACCTCAGTAGTCTCTCCGGCGCTTCTAGGCTCAGCAGCTTCTGCTGTAGTCCCCCCAGCTTCTTCGCGCTGGTGGTGGCCGTCCTGAACCTCGTCTTGAGGTCGGCTCATGGCGAGAGCACTTGCCGACATCAATGCAGTTTGTGCTCTGTAGGCAGGGTTGTCGCTTTCGCCGGAGACCTGAAACCTATATTGTTCTTCTTCTCTCTGTCGTTCGTCCTCGAGGGCGGCAGCTGCCGTCATCGGCGCAGGGGAATGTCGCGAGGACGCCCCGGCGATGCGCGCAGCCTTACTCGGTGACAAGGGCAGATCGGAACTGAAGGTAGCTGGCAAGACGGACGACGGCGAGGTGGGTGTGGCCTCTCGCTGGCGTTTGAGCGACAACGCGTTCTGGGTTGCGCGAGCAGCCTCAGCAGCTATAGCCTCGACGGAAGCATTGCTAGAGGTAGCTTGGGGCGCGGTCGGCGCGAAGGGCGGGGCTTCTGTCGCGACAGGACCTTTTTCGGACGCCATGAGTTTGGGCAACAGGGAATCGAATGAACGATTGAACACCCTACAAGATTTTACCGTAGACAAAAGAGAGGACGATGCGAATGGAGCTGTCGCGCTTCAACAAGGCATCGCCGAGCTGGATGGTGATAAGGCTGTATGGTGTGGCTGGAGATGGTGGCTGTCAAGTCAATGGCCTTGTTGTGATGGGAATCGCGCAGTCGGGGAATAAAGCAGGAAAACAAGTAGTTTGAAACGGCTTTTCACCTCAATTCAAGGCGGTCTAGTCAATTAAAACACCAGTTGAATTTGTTGCTATTTTTTAGGGGGTTTCTAACGGTCAAAACTAAAGATAGTTGAGGCAGTGGTGATGTGCACCATGTATTGTTTATGCTGTATGGAGGCTGGTGTCGGTGGGTGCAGGTGATGAGAGAGGACGACTGAGCCGCAGGAAGAACGACGGGTTGTGTGGATGAGCAGAGGAAAAAGGTGCTTGGGGGGAAACGTCAAGTGTGGTGGTGCAGAAAAGGTGGGAATTGGAACTGGGCAAAAAGACTTAGCTGCGAAGGGAAAAGGCCGGGGTGCTGGGCCCAATGGACCATCCGACATGGGTGTCGTGAATGTGGTGGAGATCGCAGACCACCAACCAGGTGCACGTTTGTTTCCACTTAGGCCCGACTCTGATTGGCTCGACCGGCTCAATAGAAGGCTTACTTATAGCCGTAGTGGGGCACTCGGTGGCTGATGAATGTGCTTGGTACTCTTTCAGCCAGGGCGCCCCATTGTCCAAGCGGAGGTATAGGTACCTCGGCATGTATTCGGTACTTCCACCTCTCAGTTATCATTCTTCGGTAGCCTTATACAAGCAGATGAGATAATTGCTATCAATATCTCTGATCAAACTACATGCCAACTTATCGAGTATGTGATGTTTTAGTAGCATATGTGTGTATATGGAGACAGAAGAGGTAACCTTGCCTACGGGCTATGTAGGTGCAGTAGCCAGACCAGGTGCCCTGGAGCAACTCATCACGCAGCATCACATTGGTCAACTCGAAGGGAGGCAAGGGCGACTAGGGAGACTGGCCAGAATGCAGTGACAAACCAAGGTGTTGAATGCCTCGCTTTAAGACAGGGGCATGGCTTGTATGTATAGCAATCTGAAGAATCTAAGCAATATCACACGATGATGCTATGACAAACCAATACCTCGCTTAACAACGCCTACAAGTAGAGCTTGTGATATACACATAACTCATATTCTTATTTAAGACGTGATTGGGGTTTGGACATGTTTCGCCGGTTTCATTCTGCTCTAATTATGGTACTATAGCTGCCTTAGTTAGCTATTCTCTGCAATAAACTGGAGGCACATATACTTGAAATGCAACCCCCCAAGACTCATGTCAACGCGAGTAGGAGCGGGTTTGAGTATATATAGGTATCGATATTTGTTCGCCAATTTGGAAGGGAAGTCGGGTGCCCGATGTCGATGTATTCGGTACATGCTTGACATAACAAGATGTAAGACCGGGGGGCCGTTTTTCAAGTCGGCGATTAGGAGGGCAGTCCGTGCAGCTGGAAAACGCACCTTTCGATTGGCTCTGTCTCGCGATGACATCCAATAGCTGGCATTCTAATACGGCGCACGTATCGGTACTTTGCCATCGATCACTTTTCTGACAGTTTATTTTAACAGACTCCGATGGCATCCTCTTGCATGTGCTTATACTTCATCCTTAGCCTGCTGTTGGTGAAGAATAGACGAATGTATCTCATAATAAAAGTGGAATGCGGGCGTAGGCGCAGCAATTCTTGGCTCTGTCAAGCATACCTACATGTATGGATTACTATATACGGCGGCAGTTACAGATATAGGTATAGCATCTTGTATGTATACCTACGTATTCAAGAGCGCAACGATCACGGGGAGCTCGGGCAACGCTGCTCACCCTGCTCACTAAAACCCGCCTACAGCACAGCACTACCTACTACTGTGCCAAGTACATACCTAAGCGTCCACCACGGGCAGAGCTAGAATTGTACAGCGTGCCCGAAATGGACATGTGGATCCCTCAGTCGTTCCAAATCGGGGATTCGCAGGGCTATCGAGGATGATGTACATAGTCCAACCATCCAAACCCAAGCGTGCCAAGTGCCTCAGGCTCCTCATCCCGAAGACGTCATCACAAAACAATTATTATGGCGGTGATGAGAATGTGCTCAATACAGATTATTGATATCGAATGTCACCTCAGTTAGGTGGCCCGGTTCACATCATTGTCAACACCATCGGCATTTCTATCGCCATCTGCGTCTAGGATAGTTGCCACTGATTGACTTCTCAATTTGTCTAAAGTACGTATATGTCTATGCAAAGTCGTGATACCGACCCGGGAAAAAAAACACAGTGGATCGCAGCCACAATGAGCCAAGCCCGGATCTCAGATGCGGGAATACATATGTAGAGTTTAATCGACTTCGGGGCCGGCAATTGAGCAACCTGATGAACAGCTCCACTACTCGTCGCCAAGCCTTATTGTGTGCTTGAAAGATACTTCTGGAAGTGTCAATGCGCCCTCGACTTCAATTGAGCATGGATAGGCATTGATTCAATGCATTGGGGGGACTCGTATGTTAGCCTGCGTGAACTGGCTGGTTCTGTAAGCTTGAATGACGTCCTGTGTTTTGTCTCTTATACCCGTACTTAACCATAGCCTTTGTCGGGCTCGGATATGTTGACGTCCTATGATCTGAACGTATCCGGCTTCGACGTCTGTCCGGCCGGTTAGCCGTTGGATAAAAGGGCAACTATCTCTCTCGAGGTGTATTGGACACTATGCGGAAGTTACTAGGAACTTTCCTCAAAGGACATGATCAGTGCCCGAAATTGCAAAGAGCTTGATAGGCAGGCCACTGCACTACCTTAGAGAACCCCGTACGATAGGTGTGGCTGACTTCTTTTGCAACTATTTACACAATGTCTCGGGCAGACTGGACGTTGGAGGGGCCTTTCCGAGCAACCGCCGCCAACTAGGCAAGAGAAAAGCATCACATGCACTTGTAAGTGCGAATAAAAGAGAACTCAGTGACTCCTCATAGACGATCGTCTTGCCCACCGTCACGGCACCCCGGCGAGGACTTCGCGCCGACACCCGCTTTATCGTGCTCGATACACCGGTAAGTCGAGGGTTATGAGTATTATTAATATAACCTTTTCTATATGCTGAAAGAATCGCATCGATAGTATTGATCATGCTTATTTTGAGGGCCCGATTCAAACTTACTATCGTACGGCTTTCGGCATGTTTCTTGATTGGCTGGCTCCTGTTCGACTATTCGGGATGGGACATAGTCTCAACAATAATTGAGCCGCTCAATCACTACAACCACTGCTGGACCGACATTTAGCATTATTTTTGCTATGTTACCTGGTCACCTCCTCTGTGGTCATGGTTAGATCATCCTTTCCACGAGCTCATCATGGGCCCCGGGACGCAAGTTGCCACTGGTCAAAGAGACTTGTTAAACGTGGGCTCTATGGCGACAAGTTTTGTCTCATAGCCCAACCAACATTATGTGTCCGGGTGTTCCAATAGGCTCGACCCTAGCGCCGCGGGTACGGAGCATTTGCAAGCGACGTCGCTAAAAAGTAAGCAGGCACGGGAGCAGTGCATAAAACATAATCCATCTTACGGAGCGCTCGTTCTCCAAAAACTTCATAAGGCTGGCTTAGCGATCACGCAACCCGAGCTCAGACAAACTAGTGTGTATGGCTTGAGTTCCGGCCTCACTTACAAGTCACCCGCCCCCCGGGGAACCGCGGCGGATGAAGTCCCAGTCTCGGTTTCTCACATGAACCACGGGAGGTGGCATTGTGTAACTTCTTGCAAGGCCGTGCCGGCGGACTTGGTCCGCACCCCGCGGGCATGGGATGCCCCAGTAGAAGTGAGAAATGGGCCCGTATGGTGTAAGGGATACCATGTGAGTGTGCGACATGACTGGAGTACGGCCGAACGTCAACCCGCGGATGAGGGGAGACAATGTTACTGGAATGTTCCTTATAAACTCGGGACGCTGTGGGTGTTCGGCTTAGATCGTAATCGCATGGGTAACTTCACAAAGGTCCTCTGTTAATCGCATGCGGTTGCATGTCACAACCAAAGCGCTGACCGGGTCCATATTCTAATGCTGCTGAATAGTCAGTGACACATCTTTATACACAATACATCCTTGATAATTAACTTTCCACATGCTCTGCCCTCCCTTTGCCCGTTTGCTTATTTGTTGGCAGTTTAGATAGAGTCATACGAGTTGTAGCCTCGTTGTCCACGGCATTTGGCATCAACTTCAAGTTGAGGAATCAGAACGAATTTTAGAGGGGACACGGCAATGAGGCTACGAGCGGGTAACCGTAGACCGGGAGGGATCATCGGGATCGTCAGGTTCCAGGGCTGAAATGCTGAAATGCCTACATATGCGAGTGCTTCGGGTCTCCGCCGTCCCAGGACTATCTACGGTCAGCGTTGCCTGTTTAAAAATAAACAAACGAGACCTAGGACAGGACTGATGGCTAGGCCGGGTCGGGTTTATGGCATGATTAAATTGATTGTGCAATGCACTTATATGGTTAGGCCTAGCTATTGAGAGAAACCATGGATAGTAATCATAGTGAATCAGCCTGAATTCTCCCGCTTCTTTACCAAGAGTCGGAAGCTTGATTGTTTAATGGTCGCCCGTGCCACAACACGTCACCCAACAGAATGGAGCGCAGTCCGAATTGCTCACTGGGTCGTCCAGGTTTTAGTGGTCTGTTGTTTGTTGTGGTTTAGGAGTATCATCCCGCAAACAAAATGAAGTTCTCCGGGGTTATTGCCAAGGTAGAACCAGGATATCATGTTTGAAGCACATAGGTATATTTCGAGGCATTATTGAGCCCCTTTCTTGACCGCTCACACTAAGTAAGAGATAGAAAAGCTTGACATCCTCTACTATCTATAGTCGGGTCTTGTTCGGTCACACCAGCGTATTAGACAACCCCATGGGCAGATAACCGGTAGTTACGTCCTTTGAAAAAAAAAAAAAAAAAAAAAAAAAAAAAAAAAATTAAAACA
>Ga0247782_1000236_pt1 | contig 60059 bp, 42 predicted proteins | sample UWRJL019104C5_FD_179928 | JGI IMG/M metagenome (GOLD analysis project Ga0247782, IMG submission 179928) | Plant litter microbial communities from Arlington Agricultural Research Station in Wisconsin, United States - UWRJ-L019-104C-5 | ecosystem: Environmental > Terrestrial > Plant litter >...
GGTTGGGGGGTGGGGGGGGGGGGGGGGGGGGGGGGGGAGGGGGCGACCATGTTAGCTCTAGGCATGATGACGAAGTAGGTAGGTAGGTAGGTAAGTATGTACATACGCATGTTGTGGTACCTACAAAACTAAGAAGAGTCCAGTACTTAGGTAGGTAGTATAGGCTAGGGCGTGCAGGACGCCAAGGCAGAAAGCGAGACGCACGATGTCATCCGGTAGTCCATTAATAGGAATCTTTTGCTATCGAAGTAGCTAATCTTGCCCATCAATTACCCATCCAGATGCGTGGAGTGAGAGCCTAATCCAGGCACGCCAGGACCGCCAGGATAAAAAAACAGCAAACAGGGTCGTCACCTAGGGCCCCTATTTTTCGGAACGTGGTGATCAGGGTATAGACAAGCAGGTTTGAAGCTCTTGACTCTTTTCGACGCTCAGCCGTACTATTCTCATGGGATTGGCGTTGGTGGGTTGCAGCCTACATGGAGCCTTTCGAGCTTAATGTTGTTTCGCGTCTCCATTGTCGATGTTTCGAGACGTCTTGATGCAATCTTAGGCTAGTTGCCAAGCTTGTGTTTCTGGGAGGAGTCATTGTCCAAAAAAACAATTACTGATTGCTATGGGTTTGTGAGGAAAGTTGCTCGGACAGTTCCGACAGGGTTGGTAGTAAGGCAGAATTCGACATCTCTTGACCGTCAGTCAGTACGATATCAGAGTAGGTATAATAGGTGCCTACACCTTGCATCGATGCTCACTTTCTGTCGGCTTTTGGATGCCTAGGTATTCCAGCAACCTCGCGATTATCTATATAACATCATCGCTTCGCACGATTTGGATACAAAGATCTTGGATGATCAACAACAAGGGAACCCAAACCGGGAATCATCTATTACCACGATTTGCCACGATCTCGAACGGCCTATCACTCGAACAACTACATACAGTACATATAACGATCTCGACGAGGAAAGTGAAAAGTAATCTACAACCCAACCATCACCACTCTTCATCCCTTCGACATTCCTGACTGTGACAATGCCTTGCTGTGGTTGCGATGTCATACCACCGCCCTACGCCTTCCGGCTCGCTGTCCAGGGAAGCGACAACAGCGGGCCAGGGTCGCACAACAGAGCTCTCTGCGCCTCGTGTTGCGCGGAGAACGATTCGACAAAGGAGAGCAGCAAGCAGCAGCCCCCAACGTCGGCGTCGTCCTCCAAGAGCTGTACCAAGCGGACCGTGAAGCATAAATGGGTATCGTGGGAACTACAGCTAAACGGCGAGCTGGTCATGCGTACATGAAGCAAACCCTGCCCTGCAAGCCGACAATAATATTGCGCGAGGGGAAAGCAAAGCCACTTGTAACTCTTTCAATATCGAGCTAGGCTTGGTTTTGCAAACACTATCTATATACCTGTCTATCTGTTACTGGCGCTTTATGAGATCTCCTACCTATCTACGTCGACAGTGCGTGGATACAGGGGAGGGGAGACATATATAGGCAGCCAGGCGGACGGGCTCACTCATCTTGATGAGGGTTTCTTCCTTCCAGTTGACTTTCTGCTTCTTTTTCGAACCCCCATTTCGACTACATACCTACCCTTACGACGCTTGCTTGCTTGCAGTTTGGAAGGGGAGAGACAGAGAGAGCGGATTTCAACTTTGGAGATAAGCTACTAGGGTAAAGAGAGCTCTAGAAAGAGCTTACACGCGTCATTGCGACACGATAACTGCTCTATGAGTAGGTTTCCATGCTCCAAATCCAAGATTTGCACATGATCAACGACGCTAACATCTGACTTTAGACAAATAGGTAGACTAGACAAGACGCTTGACAAGAACGCTTGCTTGAAGGAAGGAATCGAAGACAAGGACCCCATGCTAATGCGATTCCCGCTACGAGCAGTTTGGACACCGAGAGGGGTGGTGGTGGTGATTGGGGCCCACACTTACACTACACGCCACATTACACTACACTTGCACGCATCACGAATCCTTCCAAACGAAACGAGACGACTGGAGAAGACTGAGGCTGTGCTAGTATAACATGATCCGGAGATGCTTCTACCTACTATCTACTTAGTCCAGTCCAGTCCAGTCCCAAAGCAATCCGCGTAAAATCGTGGTTTTGGTTTGGTTCCATGAACTTTGGATGAAGACGATCGATGCTTACGACTTTATTTTTTTAACGAGATTGATGATGACAATTGATGATGACACATCCCTACTACGCACAACAACATTGGCATTGGCATGGGCACGATTTAAAGTAGGGGAGGGACTAGCATATGGAAATTGGGGACATCTTGCCAAGATTGACTACGCTCAGAGAGCAAACAATTTGTACAGTATTATAGATTGTCTGTCGTTGCTGGATGACTATGCCTCAAGCTTCGTTCGAACAGGGACAGGGAAGCGCATAAACCACATAGTCATTCATCATGCATGCATCAAGAACAAGGAGCTAGCTAGACTACACCGCTCATTTTGGTAGGTGTCTGCCGGGGGGGATTGCTTTGCACTCTTAGCGACGAGACACGCCAAGACACTTAGCAAAGAAATCTCAATCTACTGTATTTTAAAGCAACTCATACTCATTCTTGCTTAGAAAGCCACATCGATGATAAATCCTCTGTTTACTAGCTTCTACTTACACCCCCCTGTCGCCCTGCCTTGCGCGTCTTTTATCTTATGGCTTGTAAATCTAAGAACTGCCCTTTTGCGCATCTTGAGACGAGACAATCGCGGTGCTGATCGGGCCGAGGTCTGCCAGTTGGATGACCTGTTCGGCGGGTTTCCATCCCTGAACCGTAGGGAATTTCTCTTCCAGCAGCCAGACTCTCGTTCTATCCTTGGGGGCCCGCATCTTGCTGAGGTCCTTCTGGCTGGTCGAGAGCGAGACGTATGTATCGCGCATGAGCAGCATCATGAGCGCCGCCTCGGCCTGTCCGACGCCGATCTCGGCTTCCGTGGGCGCCGGCTTCGCAATCTGGTCCACGCGGTTACGGCTCTTGGCCACGGATTCGATGGTCAAGTAGTTGGTGCTGCTGTCCGCCAGCAGCTGCGCCACACGAGCTGTGTCGATGCTGTTGCTGTCGCCCGAGCTCGCGTCCTTGCGCGTTAGTGATGCCGGGTGTTCGCCGCCCGCCGGGCTGTTCAGGTCCTCCAGGTTAAGCGCCGTAAGCCCAAGAGCCTTGAGCGCGCCGCTGGCAGGAAGGATACCGAAATCGGTGTGCCAGTTCGTGGATTCGAAGATGGCGTTGCCGATATCTTCGGCTGTGATATTACGGCCGTTGTGGGGTCTTCAAACGAGCAACTATGTTAGTTAAGGTCACGAGTCAACAGGGCTATGGAAGTCAGTGACCCATACAGATATCCGTGGTTTGCCAAAGTATTCAACATGGGGCAGGGACTCCGAGAGTCTGTGCTCTTGGGCTTGACATAGGGTCTAATTGCGGCACGAGAGGCAATCGGACCGGCCACGCAGGCCGTCACTAATGCGAGAAAGGGCAGTAACTGCATCGTTTGCACCTCGAAGGAACGTAACGTGACAAGCGATTAAAGAAGAGGAATACAAGCAAGAAGACGCGGAGCTCTTGGATAGCTACATTGAACCAGAGCTCTCTCGGCATGAGGACTCTTCATCTTCAATATATATTTAGAGAAGAGAAATGCTTTTCCTTAGTTACGCCAGTGGCATCATATCATCTCCGCGTCGAGAATGCGTCTAGCCAGGCGGAAATGCGTTTATCCCTCGGCGTGGGATGACGAACCTGCAAGTGCAATCAATCGACGAAGTTGGTAATCATTACAATGCCATTGGAGCGTCAGTCCACGTTGTCCATATTGTTTCAAGGTCTGGAGCTGGTTCATCTCGAAAGTCAAACTTGGGGTAGAGATAAAAGTGTGTACACGGGGGAACGTGGTTAAAGTAACGAGCAACGCTGACCATAATATGTGTATTTAGCCAAATTGGATGGACACTTAATGTACCTATTGGTAAGGGGCAAGGCCGTGCTACTGCGAGTACCTGATAATCTACCCGGACGCCACCCGCTGTGTGACTTTAGCCTTGTCGGCGTTAGAACCGAGATCTGTGGCGTGGCTTTCCCGGTCAAGATTGGAGGATTTACCTGCGGCTCGCGGCCAGCAGCGGGGGCGACTCAATATAAAGACCATGCAAGTGATGGAGTTAGACGTCCTAAAAATGGATTTGTTTCCCATTTTCCTATCAATCAATTGGTTAACACTCATTCAGCGAACGATAAGAGACCGCAGTTAATAAAATAATTCCAAATCATTGACTTACGTGCAGATGCTGGAGCCCAGGTGTCGGAAGCGACCATGTTTTGCATATGCGGGACATGATGCAACAACAGAAGACATGTCAGACTCCGTATAGAATGATCTATAGTCAACACAACCCAGGCACCTGGCCCTGTGACAGGACACAAAACAGATTTGCGCAGACATGATGGCGCTATGAGAAGTCGGATCAAGCGTAACGAGATGCGCTAAGTGGGTTTCTCCGAATGGCTGCCGACATGATCCCGACTCTCAACTCATCTCCTTGACGAGTTTGCGTACCAGCTTCTTTTGCTGCTCGACACCGAGTTTATTCTCGTCCGTCTCCTTCACTGCTCGGCCAACTATTAAGACGGTCTTGACACTCTCGCTATTGACCCACAACTTGCCGTTTCTACCCACAGCTGTTTCGAAAGCAAGACCGGCTGATCCCAATTCATCAAGCATAACAACTTTACCCTCTTCTACCGACTTTCTCATTAATAGCCGGCGTGCCATCCCGAGAGATATATCGTACAGCATGCCTCCGACCAGGGGCCCTAGGCCATCTGCCTTTCCGGTTGTAGGCGAGACACATTCCAGCTCAGGGTCCATGTGACGATTTGCCAGGCACACTCTGGCATATACCAAAGCGCCATGGTGAAGCTGTGGCCTCGTCTTCTTGGTGGCCATCTCGAAAGCTAACTGGGGGAGGATGGCGTTTGCACTATAGTCAGAGATAGCAACATGATAGTAGTCAGGGCCAGAGCGTTGGACGGTGCAGATGACCAAATCGCCCACGGCTGGCACATACTTGGATGCTGGATTAGTAAGGCTCAAGATGGAATAGTGAAGTAGGGTGCCCGGGGTTCTCACTCTTCCGCCATTATACTCAACCCATAGAGTGTTCTTCTTTTGGTCCGTGACGAGAAGACCAGCCACAGTTGGCCTTAGCTCACTTGGGGGAACATGACGCACACCCGGACCAAGTTTGAGGGGACGTTTTGGATGTGTTGGAACGCGAGATGCAGGGATCTCATCCCCCGGAAGAACGCAGATACGATCGGTCTGGGCTGCCATCCTCAACGGTATGATTGGAATCCGCGTGTTTCTGCGCAATTAGGTAGGCATGGGCTAGAAATGCCAGTGAAATGCAGACAGGCTCTCCAACTTCACAGCTATTGAATTTTAATGGGTCTCGTCTTCAAGTACGTACCACACAATTGATGAGATAACTGATAGACGATAAGCGATAGCTTGCTCATCTTACCTAATAGGCCACCCAGAAATAGTTAGGTCACTGATAAGCTTTATGCTGTGAGGGCTTATCGTTTGGTTCTTGGAGGGGCATTTGTGGCTCAGTTCACTTGCAGGGATTCGCAATTGCCTTGGGAGCTTTTTTTTTCCTCTTTGGTGACCAAAATTTTGGGAAGTCGAAGAATTGCGTCCCTGCCTGATTACCAACGCTTGTCGCATTCTCTAATTATCCCCCTGCTTAATGAACGCTTTCTAAACCATCCGAGCAGTTGACCACACTCCAGCAAGCGCTCAAATATGACAGAGAACGCGACCAAGGCTGGCGTTTCGCCAGAGGATCGCTGTGTCATTGGTATTTCCTTTGGCAACTCGTACAGCTCTATCGCCTGCACTATCGACGATGCCCCCGTAGTCATTGCCAACGAGGATGGAGGTTAGGATAACACTTGCATGTCTTGTCCATACGGGGAGCTAATCTTACAATTTTACTAGATCGCCAAATTCCTACCATACTATCTTATGTAGATGGTGAAGAGTATACAGGAAACCAAGCAAAGGCCCTTCTAGTACGGAACCCTAAAAACACAGTCGTTGCGTTTAAAGAATTCCTTGGCCAAGAGTTCGTTGCCTTGTCCCCGGCGATTTAAGCAGACTTTACTAAATATAAGCCACAGCTTTAAGTCTATCGATCCTACCCACTGCCATGCCGCCGCGCACCCTGAAGATAAGAATGGAACCGTCTCTTTCACGATCCAAGATAAGGCAGAGGGAGAGCCTTCGGTTGTCTCCGTGTCAGAGATCACCACACGGTATCTGCAAAGACTTGTGCAGTCTGCCTCCGATTACATTGGAAAGAAGGTCACATCAGCTGTAGTAGCAGTACCTACTAACTTTGGCGAAAAGGCGAGAGAAGCCTTGACTAATGCTGCCAAGGGTGCCGACCTAGAGATTCTTCAGTTGATCAATGAACCAGTCGCTTCGCTCCTCGCTTATGATGCGAGACCTGAAGCGAAATTAGAGGATAAGATCATCGTAGTGGCTGACCTCGGTGCTACCCGTTCCGATGTTGCCGTGGTGGCTTCTAGAGGAGGACTTTACACCATCCTAGCTACTGCTCATGACTACGAATTTGCCGGAGTACAATTAGATAAAGTTCTCATGGACCACTTCGCCAAAGAATTTATGAAGAAACATGCCAATATTGATCCTCGCGAGAACCCCAAGAGCTTAGCTAAACTTAAAGCTGAGTCTGAGGCTACTAAGAAGGCTCTAAGCATAGGCACCAACGCCAACTTCAGTGTCGAGAGTTTGGCCGATGGTTATGACTTCCAGATGACCATTAACAGATTGCGGTACGAGACCATTTCACGAAAGGTCTTCGAGGGTTTCAACCGACTGGTCGAGGGTGTTGTTAAGAAAGCTGGACTTGATGTCCTCGATATCGATGAGGTTATATTGTCCGGTGGCACATCGCATACTCCCAGGATTGCGGCGAACATCCGATCTATTTTCCCACCAACAACCAACATCCTTGCTCCTTCAACTAGCGCTACTGCTGTGAACCCTTCGGAGCTGCAGGCCCGTGGTGCCGCCTTACAGGCGTCTCTGATTCAAGAATACGAGTTTAATGATATCGAGCAATCAACGCACCCCGCTGTTACTACTGTTAACCACATTGCCAACGCCATCGGTGTCATTACATTATCCGAGGACGGAGAGGAGTCATTTACCCCCATCATTGCCCCCGAGACGGCTGTGCCAGCGCGTCGCACCGTCCACGTTGACGCCCCCAAAGAGGGCGGCAGTGTGCTCGTTAAGGTGGTCGAGGGTGGCACTCACATTAAGGTGACTAAGCCGGAACCTAAGCGTAAGGAAGACGGCCCTAAGGAGGATGAAGATGACAGCGACTTTGACTCAGAAGAAGAGGAGGAGGAGCACAGAGAAAAGGTGTGGAAGGTCGGCAGCACCCTCGCTGAGGCGGCTGTGAAGGATGTGAAGAAGGGTGGCAAGGTTGAGGTCACAATCACAGTTAGCAATGACCTGAGTGTCATGATCACGACAAGAGCAGTCGGCGGCAAAGGTGGCGTGAGAGGAACCCTTAAGGCTCCTTAAACGAGCAAAAAACTTGTTCCCTAAACAAGACCAAGGATCATCGCACGCATATCAAACTGAATTCAGGGAGCCTGGTATGCGGTAGTTGGCAGTTGATGATCGATTGATTAATGGCCGTCGGCGGCACCGGGATAGATTTGGGCAAAAGTGATAGACTAGGTGTCCTATTCCAAGGCCATAAAAGGGGTCTATAGATATGAAAAACAAAGAATTGTCATGACCATACATAAAAAGTTCTCGATTCACATCTGAAGGTCTTGTCTCGTGAATGATTTAATGTGTCCGTCCATGTCATCTAGGCACACGAGACTTTGTAAAGGAGAACAGATACTGGCGCTCATCTTGGTTTAGAGTCATTGGTTTTAGTTACTGCAGGAACAATGCATGATGCGCACGTTGAGGTTTATTCGTAAGTTTGCATGCTAGATATATCACGACCGAGAAAAAGGTCATGTCAATCTTGTTTGTTTCCCCCTTGGTCATACATAGAAAATCACCTGTCCTGTTCGCAAGGTGTTGTGCGTCTGGGTGCATGTACCTCAGTAGTAAGTACTGATGTATAAATGTAAATGCAGACTCCCCCGGCCGTTGAAAGAAAACACCATTATCCTTTCCGTCCATCCCTGTATCCACCTAACCTAACCCACGCGCATGCGCATGCGCGCTCCCGGGAATTCTAGTGATAAAAAAGTAATAATGACAGTATCCTTTCCCCCATAGACCAAACGCCTGCTGAAATGAATATATACACATAAGCTTATGCCTTCCTACCCTGCCTTTGATGAGATGAGATGAGATGGGTGCTCTGTTGTTGTGGTCATGTCACAGTCTCTGGCAATTTCCACGCGATGAGATCATCCCTCAACTCATACTCATCGATCTCTCTTAGTCTCCTAAACCCGTTGGGCTTCATTCCGCCTCCGCCTCGCTCTGTGCTGTTTCCTATACTACCGAGCGTCGGCGCGAGGCTTGTGAAGCTGTCGGTACGACTGCGGAGGCCGGGGGACTGGTTTTCGTCAGAGAACGAATTGCCGCTATCCTCCCTATTGAACGGAGGCAGTAGATCGCGCCTGCTGTGTCCGCTCCCTTGCGGTTGATAGTGAGTGTGGGGAAGATGTCTTAGACTTTGCTGAGCCCAGGATCTGAGATGATGGTCACCATTGTGACGGCCTGTGACTGTAATGTTAGATCTGTCACTTCCGCCGCTGTGGCCGCGCATATGTGCTTGGAGACGTCGCATGTGACTTGGCCGAAGTGTGCCGCCGCCGATATCGTCGCTGCTTGCGCTAGCGCTACCGCTGCCACTGCTGCTCGACCTATTAAGGGTAGGTGACTCGCTGTGCGACCTACTCGACTTCTTCCCCGTGCCATCGAGCCAGCCATTACCACCTGCGAAAATGTCCTCAATACATTCATCGGCGTGCAGCTCCCCCGGTTGACAATCCCAGCTGGCAGCCAAAGCACGCCGGTACATGTCCTGTGCCTCGGATGCATCTCGTGACTTGTTTATGTTCACTAGGGAGCCAGGCTTGCCCGAGTCGTCGGAATCGATCGCATCGTTACCGCCAGTAATTATACCAGAGATTCCGCCCATGAATACCGTCGCCGATTTCAAAGGTGGTGCCACGAAGGTGCGCTCCCCGTCCTTTTGCATCATCAGAATGCTAATTTTCAGAGTGCTATTGATCTTGCTGTCCTGCATAAGGTACCGTCGCACAATGCCCTCTTCAGCCTCTTCGTCCACGATATCATCATCTTCCAGTTGATGTGCTGCACCTGCTACGGTGCTCTGCGAGGAAATGCCAGCTCTGTCGGATTCGCTAGCTAGCCGACCAGCGCTCAGTTTCCGGTTATGGCTCATCACTTTGTCGCGCGCATGTTCCAAGCTCCCGCCCAGGCGCGATGCGGTACTTCGGCGGGGGAAGTTCTCACTTTCTTCCACGTACTCGCTCAGATTCAACCTCACATAGCCCAGAGATATCTTTTCATCGCGCCCTCCGGATGCCATGGGAAATTCCTGCCATACTTCGAACTCGATAGGACACTCGGTGAGATTATTGCTGCGATCAATGGATATTCGGATCGGCACGGTTTTCGAGTAGTTGTACGTGACGCGGTGGTTGATCTTATCGATGGAGCATTTAGCGGTGCGGCCGCGGTGCTCGCCATGTATACTGTTGGGTAGATGCCATTTTACACAGGAGGTGCCGGCCACCAACGGGACATTATTCAAGTCGTATATCCATAGATGTAGTTCGAATTTGGGCTGCACCATAATACCTGGTTAGTAACGATCACAATACAAAGGATACACTAGGAAAGCAAAGTGGGATGACCACATACCTTTCGAGCCTTGTTCACTATTGGTAGAACACGCATGTCAGCTTAAGGATTGCGACGGTAGAAGTGACACATCAAGGCAGAAGGGACGAAGGCAGTGTCATGACAATTGCAGCGACGAGATAGATAACGCATCGGGTAGAAGAAAGAATGCGACGAAGGGTAGACAAAGGGTAGACAAAAGGCAAATGAGCAAGCAGCGCAGGTGATTTCAAATCAAGAAAGAAATTTAAGAATTAGCAAAAGACTGAGTCGCGACGAAGCTTGAAATCAATCAGTCCAGCGAAAAGCGCAAAGTCCGGGCCTGCCGGGGAAATGGACTTTGTGCTACGGAATGCGAAAAGCGGCTCTAAACGACAACGGCATCCACGAACGCTCAACTCGAAGCAAATAAGAGAAAGAGGGAGGGGTGAACGGGTCAAGGTGCGTCGGGGGCTAAATATTACATACTCAAAGGCGCCATTTTCTGCTACTTGTCAGTTTTACGATGATTAGGTACTATAGCCGCATTCACCCCGACATTCCAGTTGCTAGCGAATGCGGATAGCGATAGGATCGCACCGATATGCAGTCATGATTCGAGGCTGATAATTCGACGAGTTGGCCTGTAGTCTGGACTTAGTAATTCACAAGGGTCGCCGGAATGCGCGGGCGCGAGGTAATGGTTGTCTGTCAACTTTGGCTGGCGACAGTTAATACGAGATTATCGAGTGGAAGGTCAGGACTGATAAGAAATAAGCGGATGATTATGATGAAAGCCCTTGGTAGCAAACAGGGTCTCAGGATGACAGATACTCTAGGTAGGTATATAGGAGCAAATTATTATATACTTTGCACCTACTAACTAGGTTAGTCTGTAGTTGGGGGGCTAATTAAACTGTGAAGACTCAGCCCACAGGTAATAAGCGGAAGTCGAGATGTGGGATTGGGGGATTGGAGTCAAATAAAGGTGTCAAATCAAGGCCGCGGGGGAGCATATTGTGTTGACTCTAGGGGCGGAATCTCGATTCCGAACATGCTGGGAGGAGTGGACATTGGACACCGGATCCCCCGAAACCTTTCCAAGATGTCTGTCTGCCTTGGGCTTAGACGTCATAGGCAGTGCTTAGATTGCATACAGACTTGTTTGATTAACTAGTTCCGAGTTGCTTGACTTTAGTAAAACTTTCAAGGTTCTGAGGTTCTCCTAGCACATTTCCAGCTGGGGCAGATGCTGAGCTTAGGTGGTACCTGTGCTAACCTCCAGCGGATTTACTCGAGACCGAATCAGTCAGCAGGGCTAGATAGACAACAGGGTACCTAGGTACACCTGTAGGTGCAGGTGCTTTCAGAGTACAGCAGTACCCACATGTTTATAACGAAGCTCTTCAATAGGTACTGACCAATAACAGGCAACCATGTCTTGAAATTATACCACTACAGTTTCTGTCATACGTGAAAAGGCTCAGTTGGTGTCACAGCAGCTTCGAGCTTCCAGGTTTTATATCTGAATGGAGATGAACGAACCTAAAGGGGTAGATCTTCAAGGCATAGAGGTCAATCTGCGAGGCGTTTTGCTGCCTTAAGTGTGGGAGTCGATTCTTCTATCGATTCTTCTGTCCGTGAAAGATCCCTAGCGTTGGTATCGATAATCGTATTCTATGAGAATAAACTCTACAGTTGCGGCATTCTCTCTGTACAGTTACCTGCGCCTTTCTCCCTTGGGACTACCACCCATATCTAGCCCTGACATGGGCAAATAACCCAAGATGCCTCCAAAACCAGCATCGCAGGGAAAGGCAGAGAAATCATCAGCTGGAAAACCACCCTCCGCAAACCCAGGCCAGTCGAGGAAAAGGAGGCAAGGTCTGGAGGGTAATAATTCACAACCTAACCCACGAGCTGCGAAGCGTTCCAAAATATTTGAGTCTAGAAGTATCCCAACTCAAAATCCACATGAAGCGCTTCAAAATGGAGAGCTCAATGTGCAATCATTCGTTAATTCCATGGCGTTTGAGATCAATGCCCTGGACGAGAGCATACGTCGATCTCGTACATCAGGGACGAGTCGGGCCTTTCAACGGGTACCTTTCATTATGAGACGCAGGACAGCTGCCCACAACTACAAAAGGGTACCCAAGCGCCTTCATAAGCGGGCCCAACGGGAGATGGCCGAGGATAACACCCCTACGGTCAACTCAAGGACGAGGAAGCCGAAGACCTCAAAGGGTAGGCTAAGGGCTGAGACAGCACGGCGGCTATGCATTCTGGCTAAGCGGAAACGACTGCTGAAGGACAAGAATGGCCTTGCCCCTGGTACTAGTGCCATCGTCACACGTGCCGCCCGGCCTAAGATACGGAGGAACGAGCTCAATACTCTCCCAGTCACCGCGCCTAGGTATAGGAAACGGCAGTTGAAGAAAGTTTGGCTGCCTACCCACATGTGGCATGCCAAGCGAGCGAGAATGACTACTCCACCAGAGCCTCTGTGGGGATTCGCAATCCCGCTCACTCCCACCCAGAAGAACTATCGTCCAACTCACCGAATTCAGTGGGAGAAAGGTGCGATGGCCTGGGACATGAGTTACATGAGTACAATTGGTTTATTCGGGAGAGAAAACATCCTGAAGCATGTTCTTATGGATATTGGTCTAATACAAGACTCGTTGTGGACTGAGAAGGGAAAACGCTGGAGAGCCGGTGCGGTGCATTGGACCGGGAATCTCAGCAGAAAGATCAAAGGTTCTCATCAGTGTATTGCCCCCGCGACTGTCATATGGTGCCCCGCAAAGGCCGGCGAGACTGCAGAAAAGGAGGCTTCCTCTAGGCAGCTCTTCATCCGCATCCACCCCTCCAGTTTCTTAGAGACATTCAACGAGCTACTACGAGTCATTAAAGCATATACGCCTAAGCCATACATCCAAGACCTCCGACATGAAATCGGCAGTATAGATATAACCGGGCCCGACTCAACGGAGGCCCTCCTCGGTGTTCTCAAACCTCCCGGTCCAGAAGAAAGTCATGCCTCGAAGTTCAAGTCATTATTAGGCCTAAGGGATCCAGCATCTTTGCCCCTTGGGGCCCTATTAGCATTCTCCATCGTCGACCCACGTCTCACATACCCTCCACGAAAGCGCCAGCCCCCCGCGAATACAGACCAGCAAACGCAAACCCGTCTCCTAGAATCCGTCTCCGCGTTTCGGAACGACGAAGGCCTGCAACCATACCAACTCTTCGACAGAGACGCCCGTTTTAAGGCATCCAAATTACCATCGCAGCAATCTCTCAACCGCCGCCGTGGGAAAGCGGGTCTAGACACTCCTCTTAAGCCGAGTGAGGTCGACCCGCCTATCCCAATCATGTTACTCGCTTCCCGCAATGGTACCGGGACGCGTATACCAGGTACCTGGACGGTTCTACTCCCATGGAAGTGCGTCCAGCCGGTATGGCTCAGCTTGATGCACTACCCGCTGTCTACGGGTGGCAATCCAACTTTTGGTGGGCTAGACGAGATTAGGCAACTCGCCTTTGAGCGCAGCCAGCCGTGGTTTCCGGGAGACGTGCCGGGAACCGACGCCGGGAACGCCTGGGAGACGCAGGAACGAGATGTTAGGCGGAAGAAATGGGCCAGCAGGCCCAAGGGGAAGCGGGTACAATGGGAGAGCGTTGACCTCGGGGCGGGACGTAAGGGAGAAGTGGGCGTGGGATGGAGTTGCGACTTTGAGACGTTATTTAGCGGTACAATGCCAAAGGAGCGGGAGAAATCAAATGGCGATAATAGCGACCATGAAATGTTAGAAACCACTGCCGCAAGCAAGGAAAAAGAAAAGGAGAAGGAGAAGAAGGAAAAAGACATGGCCGACAAGCCTAAACCTCTCACTAACGTCACACACTTACCCAAAAACGCCTTCAACAGCTTTTTATCCTCCAGCAAAGATCTCAACGCCATTCCGCCCAACGCCGTCGTCACCGTAAGCGTCAAGATACTCGGCCGGGGCGTAGTAACGGCATGTGCGCGCGTGTACCGGCTCCCAGACGCCACAGGTCGCGGTAGCACAACGGCCACCCCCATGCCGATATCCTCGTCAGTCGAAGTGCCCGCCACGGGGCCGCCGGAGGGAAACATCAATACCGAGGACAGCTCATTATTACCAGCGAATTTATACAATGAGTGGAATGCCCAACTACCCAGCACCAAGAACAAAAACAAGAACAAAAACAAGAACAAGGATGCCGCCAAAACCAAAAATAACCCTACTACAGTCACGGCCGACACGCCCGAAGCCCGCCGCCAAGCCCTAGCCCGACAGCTCATCGCACCCGCGGGACCTTATCCACTTCCCCACCCAAACGCCACATCCATGATGAACGGACGCCACCCGCTTTGTCCCGGCGCTGACGACCTGATCGGCTTCGTGACGACGGGGAGCTATAACCTGCGTGACGGGCGCGGCGAGGCCGTCGCGAGTATCTCTGCCCGTTGCGCTTTCGAGGAGATGGTGACGAGGTACAAGAATCCAAATGATCGCGCTGCGCGACTGTGTGTCGTTCGCGATGCTGGGCAGAGTGTTGGGTGGCTTGGTAGATGGGAACTTGTATGATGATATTTTCAAGTTTCAAGTTGGGACGGACAGTACATAGGGTAGATAAGACAGAAATGAGATCGGTCGCTGCGTCTTTGTATGATATGATAGGTTTGTTTTGCTATCCGTCTGTCTTGCTCGGTGCAGTACGACAAGGTTGAAACCTACCTACCTACATGTATGAAGAGGAGATAGATGCCAATGTAAGGTAGCAAGCACGGCGCATAGATTTGAACTTGAACTAGTCAAATCACTGTCTTTCTGTACAAATTCACATAGACCAGGTAGTGGTCCACGGGTAGAGAAAAAAAAAAAGGGAAAATATACGAGTTGTGTGAAGGCCATAGATAGCAGTTTTATTCCTCAAAGACCCCGAGTTCCCACTTCATAATTATTTCTCGCCGGGTGAGAATGTAGTCCAGTTTGGTTCTAAACGTTCCGATTTTACTGTCTTGATTCTGGTTCTATTAAAGGAAGATTTACGGACGCTCGCTTATTAGCCGCTTTGTTCCAACGACCAGCCGATTAGAGGATCAGCCCACCATCGTCCGCAACGACGTGCCCTATGTTTGTGTGGTTTTCCCTATCCTCCCGTTTTCCCTTCTCTATTTTTATAACCCTTTTCTAGCCGCCCTAGAGCACAGGCGCCAAGCTCGTCTTTACTCGATGCAAATCGGATAAGTAGGCGATATTCCATCACCAGTCATGTCAAGTGGAAGTCTACGCGCCATTCGCCTTCTGCGCCTCTTCTGCCAGCAGTCTCTTGCACTCAGCAACAAGCTCGGACTTCTCCACCAGTCTGCCCTCCTTCTCGGGGTGGCCATCAGGCAAGCCCATGACCTTGACCTTTACTTTGCCAGCTTTCAACTCATCCTCGCCGATGATGACACCTACCGGCACTCCGCCAGTTTCGGCCGCCTTAAACTGTGTCTGTACGCGGGGCTTCACTTTTGGTGAGAACTCGGCGCTGATACCCGCATCCCATAGCATGCTGGCAATTCCCATACGCTCCGCGAGGAGACCATTCTTACCGCCAAAGGCCATTACGTAAACATCACTGCCGCGTACGCGTGCCTTCTCTTTTTCGTGACGGGCCTTGAGGATCGTGAAAATGCGATCGACACCGAAAGATATACCAATGCAAGGAATCTGTTTCCGCCCATACATTCCCACGAGGTTATCGTAACGACCACCGGCGGCGATACTGCCTACTCTAGTCTCGGCCGAGCGATCCTTAGCGGTCAGCTCAATAACCGCCTCGTAAATCAGCCCTAAAACAGCGTTAACAATGACACCGTCGTCTTTTGTGCCCCTATATTATCATACCCGTATAATAGTCAAGACCACGAGCTAACGCTAGGTCAAATGATACTTTATCGGCGATTTGGAAGGCGGTGAGATAATCGTGGAGCAGGCTCATTTCTTGTACGCCTTGCTGAATCTTCTCGTTCGCAATCATTTTTTCGTCCTTCTTTAGGAGATCTAATATTTTGGGTATATCACCGTTGTACTTCGTGTATTCGAGAATCTCGTCGGCAACGCCACCCTCCAGGCCCTTTTCAATCATTTCTTTCTTGACCTCTTCACGGCTTAGCTTGTCCAGCTTATCGACAGCGGAACTTATCGCTCGAGTTTTATCATCAGGGACGCCCGCAACCGCAAATAGACCCTACAAAAGTGGTCAGATGAGAGTAGTCGTGAATGGGTGATGGTGCACAGTCTAGTGGTCAACATACGTCTAGGATCTTTCGGTGGTTGATTTTTACGGTCACATCTTGAGCAAGGCCGAGTTCAGAGAATACCTCGTGGATAATTCGAAGAATCTCGGCGTCGGGAATCATAGGATCGTATTCGCCTGCAATGTCAAAGTCGCATTGATAGAACTCGCGCATTCTACCTCTTGCAATAGCCTGTGCATATAGTATCAGTCACTTCGTGCTTCTTTCAACTTCCCGAGCTTCATGACGTTCTTCGCAAGAACCTATCCCGACTACAAATTCATTCCTGAGTCTTTAACATTACGGTTTGACGCAAGGCGATTGGTAAAATATAAAGTGTTACAATAACTGAGAAGGGAGGGTCAAACGAACCGGTTGATCGCGTCTGTATACTTTGGCAATGTGATAGCGCTTGATTTGCTGAACATTGTTCATGGCGAGCCATCTTGCAAATGGGACCTATCCGACAACCAAGTCAGTACCAATGCCACCCACGTAATTCTATATGCCCAAGCTGCGATCCGACAACAATGCTTACCGTTAGGTCATACCGAAGCGCGAGGTCCTCCTACTTCACGTCAGTTTCCTCTCACCGTTATACAGCATGGAAAGTCTTACGCCGCCTTGGTCGGCAAGCTCGTAGATGAGTTCTGTAACGTTCAGCGTCAGTAGTTGCAATTATCGACTCGAGCGACATCTTCGGATGTTCTTAAAGCGGGTAGGGCCCTTGCAACACGATTCTAGCTGGATAGGGTAGATTTGCTCCCAAGGTAACTAGACAACTAGGAAATTATTCCGAGAGAATCTTACTTGAGTCTTCCTAAATAGTGTGTCAGCATACGATCAGCCATTCTCAATGACATAGAAGCAAACTCACTCCATATTTTCCCGAGAGAATGCTCTTGAGCTCGAATACCGGCGTATCTAAAGCAACACCACCGTGGCGCTCAAATGCGCCGTTTGCGGCCTTAAAGATGCGATCTCTTATCTTAATGTCTGCGCCAACCCAGTCGCGCGTGCCCTTGGGCACCTTGACGGCCGATTTATCGGTCTTCTCCCCCCCCATATCGTCTCTAGTGCCAGTAGTGATCTGAGGCTTCGTGTCGGTACTCCTGTTCGACTTAGTGGGGTAATTGGGAGCGATGCGACTATCGCTGAGGGGCGACTGCGCCTGTGGGTTGAATCTCGAGCAACTCGTGGCGAAGCTGCTGTTATTGCTGCTGCAAGGAGGACTACTGAGAGAGCCCGGTAATCGTTGGGTCAAAGGGTTGTGGTAACTCGTGGCTACGGTTCGGCAAAGACGAGACGGCAGAGTTGACGGGAGTTGAATAAGTAGTCGCATTGGTGCGGTACGTGACTCACTTAACTGGCTGCTGGTCTCGAAATATCCTAAAGATTTTGGGTCTCGCTGCAGGAAAACGGAGCCAAACCTAGTGATAGTTGCAAGTGGGGCAATCGCGTCGACTAAATGCATAACTCGGGGCGAGGGGCATTTTCCCTTATCTTGATTGCATAATGGAATTGAGACTGATTTAGATACCCGCTCTCTGACATCACCCCTGGACCAGCAGAAGAAGACATGAGAAATTAATATCTTGAAGGTTCGGCTTCCTATATCCTAGTTTTGGCACATTAAGCGGTAGCGCTGCTACAACAGAATGAGGGAAAAGACCAGAATTAAAGACTGCACCGATGAGAAGATCATTGCTATCTGCAAGGATAAGGTACAGTACAACTATACAAGATGTTCTAATGCTTGCCAACCGACTAGTCTAGAAAGCAAACTGCAAATATCCTCAATGGGTCGAAGTTAACGACACTTGCATCGATACGAACAAGAATACTTTGGCTATTGCTGTCGATATGTGTAATCCACAAGGGCAGGTAAGGTTTTTTACAAAGAATGTAGAACCAATAGACATGGTCGGGAACCATCATAATGGACAGATTGTAATAGTATGGGTAGAGGAAGGATATAAATGTGTAGGTTCTGGAATTTGTCGGATTGCGGTACTAGAACCTGAACTTTAACCAAAGTTTGACCTTGCTTGGGATGAATTTTCCGAGCTTCTCTTTCGCTTCCACGTACAGGACGTAAACCATTCGGTGATCGTGTTGGAAGTGGGTAGAGACAAAGGCGGAAGGCCCATCTCTTCCCGACGTTTATAAGCAGAGCTACAGCAACCGATGGCTGCAAGTGAGTGTTTCTCTCCACAGGGTAAAGCGTGCATCTTTCAGTTCCACTATGCATATTCCCAAAATTGTTCGCATTAGACCACATGGGCCAAGAGGATATCGCACATACCATTGGATACTGAGCCGACCCCACGACCTTGTTATATGGCATTCACCGCGCGGAAGTGCCGTAGTTGTGGTGCTGAAGGGTGAGCGGCGTTGAATGCACTTCCGGAGACACAAATTAAAGGAGTATGATCCTCCAGCGAAGAGCAAGCAAGCAAGCCTTCAGCGGCATCTTATATGCGGCGAGCACTCTCTTGATAGCCAGTATGAATTGAGGCGACATGGAACAGACTTTCTGTTTTCGCCCCTTTCCCCGAAACACTTTATCATCGGATTGCCATGGACCACGCACTCGTACTTCAGCACTGACAAGAGAGGTCACTCATGGTAAACTTAGCTGCTTATATGTCCCACCAACAAATGAATCATCGCAAAGTAATATGCTATCACGTAGGGTTCTGCAGCTTTAAGCCAGCATGGTCGACTATAGTCCAGAACGCATCGGATTATATGAAGACATACTACGAGAACTCCCAGCCTCCATTCGAAGACCAGTCTATTGCGGGAGTCCTTGGTTTAAAAATAGCCTTAACGTGTCACAAGCAAGCCCTTATCTTCCAAATGAGATGAGATGGGTAGCTTTACAGTATCAGCCCAAAACTGCGGCTTTCTCTCCTGCACAGGTCCGCTTACGCGATGTGAGGAGGTGATTGATCCGAAGTCTTAGCTGGCAAAGCCTGCAAGGGGATTTGGGAATGTAAGGGCAGACCTATTCTCATCAAAACCAGCTTGAACCATTATACCGACAGTGTTCAGGTAATACAGCTCAATTTGCTATAGCTAGCCCCCGGGGGGGATGTCATTTACGGCCGCAATCAGACATCTATCAGTTTAAATCAGAGAAAACAGCGACCAAGTAATAGCATTTTTATCATGAAACTATCAAGAATGTCAACTACAGCGTTGTTCATCTCCTGATCGCCGGTGAGTAGAAATAGAACACGCCTTGTCAATCCTAATAGTCGGCTCCGCCGAGCATTATAGGTTGGACATGTTTTTCTTCCAGCCAAGCGGGCCAACTTGAAATCTCTGGAAACCTCCCCTCAAAATGGTATTATAGGCTGATGATGCACTTTGCATGGCGACGAGATGTTACAGGAAGTGCCAATGATAACCCTCCAAAGTTTAAAGCAAGTGGTTCAGTCAAAGATTTCATATCAGCAACCGTTCAAACGCCTCGGAGGTTGTGGGCATGAAAAAGAGCTCTTGGTGGCTTGCAAGCCACTGCGAAAGGCAATGCCACAATCCCTCCACCGTACATGGTTCGAACGTGTCAAATCAGAAGCGGGATGGGAACTCGTGTGGCTCTAACGGTAAAATAAACTGTCAGCACGACGATGGCTCTTTGAATGGGACCCAAAGTTCATATAAATATAACCCAGGGGACATACCATGGTTAACCTGTGGTGATTCGGATCGAGGCCAGTTCACGGCGGGGCGGCGATGAGAACGAGGTGGGCGCTCGATAGAAGAGACATCATCAATCTCAGCAGTGCTGGCGCGATCATCCTTGGGGAGCGGGGTCGGGATGCGCAAGCCGCTTGCATCGGTGAGTTCTTGCTCATATCCACGGGCAGGGGCGGCCGAGGGTGAATGTGCCTGTCTATTCTGACGAGCTCGGCGAGATCGCCAGAAGAAAATCCACGCAAGGGTGCCAATGACTACAACAATGACACTAACAATGATGCCAATCTCAGCCGCCGAAGGTTTGAACTTGGTAGAGCCACCACCTAAAGTGGATGGGCTAGGACCACCATCGAGCGGCGAAGCGCCATCATAGTGTCCACCGTCCTCGGGGGCAGGAATGGGTGCCATCTTGATAAGACAATTGCCCGCAATAGCTCGCGTGGTCTATCTGATTGCAGGTTCTAGACGAGACGTCGAGGGTCCAAGCGAGTCGGCGATGCAGCAGATAATCGTTGTCGGGGCAGATTAACTCAGTTTGTTCGATCTAAATCAAGTTTTGCAGCTGCTTGATGATAGTACAACGATATGTACCTTCAACGCGGACAGCCAGTTAGTTCAGATCTGTACCAGTCTGGATTGAACAGTCTTGCTTGCAATGATTGGCAGATAGTGCGCGAAGAACGAGTCTGCCACAATCCAAGTTGCGCAGAAACAAGCAGAAACGAGAGTACGAGGTGAAGAGACTGGGCGGGGCTACAAAGAATAGTGGCACGTACCTTCTGGCGCTGGTTTGGTCGTTACCTATTATCGAGTTCGAGTGCTAGACATCATCCGAACCCAAGGTAGAAATTTTGGAGGGAAATCTGAACGGAGTCAGACTTCATTGAACGATATAATAACGTGGGGTAGTTGCAGTAGGTAAAATATCGGCGACCGACAAGGTAAGCAAAAGAGAAATATGCTAAACTACAGTGGGAGAAGGGCGACCGTTCCGAATACAATACAGGAACTTGAAGGAGCATGTGTGAACATATGAACAAACATCTGAAAGGTCGATGGTCCGGTAAAAGAAGGGAAGGAACGAAGTGGTGCTGTACCTCTTATGGTTCTACTGCAGCCCTATTGACAGAAAGTGCACCCTGAGACCTTGAGACACATATAAAACTCGATTAAAAATTCGATAGGACCGTATTCCAATCTAGTATCTAGGCTTATACCTAAAAAGTCAGTAGAGTTATATAGGCAGGCATGTATCAACACAATGGGTACTTGGACTTATAAGGACTTCAATGGAAATCCCCGGCCAATTGAATATTCTAATCCAGATAGCTATATCTATACAGACCCTAAATATTAGTCAAATCCAGGTGCAGCATTTAACCTGAATCAGGATACCAAGGTACGTGATCTAGGTATAGTCGGGATTTCCACTGGTAGGGTATCCGGGTAGATGGGCAAGCACCCCGGAGTGCTATGTTGATATGTAGTAGGGTCTGGGACGTCTAGTTTGGGTCGCAATATAACATACCTCTTACCAACCTCCTACTAACTGAAGATGACTGCGTACTGCGGTCAAACCGTTGCTAAGTTCAGCCTATGATGTCGGTACATGGCTTGCGAAGATGTGTTCCTTGAGCCTCATTAAGGTTGCGCAACTCCTTGATCTCATCATGGATAGCGTAAATATAAAATCAACAAACGACGCACACGTACGTACATTCTATACAAATGGCCTACGTTGTCCGTATATACGAGCACGTTTCATGAATCTGAAAACATGCATACGATCTCGTCCTGATGTTCTCCCGACACAAGGGAATCCTGCAGCACCTACATCACTTTTGGTGTTGTACTAAGTGCTACCCCGACCTTCATCCTGTTCCATTTGTTTGCAGCAGTACCTTACCAAAGGAAATCAGGCAGGTATATGTAGTATAGCACTGATCGCTATGCATATATTAGAACAGCTATCCCCGCGTCTCACAAAACCACCTGATATGATTAATCAGTCCCCTCTGAGTCCCAGCCCATTGGGAAGGCCCACTAGGGCTGTCTTAGAAATGTTGTCAACGACACCTTATACTCATGTACCTGAGATTCCCATTTAACTAAACAGTTCTGCATAGATAGTTTCTAGACAGTTGACCAGGTATGATGACATGATGCATGCACCTAACCGTGCTATACAAAGCGGCTGCTACATATTCCCTAGCCAGCCTGCCGATATCCTGATATTACAGGCCCTTTGGAGATGGGGCAGCCGACCGTCAACTGTTGTCCGTTCCGCTTTGAGGTGTGCTGGGTACCACATGTGCGAGGTCAGATAGAATTCTTTCGCAAACAATCATTATCTGTCTTATGAAATCTTGCATCTGACCCCTGTTCTTGGAGCCTCGAGCTTTCCCAGCCTTTTGGTCCTGGCATATTAAGTCTTCAGATGATCTGTTGGCCGCTGCACGACCATACAAACTGTAGCTCCGCTGTGGTGAATAGACCGTAGTACTTGATAACTCATGTCTCGGGGCAACGCTCGGTCTATGGGCTTCTGATCTACGAAATAGTGGACTAGAGGTAGTAGAAGGATACACAGCGCTCAAGAGAAGTGTAGCACCGATCTGATTGCTCCTTCAACCTCTACTATACTAATCCCTTCCGCTTCCGTAGTACCTTAAAGGGAAGTGGTATAAGGTATTTGATAGTGAGCACAGCGTCGAGGACAGGCTGTACAATGTTAGTTTGGGCTGTCAGAGAACTGCATGCGCAGCAATGGACATCTGTATCGAGTAAGCACAACGTAGTACAAGAGCTTTAGGTGTGGCAAAGTCTATCTTCATCCGTACATGAAAGTGAACTTGAGTGCTTAGCATACCAAAAGAGTGATTTGAAGTTGGCGTACGCTATCAGATGATAGTTTGATAAAGGAGTTGAAAATAATCATAAAACATTCAGGAAAACTTGTAAGACTAATCCTTACTGCATATACGCTCTCCCACCATGATTCTCACTTCTCAATGAGCTTGTCAGACGAAACTTCAACAAGAAGAGAGAACAGAAAAAGAAAAAGGATAAACGTACAACACCAAGGATTCGCTGGTCGTCACCGACCCAACTACTGATTTGGCCCTCACCGGCTTATCTATGGGAGAGCGGACGGGATCCCGAGTTCTCCAGTGGGTATGGTCGTACGTGGCAGATTGGACCGCAATTGGGACTCATATAAGATGCATAGGCAAGGGAGGAAATCGAGCAATAGGTAGCAAAAAAGAAATTCGCTGCCAAGACAGGTAGATGCCCACCCCTATGCGGGGCAGCTTACCCGGTAAGAACCTCCTACCCAGTTCAAGCATCTCCAAAAGGTACACGCACACATACCGACTCCGATCCCCAAGTTTCCGATTCCTGGATATCTTAAACACTTATCTAAAGTACCCGCTATTTGCAGTAAATGAACACCAAGGGTAGAGCATACCTACGTCCTGAAAGAACGCCACTTAAATTTCTCAATGACTCAGCACAGAAGCACATAACTGGCCTCAACAAAACCCAGGACTTCAAGATCTTACTCGAGATTCAATCCTCATATAACAAAAAGAATCACATCGAGACCAATCAATAACTACATATCCATATCAAATACGAATCAGTATAGTCGCTTGATTCTCAAAAACACCCAACGACCAATAAATAATCAAGAAAATGAGGTATACGATTTAAAGAAAAAGAGACTGGCCGCCAAAACAACAACAACAAAGTGTACCCGCCCAGAAACATCAATCACATCAAACTGTCCCTCCCTATCAAGGCCCCCAAAAGCCCTGCCCAATAGGCATCAACTGATCAGCTATGTCAGATACCAAAGCGCAAAAACGAAGGTAGATAAGCTCCAAAACACCGATAGTCAGTCCGGTAGGTAATGAAATCCCCCTATAACGGCTCTTGCGTATGCAATATCGGCCGCCCGGGTACATTCAGGCGAGGATACATCGTAGGGGAAGAAGAAGCAGCATCAACCGCCTTCTTCCGCAGTAATCCAACAGTCGCTGAGGAGCCCTGGACTGGCTTCCGCTGAGGTGGTTTCCGTACTCGCGCATTGGTCTTTCCCAAGATCCTAACTGGGTCGCCATCCCCATGCATACCTCTAAGCGAGAGTGGAGGTGTTCTGTATATTTGAGCAACGCTTTTCCCCTTCTTAGACTTCTCGGTACTAGCAGCAGCACCGCTGAGTCCTCCAGCTAAACCATCAGCGGCAGCGTTCTCACCCGCGTCTCCTTCACCGTCATCAGGTTTTACGGATAGCCTGAGCGTGGACCGGAACGAGCCCCAATTCTCGCTGGCAGTCTTTTGCTCATCAGAGACCATGAAGACAAGTGCCGCTAGTAGCGCCGCGAGGATGACGAAGGTGACAAAGGCGGCGCCGGCTCGGTCGCCTTTCGTGATAGGCCCGTAGTGCCAACCCGCCGGGTCGATTCGTCCGTAGTCATCACCGCCACCGCCACCGCCGCCGCCAGCCGCTGGGTTGCCAGCGCTCGTGCCGCCGGTGGTGTTCGTGACGGGCGGCTTGGCCTCGTGGATCATGTTCGCGAGAACCACCTCCATGACGGCCATTTGCTGCCCCACTCCCGTCGACCCGTCCCACTGGCCGCTGTTGTTTGTCCATTTGAGCCCGCACATGCGGTGGTTCGCGCCGCCCGTGCATTGGTTCACGGCCGCCACCGCCGAGTTCTGCAGCAGCGTCTTGATCCGGCCGAAGGTCCAGGGGGCCCATTTCGTCGTCGCGGCCATCCATCGGCTCAGGTAAGCCTTGAACGACTGCTGGTCTACGTCGCACAGGTCTACGGATTCGCACGCGATCTCGATCATGACCTTGTCGCTGGTGTCACTTCCAAAGAAGAATATCAACTCTGTGCTATTCAAGAGTCCGTCCACTCGCTCATGCCACATTGCCTCCTGATCCGCCTTTCCATACTTGTTTGAGTATGCCACCATGGCGGCCGAGCCGTGAAGGAATGCGCCAACATTGTAGGAGAACTCGTAAGGTGTGATAGTTGTGCAATTGTTATCAACATGAGCGCCATCATAGATCCGGTAGTTCCTGTCAATGAATCTGACTTGGACCATCCAATCCCAAGTCTTGACCGCCCAATCCGCATATGTACTATTTCCGGTGTAGAGAGCGAGCCGCGCCGCAATGTTGAAGAAGCATGCCTGTGATATCGAGTTCTTGTAGTTGAATCCGTTATTCCATGTGAAGATTTGCCAACGTAAGCCGCCGTTGCAGTGCTGCGTATCCCACCGTTGGGCTTGCGTGTTGAAGACAGCTTGAGCGAGTGCGAGCCATTGTGGTTGGTTTTTCTGGGGATTTTCGAAATTATATTCGGCCGCCGACATGGCCGCCATAGCCCAAAACCCCTGGTCATCGTTACCCTCGGTCAGTGTCTGGTTCGGCGGCATAAAGTCATTATACGGGCCAACTTGGTGAAGTATTCCCTGCTGTGTTATTTTATTGTACGTCGTGTCGCCAGTGTAGTACCAGTAATCGATCATGGCGCCCATCAAAGCGCCGGCCTCCCACCCTGCCGTGTATTGTTAGCAGCGTCACACTATATGGGACCCTGAAAGGGCTTACAGTAGTACGGCTGTGGCAGAAGCCCAGGGGTTTGACCTGGTTGGTTCCCAGTGTACATTGACATGAGATCTGCTGCTAACTGCTTTGCCGTGTTCTTAATCGAGTCTATGAGATATTTCAAGTTATAAGTTTTTTGCTATATGATTTCAATCCCGTCTACTCACCAGTTGACTGGACATCAAAATCATAGCCATGAACCAAACCGACCTGCGAGATCGCTAGGGTTATAGCTGTTCGTAGGACACCTCTCATGACTTGAAAATAGTATCGGCTAATCGGTCCCAAGTTGAAAAACGACAAAACTAGGGGGACTCCGCTATCGAACAAACATGGGATGGGCAATCCTGATATCTAGGCAAAGGGAAAAATGTTTTCCTAGATAATGATAATCACCAAGCCCAGGCGCAACCTTCCTGTCACCGGCTCGTCGTAGGCGGAACAAGGGAAAGCATACCCGGGTAGGTTATTTTCGCTTCCCTCATGTAAACAAATCTTTCGAGGTTTGTTTTAGAAGGCAAGTCTCACTGACTATATGAATGGATTCACGTGTACTACGGTGATGAAGGGGTTGGTATTATAGTTCTTTCCCCGGGGAACTTGAAGTAGAGATGCGGACATAAAGCAGTGGCCGTGAGCCAAGTGGCGGTTTCTTTTTAACATCTTTGCGTTATTTGAGATAGCCAGGCAAGTGCTAAGAACGGGATGAAGTTTATGTGGCCGCGCGGTCTACCTAGGTGTGTACGCAGGGACGAACTCTGCTGCGATGGAAGAAATGAATATGTGGTGCACATTCAGGTAGGGCTTCCTGAACATTCTTAGCAATCACAAATCGGCAGGCTTGAAAATCTATACTGGCTGATCGCGAATTCAACAACGTACAGAGGATTCAGCATACATGGATGCCCACGTAGCAGCGTTGTTATCTAGACGATGGCCAAGTACTGACGTGCAAGTAGGTGTATGGATGCGTAGGTAAAGCTAACGAAGAGCAAACTTTGTGTGGGGGACCCCGGGGATTGCCGCGTTGAACCGCATGCTAACCTAGAGCATATATTAACTTGGAAGCAAGCTGTCCGTTCAAGTATATGGAAAGGCCCTTCGGCAGCTGAACAGTAGCAATCCCATAAAGCGATGTTCACCCTAGGTAGCTAATACAAGGGCAGAGAACCTCCTATTTGTATTTAGTGCCCATACTGCAACACGCAGGTAGGTATCGCTTGTTCAAAGTTGGTCACGATGGATAGCGGAGCAACGCTAGGGAAGACGTGTGAAGCGACATACACCAATCACTAGACCTAGATGCTTGACAACATCATAGCTTTTCATCTAACTCTTTAGTTAGAGAAATCAGTGTAAGTCTGTAGCACGTCTTGATGACTGAAGAGATTTGCGAATAGAATTCGACCCCCAATCACCCACTCGGTGACGATGAAACCATGCTTGCTACACATTAGCAAGGGGTTATAAGTGTTTGATGGAGTCGGTAAAGGCTAGGGGAAGCGCCAATGTTGGTCATACTACATACACCTGCATTTTGAATTGAAACAATAGACTGTATCCCTGTGTAAATCACTTGTATCGAGATTGTTTGGTAGCGCTGAGTTGGAATAGCCTGATCTCAAATTGTCGAAATGTTGAGCAGACCCTGCACTGAAGCTGAACACCGCCTGTGATTAGCAAGCTCAAGTTGCTTTTCTTACCCTAAGTTGCTAATAGATGGATGGCTGGAGGATCAGGAATATGAAGAAGTTGATAAACTTCCGGTTGACCGGCAGTGAACCCAGCTAACATGGGTTGCTCGTTGGCCTGCCCACCTACATTGTAAAGTAGGTATGTAAGTATGTAATGTAGGTGCCTAGCAACTCGCATCCGAATCCGTAGCTCGCTATGCCGTAGCTTACATAGCAACGTAAAGTTCATTGACTCAAATAGACAAGGATGAGGCGAGGCAAAGCCCCAGTAGGTGCGTAATGAGGTAGTACTTAACTTGGTACAGTAAGGTTGGGTAGTTGCCCAGGCTAACGGGCGGACACATGGACACAATACCGTGCAAATAGTACAAAGCTACGTATTGTACACAAAGTTGGTCACCTGAAAACCTGAAATTCACATGAAGACTTCTCTCGCTCCAAACCTAGCAGATGCCCTGGAAAAAATATCATACGTGCAGATATGTAGGTGCATGTATTACCAAACTCAATAACTCTACGTTGATAATATTCTTAGCATTCTTTGTACATGCCTTACGTAGCCTCTTTAACACTGATTTGTTAGAATATAATCGGTGAAAAGGAGGAAGAAGAAGAATAAGAAAATGCTACCCAGCAGTGCTTCACTTGTATTCAGTACCTATTTACTGATCTCCTAGGATTACCACTAGCTGTGTTTGCCGCTCACTGTCACATCAACCTTTCACCTAGCATAGCAGCGAGGAAGAAGCAGCAGTTTGTTCTTGGTTGAGTCTTGACCAGCATTGAAGGCAGGATGCCCGGGTATGATGTATACAGTATCAACGTTTGTATATTGGCACGGTCTGAGCTCGTTCTGTGACCCCTAGCGTTTCCCATCCAGCTCTCTGTTTAGGTACCTCGTTCGTATGATAGTGTCTCAGAAAAGCAACGCCTTCTTTAAACCATAGCAGCCTGCTACTGGTGGCTCACTGTAAATTCACTTCGCCAACCAAACCCCTACAAACCCAAGCCAAGCTACCTCTTGTTACCAACCTCATCAGACCCTCACCTAGCCACCTCCAATTTGCGCTTGTTCTGCATTTCCACGATCTACGACGCTCTGCCTACCGTCTTTTTCATCAACGGCGATAACCTACTTCATTGGTATTAACAAAGTCCATCTCGTTTGCGCCTTCTGAGCTTTCGATTCGAGTTTCCGAACAAATCGCAGCACATCTAGCCATCATGTCTGGCCAAGACGCTCCCTACGACCCCTACATCCCGAGCGGCCAAAGCGGCGCTCCTCAACAACAAGGCGGTAACGCTAGAACCCAAGCTCTTCAAGCTGTGAGTCTCATTCCCTGGGGAGGCCTATCGTTGAATGATGAAACGTGTCTGTGCCCGGACTGGCTGGATCCCAAATGTCGATGAGCGACCAACCCGCCGACCGGACAACCGAGAGCCATCGAAACAACTGGTAGCGAACGTAAAGAAGACATCGTTATTACGCTGAATCTGTGCCTTCGGTGCTATTGAGTTAGCCACCTCGATGTTTTCGATAATGCGACAGCCGACAAATAATGAATCGCTGTAGACGATACGGAATACAAACCTACAATGGCTACAAGCGATCCTCCTGAGTGATTCCACGGTCGCATGTGTAGTTCTTTTTCTCTTCCAGCTTCTCTGGTAGCACGGCGCATTCTACGCCAAATAACAGGAAATGGGATGCTCTTCAAATGCTTCGCTTGTCAATTTCTTGTGGCCTAGAGACCACATACCGCATAGTCCGGGCACAAAGAGGTCGTTGAGGCTCTTGTGATGCAAATACTGACCTTTCATTGTAGCAAATCGATGACACCGTTGGTGTGATGCGAGAGAACATCAACAAGGTGTCCCAGCGTGGCGAACGCCTCGATGCCCTTCAAGACAAGACCGACAACCTCGCCGTTTCTGCTCAGGGCTTCCGCCGGGGCGCCAACCGAGTGCGCAAGCAGATGTGGTGGAAGGATATGAAGATGAGAATGTGCCTGATCATAGGCATCATCATTCTTCTTGTTATTATTATTGTCCCATCCGGTAAGATTCTTGGATGTGAAATCCGCGACGTGACTATTACTCTAACATGGTCTTCCGCTAGTCATCTACGGCAGCAAATAATCGATCGCTCACCGAAGATTTGGTAAACTGCCATGCCACTTGGGTACAACGCGTACAATACTGAAAGGGACTGACTTTGCTGGGTTATTTTGTTTGGAATGATGACGATCGAACCGACGGACTACGACTAGCCATCGGCCAGAAAACATAACATGAGGAGTTTTGTCATTGGTTTCAACTGGTTCTTTAGCCTACATGGAGCAGGATGCTTCAATCACCAGGGCCGAGTGCCACGATGGAAAGGCTATAGAGAATCAACTTGTATGTACAAATGCGTGGCGTTTCCCCCTAACCATTAATTAAGATACTACCTTGAACACACGTTTTGGTGCCTTTCCTGTCGTTGTATTAGATGGGCATTAGGGTCAAGCCAATGCAGGCGTGATTTAAACCTCTGCCTGATGTCTTTGTTCCCCGTAGCTTTGTCTCTGTGCTCGACTGTTGTGTGTTTGACTGCTGTGTACACCGACATACACCTCAGAAATCACCTACTTGGGTGTGGTAACTTGCCTTTTGTTGTTGTATCACAGGTGGAGCTATAGTTATTTGCATTCTTCGTGCCCTGAAACAGACACCATTCTGGCGGCCTAGTGGGTAGTTGGACATTTGGCTCTGGGGGTATCCAATTATATCAGTCAAGCTGGGTGGGCTCGTTGGATGTCAAGGAATTACCACCTGGGTTTACTAAGGTGTGTAAGCAAGCACTGCATATAGAGAGTTACCTAACCTAGGTGGTCTGGGCTAAACCTGGATGATTTCAAGTTGGAGCGGCCCAACGTTACTTACATATTCATATCTAGAGAGCTTCTAGGTAGGGGGTGAAGTGCTGAATATGGTATACCGGTAGTCAAGATGGATGGGAGGAAGCGCAGGACCTCGGAAGACTCCAGTATGAAGCACATGTAAGTACGTGAATCTTGACATTTAGTCTCTTAGTCATGACGACACAACATTCGATTATGCCCATGTAACATCCTCCGTACCTATCGCTAACTCTCAGACCGCAACTTTCTTCCCCATGTTGCTATTTACGCCCTAACACTCCGCGCCGGCAACGTTCGGCAAACGGCAAGCTCTTTTTATAACAAACAGCCCGGACCTATGAGATAATTTTACGATGCAACGGCGCCTGCAACTAGATATCTTGCTACCTATTTCGCAGCGTATCAGTTTGGAGCACAGGCTCAGCTCCAACTCCAATTCTCCGCCTTCATTGATGAAATGTGACAGTACGGAGGTGGAGCCTTCCAAGGTCGGTTTGTTGTCTGTTGGGGAACGTCCCGATTCAAGGTAAGCCCGATACGGCAAAGCGTTGGAGTCTCGGCAGGTTTTTAAAAGGTTCCCAGGTGGCTATTATTGCATAAACGCGGCACTAGGGACTCCAATGGCAAGGGAAAGGGAGCCCCTAGTCAACTAGCGCAGCCAGCGACCTCTGCCAGTCCCTGCACTAATTCTGCTGCGATCTTCGGCGCAATTTTTGACTGTCCAACTCCCACTTCTCGCCGTCTTTATTCTTAAAGACCTGCTACTGCTGCCATTTCGCACCAATTGGCTTCTCTCCCGTGTGACTCCAACGATGTGAGCAGAGTTCAAGCGATCCCTATCAATTATCGCAGGTAATCTGGCATTACTTCTCCTATTGGCTTCATATTCCGCTCTGTTGTGTTAACGCTTTGGAGTACGGGCCAGGTCGCTAGGAACCCCTCCATTGGAGAGCCTCACCGAAATTTGGATTTGACGAGACCTACTTCGTGATTTCGACAGCGCCCGAGCCGAACAGGACCTCGCGTTTGAGCCTGAGCTTCACCCCTTCTTTTCTCTAGTCGTATTACCCTCTAGTAGCTTTTGTCGCTGCCGCGATTAGTCTTAAATACGTCGTGATACCGCCGCTCCCTGCCTATCCTTGCCTCGCACAAAACATTTCCTCTCTCGCTATCGCCTCTCTACAATGTTTTGTGCTCGAGCTGTGAGAGTGGCTCTCCGAGCCGGAGCTCGTCGGGTCGCCCCTCGCACAAGCCGCCTAAGTCGCCCGACGGCCTCCATTGGTGCCCGTCGAGCCGCCTACTCGACACGAACGAACGTCAACGACTCGGCTACGCGTGCTGCCGTTATCCAGGTCTTGAACAATGTCGGCTCCAAGAGGGAAGTCCAGCAGTACCTTTCCCACTTCTCGTCGGTGTCTTCACAGCAATTTGCTGTCATCAAAGTTGGTGGTGCTATCTTGACCGACTACTTGGATGAGCTGTGCTCCTCCCTGACGTTCTTGTACCATGTTGGACTTTTTCCTATCATTGTCCACGGTGCCGGCCCCCAACTTAACAAGCTTCTCGAGGACGCTGGCGTAGAACCCGAATTCGAGGAGGGAATTCGCATAACGGATGGCAAGACACTGGGCATCGCCAGACGTCTGTTTCTTGATGAGAACTTGAAGCTCGTCCAGCGCTTGGAACAAATGGGTGTTCGTGCTCGGCCTATTACTTCAAGCGTTTTTACTGCCGACTATTTGAATAAAGACAAGTGGAAGTTTGTTGGCAAAATCACCGATGTCAACGAGGAGCCGATTCAGACTGCTATCCAGAACGGGTATCTCCCCATTCTGACGTCAATGGCCGAAACTACTGAGGGGCAAATCTTAAATGTCAATGCAGATGTAGCGGCTGGGGAGCTCGCTCGCAGGCTGGAACCTCTAAAGGTCGTCTATCTTAGTGAGAAGGGTGGCCTTTTCGACGGGGACATGCAAAAGATATCCGCCATTAATTTGGACGAGGAGTATGATCACCTCATGGCTCAGCCTTGGTGCAAATTCGGCACCCGCCTCAAGATCAAGGAAATCAAGGAGTTGCTAGAAAATCTACCTCGGTCCTCGAGCGTTGCAATTATACACCCTGCGGATCTTCAAAAGGAGTTGTTCACCGACTCGGGAGCCGGCACTCTTATTCGACGAGGAGACAAGCTCATGACGGCTTCCAGCATTTCTGATTTTGCAGATATCGAGAAGCTTAAAGAAGTTCTTGTTAGAGATCGTGAAGTACGGGATGCTAGATCCACCGTTGACCGATATTTAGAATTCCTGAAAGAGCGGAAATTCAAGGCTTTCTTTGATGAGCCCTTGAAAGCTCTTGCAGTCATTCTCGAGTCATCTCCAGATGAGCCCTACGCAACCCTTGCAACCCTCACAATAACAAAGTCTGGCTGGTTGACCAACGTGGCTGATAATCTCTTCTCCGCGATCCAGAAGGAATATCCAAGCTTGGTCTGGACGGTCAAGTCTGACGACGAGAACCTTACCTGGTTCTTTGACAAAGCGGATGGCAGCATTGTTAGGGGCAATGATGTGATGTTCTGGTACGGCATTGAGCCAGGTGAACAGCTTAACAAGCTCATGAAGGATTTCACCATGCACGGTAGGGCCATGCTTGGTGATTCCAACCTTGAGTCCCGACTCCACAAGGCAGCCCAGATTGCTTCTGAGAACCTGAGGTCGCACTTCGCCTCCGGATCAGCTGCTAATCAAGCTCGGGGCTTTTCGACTATGGTCCGCCGTCCTTTAATGGGAGCTATTCCTACCAGGGCATTCTCAAGCTCAGCCTCCAGGGGATACGCTACAACCACAAACCCTAACCCCCCTTACGGAAAGAAGCATGCTTCCAATGACCAGCCTTCTCGCGTGGCCCTCATTGGCGCCAGGGGCTATACTGGGCAGGCTTTAATCAGTCTTATTAACTCCCATCCCCACTTCCAGCTACGAAATGTGTCTTCTCGGGAATTGGAAGGCCAGAAGTTGCAAGGATATGACAAGAAAGAAATTATCTATGAGAGCCTTAGCGCTGACGACTGTGGTGAGATGGAGAAGAAGGGGCTGATCGACGTCTGGGTAATGGCACTGCCAAACGGCGTGTGCAAGCCGTACGTTGATGCCATTCGCTCTGCCAAGGACAAAGCGCCTCGGGAAGACAATAGCTTGATCATCGATCTTTCCGCCGATTACCGATTTGATAACTCTTGGACATACGGGCTTCCTGAGCTAGTGAAGCGATCAGCTATTTCCCAGGCCACGCAGATCTCGAATCCCGGATGCTATGCTACAGCTGCCCAGCTGGCTCTCGCTCCCCTCGTCGAACATCTTGGTGGTCAGCCTACCGTCTTCGGCGTTTCTGGGTACTCGGGTGCTGGTACCAAGCCCTCAACCAAGAACAATGTCGAAATCTTGACCAACAACCTCATCCCATACAGCTTGACCGATCACATTCACGAGAAGGAGATGAACGCCCAGCTGGGTATTCAAGCCGGGTTCATCCCTCACGTGGCTGTTTGGTTCCAGGGTATCCACCACACCATCAACATCCCGTTAAACAAGACCATGACCTCCCGCGATATCCGCCAGATCTACCAGGATAGATATGCTGGTGAGAAGCTTGTCAAGGTTGTGGGAGAAGCTCCTCTCGTCAAGGCCATCAGTGGCAAGCACGGCGTAGAGATTGGTGGCTTTGCCGTCCACAGCTCTGGAAAACGGGTGGTCATCTGTGCGACCATCGATAACCTACTAAAGGGAGCAGCGACACAATGCCTACGTAAGTTCTATCTTACAATTATTCTGTGCTTATATAACATGCTGACCAAATGAACCAGAGAACATGAACTTGGCTCGCGGTTACGCCGAGTTCGAGGGTATTCCCCCAATGGACTAAGCTGGTAGATGAGGACGGGTTTCTTTGCACTTTCCCGGATGAGGAGTTTCAGGTGCCTTGATGGTTGAAAAAAGATCTGAACATGGCGACTACTTCCTGCTTCCTTCAGTGTTGGTGTCTTGTTCAATTAGTGATGGGTGTCTGTATATACCTCCTGGGCCAAGTGTGGCTTATTAGAGTGTACGGTGTTCAATTCGAGTTATCATGATTTCTTCTGTGTCTTCTAAGCCTTTAAACATGACGCATGCTACCGAGACGGTTATTAAACAAATCAAAGCAAGCGTCCATATCTAGAAGATCTGAGCTAGTAGTCGTGCTATGTGAGAACCCGAGGACCCTACTATACTAGGAGATGTATGGGGACTTGTAGTGGGCCAACAGGTGCTCCAATCTAGCGAGATCTTGATTCAGACTTTCATACATACACCATATCCAAAGGTAGTTCGTAGGAGATTTGAATTAGGTACATGCCTAATGCAGGTCCCTGACCTGATTATGTTACCACACATATCACGGTAGGTGTTTAGTTGGGTCCGATAACGGATGGCGGGGCAGGGGGTGGCCATACAGCGGGGTTGTCTTTTTTCGAGACAGCTCCCATCTAAGCCGTGACTCAACATATATTTATCGAAGGGAGAGATATTCTTATGTTAGTCAAAAAATTACTGGTGTAATTAAGATACAGATTTTCTATTTCTAATTGACCATGGCCCCCCAATTCCCTACCAAGACGTGTGGTAAGAAATCCCTAAAGATAGAGCAACAATTGAATACTTTTAAGACGACTGCTAACTCTCGGTCTTAATCTGTAGGTGTGCTCGGCTGCACAGGGTCAGTTGGGCAGCGCTTTATCCTCCTACTTTCACAGCACCCTCACTTTGACCTTATCGCCGTCGGTGCTTCGTCTAGATCAGCAGGGAAGAAGTACAAGGATGCGGTACGGTGGAAGCAGGCTTCCCCTATGGGACCCGTCGGTGAACTTGTCGTTCGCGAGTGCAAGCCTAGTGAATTTGCTGACTGCGACGTCGTCTTCAGCGGGTTGGACTCAGACGTTGCCGGCGAGATAGGTAAGCTTCCATTCCCACTATTCCCGGCTCCTAGATTCTTAGAATGAATGTGCAAGTGACTAATTATGAATCCCTTGATAATAGAAATGGAATTCCTCAAGGCAAACCTTGCTGTCTTCTCTAATGCGAAGAACTACCGACGCGACCCCCTTGTGCCCCTGGTTGTACCGACCGTCAATCTAAAACATCTCGACCTAATCTCCTACCAGCGGAAAGAGCACAACCTCCAAAAGGGCTTCTTGGCCTGCAACTCGAACTGCGCCGTCATCGGCCTCGTCATCCCGTTCGCTGCGCTGCAGGCGCGCTTCGGTCCTATAAATACGGTCAGTGTCGTCACCATGCAGGCCGTTTCAGGGGCTGGCTACCCGGGAGTGAGCAGCATGGATATCGTCGACAACGTAGTACCTTTCATCAGCGGCGAAGAAGACAAGTTGGAGACTGAGGCGCGCAAGATCCTCGGCGCCATCAACGGCGATAATACTGCCATCAACGAGCAGAAGGAATTGCGCGTCTCAGCCGCGTGCAACAGAGTTCCCGTGCTGGACGGTCACACAGCATGTGTCTCGCTGCGCTTCGAGAACCGCCCCCCACCCAGTGTGGAGGACGTCAAGGCTGCAATGAGAGAGTACGTCAGTGAGGCAGAGGTGCTGGGATGTCCCAGCGCGCCGCAGCCCTGCATCATGGTCTTCGACGAGCCAGATCGGCCACAGCCTAGGTTGGATCGCGACTTGGGCCGCGGCTATACCGTAAGCGTTGGTCGTGTGAGGGAGGATGAGAGCGGTATATTCGATATCAAGTTTGTTGCTCTAAGCCACAATAGTGAGTCTATTCTTACCAATGTCTTATATAACTTAATCTGGTTACTGACGCAACGTCCACAGCTGTTATTGGAGCTGCTGGCTCGTCGATACTCAACGCCGAGGCAGCCGTGCTAAAGGGATATATCTAGATAGTCTGAGCAGTTGCGTGTTGCATTTACGGCGTTAGGTATATCATGCATGAGCGAGGACTTGATGCTGTAGTATTAGATAGTGCGGCTGATGATTGGATGTCCATAGGAACTAGAAAAGGGTATATGAAAAGCATTATGAGTCGGTGTTAATGAAAAGAACCATGGATCGCGACAGAAAACGAAGAAAATGTTACGAATTCGAGATGCCTGTTTGTCTATCTAGTCCCAATGTCCCTTTTCTTGGACTATTATAGAAGTTTTCATACCCAGTCTAAGTATAGGCATAAGAAGCGATAAGGTCAACCATACTGGAAAGGAATGGAAGAGGTTTAATCCAAGGCTGTTGTCACCCGGGCATCTCACCAAAAAGCACATAGTAGTAACTACCAAGTGATCCGTCCTGTATTATAGTCCCAATTTCCCCATCCTTGCAACTCTTTTCACACTAAATTTGACCGTAGCCCGACTCTTATCAAACGGTGTTTTTGTGTTTCCCTTGAGTAGTGTGACACACTCCCGTTTGAAGCCTTCTACTCGATCCTCGACAGCTTATCCAAGAGGAACTCAGCCTCACATTTGAAGCTCTCCTTAGCAATTTCTGTCTCCCCAGCATTGAAGACATGAGGCGCACCAGGGAAGATCTTGACAACCGCCTCGCTACCCGTCGCCATCCACTTGACGCTCATGAGTAGTGTATCATCAAGCAAGGGATCATTCGTGCCGCACAAGAACAGCGCGGGCGGCAACTTCCCAGTCGGGCTGGCAGTCGCCAGAGCGAACAGGTCCTCGAAAAGAGGAGAGAGGAGAGGATTCCGTCGTTCTTCGGCTGTCCAACCGGGCGTGTAAACGTCCACAAAATTCCGCATTATATCGTGATTTATCAAGACGGGTCTGTCGTAACTGACCATGGATGGTAGACCTAGCGCGATGCTGTAGTTGCCATAGGGAAGGACTAGGCCTTGGATTATGTGTTCGGGTCGTGAGCGCATGAGGTGGAATGTTGTTACCATGGCTAGGTTTGCGCCTGCTGATTCTCCGGCCATGAAGAGGAGTTTGCCGCTACCCCCGCCGTATAACTGGGGGTGGTCGACCAGGTGCTCGGCCACGTCTATGCAATCTTCTTTCCCAGCGGGAAATGGGTGCTCCGGCGCTAAGCGGTAGCCTACGGACAAGGCGGTCACTTGTAGTGTGTTGGCGTAGAAGCGTAGGAGACCGTCGGCACTGCGGTATGGGATAAGGAAACACAATTGTCAATAAAAGGATTCCTAGACAGATAGGCGGGTGAAGATAAAAGAAAATACTCACGCGCTGTGCGTCCCAACCGTATACCCGCCTCCGTGAGCATGTAGCAAGAACCCTTTGCTCGGCTTCCCGTTATCGGGCTTGTACATGCGGACGGGGATACTGCGCCCAGCGTCGCGTGAAGGGATGGATAGTTCTTGGGCTTGTTCAAGAGGTACTAATGGAGATGTTAGTCAGTCTACTTTTGTTTTGAAGATGGGCAAGAGTAAAAAGAAGCCATAGTCTTCACACATACCTGGCTTGAGCCCTTCAATCTCTCCGTTCTCCATCATCTCGCGATACCGCTGCGCTCCCGCTTCGTACCATCTCGGCTTCGAGCCGGTCGCCTTCTCGTACAAGTCGCATATGGCCCTCATCTCCTTCGTTGCGTTGTCTGGATGGAAGTTGGCAGCGTTGATGGTGATGTCGCTTGTGAGAGGCATGGTGAGAGTTGGTTTACGAGCACTTTTTTTTGTTGTGAGTATTGAAGTTGAAGGACTGAACTAAGTGATTGGTGTGATTGTGATGATCTCCTAGCTAGCAAAACAGCGACTGAGACGCGCTATTATATACACATCTTGAAGCGCGTCAAGACTGCTATATTCTTCAGCTGGCTCTCAGCAGCAAAATAATGTTAGTCAACCAGGAGTCTGTATATCCAAAGTCCGTGGAACTCCTGGGAGTTTGAGCCTTGAAATGAACTCCAAGCAATGTGAAAACACACTATCGCCAACCTCTAGGCCAGGCCGTTATCCACCCCTGGATACCGTACCATCATATCAGGAGATCTTTTGGAATCAAACACTGCTCAGTCAGGAATAACCTCAATTCCTATCATCTTGGCCGCGTGAGTCATCGTCTTTCATCTTCTGCCAAACGTGGATATCTGTGAACGCCAACATCAAGCAAAAGGGAGTAGAGGTCAATATAATAATAACAGGGATACTCCGTCGCGCCTCTAACGAACTAACCCAACTACGGAAACCCACGCGAAGTCTGCGATACTTCGTGTAGTACGTGGGGCACAGCACAGCACAGCACAGCACAGCACAGCACAGCACAGCACAGCACAGCACAGCACAGCACAGCACAGCACAGCACAGCACAGCACAGCACAGCATAGCACAGCACAGCACGGTTAGTTTACCAACAATTTGCATACGGCGTATGTAGGTAAGTAGGTAGGTACGTAGGTAGGTATGTATATATGTATGAAGTGCAACAGAAATTAGCACATCTAGAATTCACTTTGCGCGATCGTAGGTAGACAAGTCGCGTCACTCCGTTGACTCTTTCTTTCCCTGTCACGGTTGCCGTAGACGCTGGGGAGTTGAATTCCAGGCGACCCAGTACAACCACAGCATACAAAAACCTTAAGCAAGAAGAGTGATTAGACCTGCCCAAACCTAGGAGGTAAAAAGTACATCTGGTACATGCCCACCAAAATTACTAGCACTGCGCATCAAAAGGCCCTCCTTGCTACTATCGAGAACCAAAAATAAACCAATATTATTCAGTGACTGGACTCAAGTCATGGCAGAGAGAAAAAAAGGAAAAATAAGGGGTCTGGCCGGGGATTGAACCCGGGACCTCTCGCATATTTGTACTCAGGGTTAGAAATGTCCCTAAGCGAGAATCATACCACTAGACCACCAGACCATGGATGCCTTTATCCTGTGTTGGAGAAGGTCCCCAGTACAGCATACTTAACCGCTTTCCCAAGTCAGAAAGTAGGGTCGGCCATAGCCCCACAACCATTACTCCTACAATGTGGGATCACTTCTACAACCTACTTTTAGCGCCGCTGCTTGCAGCGCACCCTCACTTCTACAACTCACTTTTTGCCTAATTAAGATGCTGCCGATTCCTAACCCACCTGAAAGCAGGCCAGGCAGTAGGCCAGGCGCGCCTAACATGCAGACAGCATTTAATTTCTTGCAGGCATTTGCCTAAAACTATAGTTTTGCAATTATTTGCTGTAAGGTTGCGTTATGCACGGCTAAAAGAAGGCAAAAAAATGTTACGACAGCAAATGATAACCGTACACTACTGCAGCACCTTTAGTTATTAGCATCTAGTCTATGTAAAACTATATAGTTCTGTTTTATCATTGGTCTAACTCTGTTTTTTGTATACACATGTAAATAATACGGATAGCTCAGCTACATACTGAGCACTGCTGGGATACTAAGTCAGCTGGATACAACTCTTCTTACTAACGAGATGGTTTGTAGAAGCGCTGACTAACATTGACATGCTAGTAACGACGGCGACCATGGCCCACGCCTGAAAACGGGTAGATGCCAAGGCAATACTACTGCAGATTCAGTGCCCATCATTATCTAGGCGCATAGCGGCGGTTCTCCCACCTTTAGAGGATAGGAGCTCGCGGTCTTGATCGCAATAGCTACTCAGTCTGCTGGTATAGCCTACACTATTTATCTTTGAAATGGAGATCCTAAAACATGTCTAAGTCTATTGCTGACTCTAGTGCACTCCCCATTTTTCGACGCTTCACTTGCACCAATATTGCACTGCGACTAAAGCCAGGGCAAAAGTACCTCGTATTTCCTTTCTCCTTCCCGTATACCCATATGGCTTATACGTAACATTGAAATCCCGATATTTGAGATGTCATCGTTAGCGGTCAAGGGGTCGCGTTACTACGTACAATAACCGCTTGTCTCTCACATAGTTCGGGAAATTCAATACAATAAATTACGCGGCTCGAGGCCGCTCATGTACGTACAAAACTATCACCTAAGAAGCCGGGCTAGCCAGCACATCAATAGGATTTTCGAAAAGTAGTAAGTCAACGAGTATATGTCAGCAAAAGTATGATAAAGTCTAATAGAGAGTAGCTATCTAGGCCCCTCTTCCTTTAGTTACCCCAGATACTGATAAATACAATGCAGCAAGCGAAAATAAACGGCATCCCCTCCTCCACCGTCTCAGTATATAACACGCGTCCATGTAAAGGTGTGCCTGCTTCTTATTATCTGTTATTTTGACGTGTAGCAATTGTCGTAGAGAGTCCTACCAAGCGGACTACGTGACTCTATTGCATGTTATAGCATGAGCATGAGGATCAGAGTGAGCATGTCAGGCCTGACTGACATGCTCTCTATATACACACAGAATAGGGGCCCTCGAAGAGCCTCACATGGTGATCAGCAGACCGCCCACTAGTGCGCCAGATTTACATGGCAACAGTTGCTTGCAGATCTCACAATTTTGAGAGCTAGATTGGCACGAGCCTCGTTTTCTATTGCCTTGCAACCGTTATGCACGGAAAGCGGTACTGCGGCACAGATGTTGATTACATCTGGCCTTTTTCCCGCTTCATCACGCATCAGGATCTCTACTTATAGGGTAATTGATTAATTTATTGAAGCCTGTGACGTCTGGTAAGCACAGCCATTACTCGAACGGCTTAAAGGATATAGGACGTGACAAGTACACCAGGCGAAGCCACCCCATACTTAAATCAATAAAGGGTTGACGATGTATACGGCGTACGACTATTCCGTCTAGGACGTCACAACCCTTTTTTTTCTTTAGTTTGACCCCTGCGACCGCACATCTTGCCCCTCTGACCGTTCGCTTTGGTGGTCGCCGCCCCTTGCTTAATCAAGACCCCCGTACTGACTCCGGTAAAAACCCGTGTTGACTTCAATCTACCTTCTCTCACGCCCCCCAATACTACTTCTCTAACACGCAGAGATGCGGATGCGAGAGTCAATAGGGCTGAGCACCTAAACGTTCCTCTAACTTCGCAGACACGAGCATACCGTGTTTTGGCGGTCCTTAACAAGAGATCCTTAAACTTGCCTGTTCACTGTGCCATAGATCTGCTACCGCACAACTAGGCGCGTCCTGCTTCAGATGCTACACTGTGGCAATTCGTGCTACGCTTTTGGCCTCGCTTCCAATACCCTTTCCAGTCTACAACAATTTCCTAGTGTGATATCCGGGGTTAAAGGTCATTCCCACTATCTCTGTTAACTCCAACATTCCACTCAGGTATTGCATTGACTAGCATGTCTACAATCTGCTAACAGAGGGATCTCCAAAATCTCTACCACAACAAATACCTATATACGCCTTATTGACTTTCATTCTTATAGTATTTTACATATACGATCATATGTGCTAAGTATATAGATGCCAGGAAATATTTATATTCGAAAGTCCACCGTTTTACTTCGAGGACCGCCCTCAACAGGGCAAATGCCAGTGTAGCTCTGTAACATATGTTATATTAGTAACCAACAAATTAGCTTTTATTATATCTAGGCGGCAAGAACAAACATATATTCTTGACACTACTGCAAATATCTAATATCTATGTTTGTTACTTACGCACTTCTTTGAGTAGATACTCAGGCTACAGGTTTGACTTCTGTTCGTAGTATTAACTTGCCTTGGGTGCAATATACGCAGTCTAATGTATAGACTGAAGAGCACTGCCGAAATAGTCCACGAAGTCTCCTTATGATAATAATTGACTGTTGATTAAGCTTGTTGGTTGATTCGGACGCACCTCTAAGCAATCTTCTTCCGGTCTCATTTTGTATTCTACGCAGATGACAATTAAGAAACATACAACTAGTTACACCATAGGTATTTTGGCAAGCAAATTTTACCACATGGAAACCAAGTAGTGAATTATTACTGAGGTTAAAGGATAGATGATACATACAAAATATCTAAGGACACTCAATTTTAGGGAGCTTTGCTGTGTAGTATGCCAAATTTTTCGAGTGACTTGATGGATATAGATATCAGTGTTCTGCTTCTCCTGAATCCGCCACCGAGCAGATAGACGCTTGCTGGACTTAATGGCAGTCACGTTTGGCGTAATGACCGCAAGTATGTAAGCTGCTAAGGTTGTCTGCCGTAGTCACTGTTGCGGCCTATGTGTGTATTACGGTACTGGTAGTAGAGCGTTGGTTTGTCCCCCAAACGCGGCCATGCCGCAACTATAACCAGCGCTTTAGAAAACAGGGAGCTTTGTACTTCAGTATCACCCACCTTACCGCGCCTTAATCAACAATGTGTATAAGATATGACTCCTATTAGAGTTCAAGGTACAAACGTGGGTGACAGACAAAGGGGGGTGTTGCCCCAGGTTTGTAGCAATAGTTGCCTCTTGCAGTAGGCATGTATAAACAGATACATTCATACGGATAGCATCTACCTCTGTCCTTAGCTATGCAATACAATAGAGACAAGAAGCTTCCATTCTCTCAGTGCTGGACCCATTAGGTTATCCTGATTCACAGGATCTTAGTACGAGGAAGGGTTCCTGCCCGCTGTAAAGCCATGTAAGTCCCTAGGGAATGCCCATCTAGCGTGCTGGTGGCGAGTCTGGTGAGTGAATGGTGAATGATTGTGGACCAAACTGCCATGTGAGGAAGAAGGTCTTGAATGGAAACAATGGGTCTTTCCATGATGGTAAGTACCGAAGGTAATTATTCAGTTCAGTTAGGGGTAAGCTCGTAGTGGTAGAGGTACCGACAAACTCCCATGCTTGACTCGATGTACATTGTAAACCCTCCAGCCACCACTCCACTACCTCCTTCTCTCCCCTTCCTTCTTCCAACTCTTGGAGGAATCTCTTCGCACTCTTTTTTGTAACAAAGTTCACATACAACTTATGAAATCTTTGACTAGAACACCAAGAGCTTTAACGAAGTTACAACGACAGACACTCCTTACTACCACATCCTCTCTCCTTGTTCTTGTTATAAGATCGTCTTCTGACCTCCATATCGGCCTAAGACACTCTTTTCTACTAAATTCACCTCGTCTCCTTACCTACCACACTCTCCTTCTCGTCTATATTACACTAAACATCATTCATACTCTCTTGTTGCCTGGGAAATGGACCGCAGCAGAAACAACCGTGATGTGCGACGTTCCGCCGCAGGGGGAAGTGGATATTACCAAGGCCACACTTCTAGTCCTTCATCGCATAATACCAACACGTCCAGCCAGGGTATGTACCACTCGCTCGCTCACTTCAGTCACTTCTACGCTCATTCAGATTCAAATGATCAAGCAAACGATCAAACTTGAGGGGATCATCTTGCTAACATAAAATTCCAAGATTTCCAACTCCCTAGCAACCAGGCACTTCAAAATATCTCGTCGCGGGGACAACACCATGGCGTTGGGGGCCCCAATACCCGTCAACCTCCTCAGTTTGCCTTCAGTGGCTTCAACAATCCTCAATACCTGAATCAAGCCCATGGCCAGCAAGCTGTAGGGGAGCAGCAGGCGCCTCGTTATGTCCCTCCACATGCGAGGCGGCCGAGCGTGGCACAGCCCACGTCGTCTCCCGTAGCTATCAAAATAGAGGATAGCCAGGGCCAGCCTAGCCCGACTCCAACGGGTATGAGTAACAATTACCGTGGTAGCCGTACCAGAACCGAGAACATTTCCGAGGATATCTCTGACGACGAGAACACGTCTGTCTGGATCCAGGGACTCCCACCCAATTGTAGTTACGATATGCTCTTGGCCAACCTCGAGAAGACAGGAAAAGTCTTCGCTACTGTGGTTAACAAGCCCATTGGCTTGCATAATACAAGCGCCTCTAAGGTGGTATTTTGGGATAGATCGGGTGTCAATAACTTGCTCCGAAAGTCCGCCAAAGGAGAGTTCGTATTTCCGGGAAATTTCAGCCCAACGGTTGAACTCAACCGCATAAAAACCAGTGCTCAGCCTGTCTCTAACCGATCGCGGGTTATCTTCGTCACTGGACCAGAGCAGTTTGTGAACTTCGACAACCTCTACAGGTTTTTTAGCGAGGGCATTGTGTTCCAACTCGAACAAGTCTCTCAGATTCGTACTGAGCAAGGCTCTGGAGTTGTCACTCTTCGTTGGGCCTTCGGGTCGTATCGCCTTCAGGCACAATCTGCGTTCAAGAAGCTTCATGATGCAATCGCAGCTAGTCGCCTTCGAGGCGGAAATCCAGATCTCGCAGCTGTTCATGTGGCTTGGGGCCCCGACCCCTGTGAGCCTCAAAACTAGAGAGCAGACCCAACCCCAATCTTTGGAGCTATGACGACGTCCTTACAATCACTTACAAACGCCGTCTCTCGTATCTTCGGTTTCTTGTTCTTCCTCGTCGTTTCCTTTCGGCCTCTCATTTTCTTGTCAGTTGCCTCTCCTCTGTGCTTTTCGGTTTCCTTTCTCTTCCGCCAGACGCTGGTTTCCTCTTACTATGTCGCCTGAGTAAACGAACGATCATACAACTCCTTTTCGCGTTAATATGAATGAGAACCGCTTCCAACAAGTTTAGTTCTCCATTGCGAATTCAAGGACTTCAGCTCTGTTCTTTGACCTACGTCGTATCATCAAGAATTTCTTTCAAAAGAGTTTTCAACTTCACATAGAAGTATCGGTCCAATTCGTTCAGTTTTCCATACGACAGACTAAGAACTCTTCCAAGGAGGCATTCCATCTATTGCAGAATGGAAATGATACGTTATTTCGCATCTTCGGTCTCTTTTCTAGACCCTAAGGTCTCGATTCTCTTCAACAGAGCCTCGGTCTACTACTCCTATGATCAGAATCAGTCAGCAGCATCACTTCCTACAATCAAGTCTCAACCGCTTTCAATCAATCTCGAACAGTTTCGTTTTCGACAAATGTGTTCTTCTGGGCAGAAATATTCCCACTACCAGTTCGCCGACTTTGCGCGCTTCACGACGTCTCACACGGAATGCCGTTGCCGACCCTGGTTTTCTGCAACGAAACGTTCTTCGATTTGTCTTCAATATTTTCACGCTGTTGTCGACTCGGGGTTTTCTTTCAGAAAACGCGCTCCCTCCTAATACGCACAAATCTGTCAATTAATAAGATTTGACATATTTTCGCGCTCGGTTTTGCCCCAAAATGAATGCTCCTCTCAAGGCATTGTCCCTTCGGGTTGACAAGCTTTACGAGAACTACAAACAAATTTACGACTTTCCCACGAATTCATGCATGCATGCATCCAGTTAGGCGTTCACGGATTTCACGACAAAAATTCATGCATCTGACAAGGAGTTTTCGGAGTGGAGGAAGCACACAATCTGCTAATCGTCTTGCTTTCATTGCAACAAACAGTTTTTTCTTTTCTCTCTGACGTGATGTTCACAGAGCATAGATCTCTCTCACGCACACAATGAGATTCGAGTTTTTCGTGATGGTTTCTCAGTAATACAATTCAGTTGATAAAACATATTGGCTCCTTTGGTTCGTGATTTAACGTGAACGTAGTAGGAACTTCCTCCTCTCACACTTGTAAACGCACAAGAAGTCTAACCTATATCAGACGTACAATTCAGAGCGTAGGCACGAGGGTCGGCCCATGGATAACGCTAGGTCAGGAAATAGGCATTGTTAATGACGACGGCGACGACGACTACTACTACTACTACTAATTATAGGGGTAAACTCAGCTACGCATGAATCAGATCCTACCGCTCAGGTAGGAGCATAGGCAGGCAGGCAAGTAAGCAACGCTTCATTTAAAGAATCTGCGTTCAGTGCACTGTCAGACTCTAGGGCTAAGGAGGCAATAGCAGGAAAAGTCATGTATAATCACAAATCACGAAAACGCACGCTTGCAAATCCATAACTGCAAGTACACGTAAATCCTCTCTTGTCTCCAGAAGCGCGCAAGACGAGCGCTTGTATTGAGAAAGTTACCGTACTCACTAACCACTATAGCCTAGCCAATGATACTACCCAGAACCAAAAATATCTATGTAAATAAAATACTATTATGTAGAGAGAAATGGATCTAAAGCTAGCAAATGAGAGAGAAAAAAAAGTGAGGTATAGAGGGAATTGAACCCCCGATGATGGACTCGCGGGGAATCGAACCCCGGACCACTCCCAAACTTTCCTACTTCTCACGGACTCCTTAGAAAGAGGAACCAACAGATAAGATAGATAGATAGATAGATAGATGCTAAGGGAGTATTATACCACTAAACCACAAGCCCGCACCAGTCTAAGAGCTCTGAGAGCCGCTGACCAATCGTTAGAAACTCTGCCAGTTATCTCGATAATCAGCGGTTGGTTAGCAAGCTAAGGAATTCAGGGTGTAAGCAAAGCATCCTTTCTGGTAATTTGTAAGCTGCATGTCTTATAGATTGCTCTTACAGTGTGTAAGTAGGTATGTCCTTCAACCTAGTTTGAGCTTGTGGTAGCACAACTTAGACTGGCAACTTCTTACTTTTATTTGAGGATCACGAAGACAGGAGACAGAGTGCGAAGTATGTAAATTTGTGTCTAAATTTTTAGCGCCTGTTTTGCTTGGGCGGCCACTGGATCATACCATTAATGGGCAACATGACTATAATACATTGTTGAGGTTATATAGGGCAGGCAGTTTATACAGAGGCTTAGCTAATTGTTCAGGGCAGCCGAGAGGTCGAGAGGGTGGTCTACCACCATGTTGATCATGTCGCTGAACCCCCCCGTGACCAGCCACTCCAAGTAGATTGAAATTCGTAAATTCATTATCGCGTTCGTTTCCGGGTCGACGTCAACGTGAAAAAGGGGTCCTGGATACCACTTTATTCCTTGGTGAGTTCGGTGGTAGAACGAAGCCTTCGTAGATTCATGGCGCTGTACACCTTTAAAAGCTTTCAAATAGATGGTCGAACTGGCGGGCCATCGATTCGGTATACGGCTCCCGCTTCCCATCGTCCTCGGGGTACATGTCAAAGCACTGAGCATCACCCGGATATCGGATGTTAGGTTGAATGGGGGGCCGGACTTGGCGATGATAGAGCGCCTCCCAGTCGACGCCATGGAAGAAAGGATGGGCTTTGACCTGCTGGGAACCGCCGCTAATGTTTCCCAGTCGCCTTGACCGGTCTACTGTGCAAAACGATCGAATAATGTGTTGCGCATTTGGAGAGATAACTGGCTCTTGGGGAAATAGAACCGGCTTCTCGATGATTCTAGGGAACGGTTGGCATGTTATAACCAGAATTCAGGGGAAACGAGGGAACTTACTGTTTGTATATTTCAATCGGGTTTTGATGCCAGAAAGGGGGATATCCGGTAAGAAACTCATAGGTTAGAATTCCTAGTGCCCACCAGTCCACTGCTGTGGTATGGCCCTTGTTTTGGATAACCTCGGGCGCAAGATACTCAGGGGTACCGCAGAGAGTATATGTTTCTTTACTCCCCAACCTCTTTGCGAAACCGAAATCTACAAGCTTGACGTGACCTTGAGCATCAAGCAGCAGGTTTTCAGGCTTGAGATCCCTGTATGCCACGCCTCCTTGGTGTTCGTGCAGATACTCGAGCACAAGAACAATCTCGGCGACGTAGAACTGTGCCCATTCTTCAGGAAACCTCCTGTGTCTCCGTAGATAACTAAACAACTCGCCACCGGGGATATAATCGAGTAGCATATAAAGGGAGTCGTGGTCGGAGAATGTGGTGATCAGCGTTGTGATGAAAGGGTGACCAGCAACGTCGCTGAGGATGCGGCGCTCATCTCGTACGTGGTCAATCTGCTTTAACTTGATAACTTCCGACTTTCGCAAGATCTTCAGGGCAAAGACTTTCTCCCTGTCCTCGTCGCTTCCGACAGCTGGGCGCACAAGACAGACTCTTGCAAACGTTCCTAATGCGCCATCAAAGACAGTGCCTCCATGTTAGTGGCTACGGTCTGTCACCGGGAAACAGCCCAGGCTAGGTTAAGTAAATAGGTAGGTAGGTAGGTAGGTAGCATAGCGCGAACGGGCAGCAAGAGAGAGAGAGAACTATATCAATTGAAAACATAGACCGGCGACAAAAAGGAATGTTCAGAGTTCAATAATGCACATACCTGTGCCGAGGGTCCGGACAACAGAGAAGTCGGACAGCTTCACTCGCTGATGCTGCGGTGGTACACTGTGCCCCGCATCCTCTCTACCTTGAGCTTCGAGTTCCTGTTGCCAAACCCCGCTAGTAAGGCCGGTATTGTTTGCGGCGGCGGCAACAGTAGCAGTGGCCGTCATGGTAGTTGTCGGGTCTGAGTCTTCTTCAGCTCTTGGTACAGGACCTGGCTTCTTCGAGGCAATGGTATGCCTCGCGCTTTGGTATAAGTGTCTTGGCCATGTGCTGTCGGAGGGTCAGCACTTGGGAGGCCGGACGGGTTGCGAAAATCAAAGCTTCGATTACCATTTCATATTAAATAAGGCGAGAGAGGAAGAGGCTGATCAGTCGAGAGGTCAAGGGGGCATCAGGTCCACATGCGCATGCACGTAAACCCACCAAGACGGTAAGACCTGTCCTTACTATTACCACCCAAGTACCCAGGAAGGGAGGTGGTTAAACCTGGTAGGTAGTATTTTGTCAGACAGGACACAAAACACTCTGAGCCGGGGCGGGCAGCGTGCGGCGGCAGGCCAGCCCTAGAGGCGAAGGATGGGTAAGACGGCGGGCAGTGGTCGGCTGTGCAATGCGGAGTAGTTGAATCAAATCCAAACATGCAACACCACTGCCAATTATATTGTGATGAGATTGGATTTCATCCGATATACCTGCAGAATCAAAAGGGTCCATCTGGTGATGGGAACTCCTGACTGTAATAAACGAGCATTTCAATGACGTATAATGTGTGTAGCCTCACTGCATCTCAAATACCGAATGTGCTTACGGGATACACATGCACGTTTATTAGAGCACACCCAGCTGACTGACCTACATATGTAGGATGTACTATTGTACTATGTATCGTCATGTATGTAGATGGGTAGAGAGACGTGGAGTGGCATCTGCATTCTGGAGAAAAGATGGAGTACCTTCATCTGTACAGCAGACTGCGATTGAGTTCGCAGCCGCACCTTCTCAGCTCCTGGCTGGAGGAACAGGATGTGCTGGGCGGCATGGACGTTATTGTTACAGGACAAAACACCCTTAATCTCTCGCTACCCGCTACCTTAGGGAGGGAGATACTAACTTTAGGCGGTAAGGTTAGGCGTTGTCTTCAGGAGGTACGTAGTATGTGGGCTCACTACCCCTGCTGTTACCTGGGTGCCGCAAGTTGTTAGCGTTGCCATTTGCTTCAGACATTCAAGATGCTCCCTGTGACCCGAACCTTGCACACCTGTACCATATCTACTCTCTCTGCAGGTGGCATCCTGTGTGCTTGTGACCAACCACCAATCCAATTCCACGACGAGAACCTCCAACATCAATCTTCCGGCCCTCAGTATAACTCCAGAAGGCTAAAAAGAGCGCGGAAATCGACATAGAGACGGACAGCCCTAGACGACGCATCATCACACCTATCCAATAACACGGCTCCTCCACGACGCTGACTCTAGTGACCGCCATCCGATATGAATTAACCCCTCGGCGTCGACAAGCTCGACTGTACCAGCACTGAGCCGGCAATCATGTTCAACCTCTCCAGCTTCGTCCAGAAGGCTCAATCGGCTGCCCAGCAGCTGATTGATCCTATGCAGGGCTTGAATCTAACCAACTCCGACAGAAACCCTTCCAAAGCCTCCCTCTTCCAGAGTCAATTTCGTCTCCCAAGCTCCCAAACACCACTGTTTGAGATCGCCGCCGAGCTTACCATCCCTCCATCTAACGTCACCCATGGCGGCAAAGACCATGATCGTGGATGGCACTACGTCGGAAAGTTACATCTCTCTGAGTCTTATATTTGCTTCTCTACTACCCCTACGAGCTTCGTTCATACGGCCAGCACCTCCACATCCTCTGCGTTTACCGGACAAACCCATGGCGCTGGACCCAGCGGCAACGGTTTCACTTTTCCTCTCTGCGCTATACGAAGGGTTGAGCGCTTGAATAGCCAGAACTTTCAGGTAACCAACCAATCAACACGCCATAACCCAAAGCCGCCCCGTGGTTGCTTTTCAGCTGACAGGCCCTGCACATTAGTTTTCGCTCGCTATCACCACGTGGAACGGTATCAGTCAGGAGCAGGCCAAAGACAAGGAGGCTATGAAGGAGAGGAAGGACTTCCGAGAACAAAGGATCACAATCCAGCTTGCAGGAAGTCGTCATGCGTGCGAGAGGTTTTGCGATGGCCTCAAGAAAGGCCTGCGAGGTGCCGTGGGCAGTGTGGGCAAACTCAAAAGGGTCGTTGCTGAGTGCTACTCGGAGTATCTTCTACGACCCGAAGACAAGAAGAATGCCGCGTCCCCTGACGCTGGGCTTGGTGTCATCTTCAAATATCCGGGCGACCCCAAGAAGCTGAGAGACCGCGCCAAAATGAGACTCTGGGCTGAGTATCTTCGTGACAACGGCCGCAATGCGACCCTGATCCGTCAGCCCACCTTTCATAAGCTGATAAGGGTTGGTCTCCCCAACCGTCTGAGAGGCGAAATGTGGGAGCTAACCTCCGGCTCGTTTTATCTCCGGCTGGAGAACCCCACGCTGTATGCCGACACTCTTGCTAAGTTCTCAGGGAAGGAATCCCTAGCCATTGATGAGATAGAAAAGGATCTGAATCGCAGTCTTCCCGAATACCCAGGGTTCCAAAGCGAAGACGGCATTAACCGACTCCGCCGGGTTTTGACTGCTTATAGCTGGATCAATCCCGATGTCGGCTACTGTCAAGCCATGAACATCGTGGTAGCTGCCCTTCTCATTTACATGTCGGAGACCCAGGCCTTTTTCCTGCTTTCGGCGTTGTGCGACAGACTGGTGCCTGGATACTATTCCTCTACCATGTACGGCACGCTCCTAGATCAGAAGGTCTTCGAGTCACTAGTCGAAAAGACCATGCCGATTTTGTGGGAGCATCTTGTGAAGAGTGATGTACAGCTCTCAGTTGTATCTCTTCCTTGGTTTCTATCACTTTATATCAATTCAATGCCGCTGGTATTTGCTTTTAGAGTTCTAGATGTTTTTTTTGTCGAAGGCCCGAAGGTTCTTTTCCAGGTCGGATTGGCTATTTTACGGATCAACGGCGAGGAGTTGCTCGATGCGACGGATGACGGCGCTTTCATTTCCGTATTGAAGTCATATTTTTCACGCCTAGACGAGTCTGCGCACCCCAAATCCGAGAACCCCAAACTCCGGGCGATCAACCGGTTTCAGGAGCTCATGGTTGTTGCTTTCAAAGAATTCTCAGCCATTACACACAGCAGTATACAAGAGCTACGGCTGAAAAACAAAGATGCTGTGCTCAATAACATTGAGAACTTTGCTAAGCGAACGGCCATCCGTAATCTGGGTCCAGACAGCAAGCTTCTGTCGCCGGAAGAACTTGGGTCGCTATATGACCGCTTCTACGGAGTCCTATACGAGCGACAGCAACGTGACCACATCATCCAGGAGGAGAAGCTTCGCCGTGCCCGGGCCAGCAAGACGAGGGCCAGCGAAGCATATTTAGAGCACCATGACCACGGCATTGAGAGAGGCCGAGTAGGTCTTGGCCCTAGCACTAGTCTGATGGACTACGACGCATTCCGAGAGTTTTTGGCAAGCATTTCGAAATGGGCTATTTCTGATGCGCCTCAAGCAATGCCTCGGCGTGACCAGTCCAATGACAATAATTCATATTTTGGCAGTTTTAGACGTTCAGATCCCAATTTGCTTTCGCCTTGGGGTGGTGGTCCGGAACCAGCCGACCATGAGTTTATGAAGAGGCTGTTTCGCAAATGGGATGTCGACAATAGCTCGAGTCTTACTTTGCAGAATGTCGTTACCGGTCTTGCTCATATAAAGGGAGGAAGGGATATAATGGGCACGATCACCTACTTCTTTGAGCTTTACGACGACGACGGAGATGGAAAGGTAGATCGCGAGGGCATCTTGCGGGTATCAGAAGCACTCCTGTTTCTTTCGAGACGCGGGCTCGAAGGCACGCTCAGTGATTCCTACTCCCCGATGACACACAACGGCGCGTCAGAAACAGAAAACGGCTCATTGAGCCCACCGATAGGCGGTACGGTTAACGAACGCTTCCTTGGCAGTGTCAGTGCATTCATCAGACGTTGCTTCGAATATGCCGACCCAGACCATCCCAACAACCAATATGAGACCTCAGAGACGACAGACTCGGGTGTATCAGCTACAATCGAGAACAACCAAGCGGCAAATGAAGACGCCTTTGCCATTGGAGATGATGAAGATGACGAAGACGATGACGAAGACCTTTTAGAAATCAAGAGGACGCCAACGCCACCACCAGACACCGGCGCTAAGAAAAAGGCCAATCTGGGGTCTTCAATACCACCAGCAACAGGCGGTCTACCAGCAGAAAATGCCGCCCAAAGATCTGTATCAAAAGCTCAGTCTGAAAAAGCGAATATTGCATTAGACCCTTCAAACCCACTTCACATCACACTACCTACATTCCGCATGGTTGTCCTAGCAGACGAACTTCTAGAGCAATTCTTTGAATCCTCCTTCCCCACCTCATTACACATCATTGACGGTTTACCAAGTGCAACGAGCCAGTCATCCTCCTCCCTTACGACATTCTCCAGCTTGAATTTCAGTCGCCCAGCAACTCTATCACCATCAGGAGCACCACCCGGTCTAGCCGGCGCCGGACGCGGACTGCGAGGCGTCCTAGACAACATAGTTACAGATGCTTCACGCGTTGCCGCTGAAGTCCGGCGACGAATGGAGGAGGCACAGCGAGAACTTGAGAGGAACGCCCTACCAGGTCAGAGAGACGAGGATGAAGAAGATGAAGAAGATCTTCAGGGCCCAGTCAAACCGTCTGGTGCTTATGGTGGAGATGATGAGAGAAGAAGCGTGCGGTCTTCTGACCGGGACTTGTTGATGGCGCTGGATGCCGATACTGGGGCCGCCAAAGGGATTGATGGATCCAGCGAGTCGCTCCTTGACACCGGTGCTGGTAAAGAGAGGGGTGTAGACGCGGCCAATAATGTGACACAGAGGATTGTAGAGTTTGACAGTTGAATTGCATGTAGACCACACAGGAGTCAGGTCCAGGGGGGAGTTTAGGTACAGGTATGGAACATGATTGATGTCTGGTTATCCATCCCATTGCTTTTGTTGATCAAGGGCTCATCATCGAGCACCCTATTCCCGCAAGAACTGTGTCTGTCTGTACAATACCCCGTGATGGCGCTGAGACATACCTTTGACGCTAAGAATTTGATGAGATGGAGAATATATGTGCGAGCATTTCTTTAGAAGGGCTGGTCATTTAATCGATATCAGTCTGCTATTAACAGCGGAATGAGACATTTGGGAAGAAAGGGAGCGATCGGCCCTTCAGGACACACACACTATCGCCCAGAGCTTAGACATCTCCCGACATCTCCCAACATTTCCCTGGTACGAAGCTCTGTAGTGTATTCGCCCCTAATAGGATGCCCTCATTCCAGAAACGGGAGAAGTGACAGTTCGATTTGGATCAAAACATTAGCTTGCGAATGCTGATTGATAACAGATCAAAAGGAGGCGAGGTGGCCCCCTTGCTAGCCACTTTCCATTACATTCCACCCAAAGACATTGCATCCTCAATTTCCGAAGTATTAAGACGGATAGCATATTATGTTATCCCTTGGGGCAGAATGGGGAAGACGCGCGATTCAAATACCGCGTCTTCCGCAGTCCCAGCAACCGTAATTTGGGTGCCTTTTTCTTGTCACCAGAAGCACAATCTTTGTTTCTATTCGCTCCTTTTACAATCCCATATTCTAAACTCAATTACTCAACTTCGGCGTTGAAACCCGGCACTAATATCTTAGTCCGCTACGAGGCAAAAGAGGGCTTGTCAGTCGACATGGTGTTGTCGATACGGGTTGGAGCTGCGGCTCTGACTTCCTTGGTGGCCTTGAGGTCGGGTGTGAATGCTCAAGGATTCTACTACCAAGACATTAGCAAGCAATGCGACAGCGGTTTTAAGTTCGAATACTTGGGGTGTGCCCCGGCGAGTCAGATACCCTTCACCTTCCTGCCAACGGAGTGGAATCCGGCTTTGACGGCGGATAATTCGATGAGTTATATCAACTACGATCTCGGTGGCAACCCGATCAACATTACTACCACCCCTTATTTCTGTGCCAACATGTGCCGAGCCCATGGTTACAAGTATTCTAGTTTCTTCGACAAGTTCTGCAGCTGTGGTGGCTCCCTGAGCTACCTCGACACTACCGGCACTGCGGTGACGCTCACTCCCAACCCCGACTCGGACACTCTTTGTACCACAGGCACTAGAGGAGAAACTTACCCTAATTGTGGTGGTGACCTGCGTGAGAACTGTGGTTCCAACCAGGGCGCCCGTATTTGGGTCGACTCCTCTTTTCCAGACGAGAGGACTCTAACGGACCTGTCGAGAGTCTCAGACGGGTATGGTCTACTTGGATGCTTCACAGGCAGATTTCCCAGCTCTCACAACGAAATAACGGAAACATCCCAAGCAAGCGGCCCAGCCTGCTTGAAGTACTGTGCCGACCTAGGCCTTCCTTTGGCGTTCATGGTGAAGGGATCGTAAGTGCAGCCTTGTTGAGGTTGTAGACTCGAAACCAGCGTACTAACGAAGACCACCAGGCCCGTCGGATGCCGCTGCGGTACAGAGTTCGCCCAGGACTCATATTTGACTACCACCGATATCACACAGTGTTCGTCAAAGTGCTCAGACCCCAGTAGTAATGAGTAAGTCGGTGTGAGACATCTGAGTTGCAGGCCCTTCTAATATCTATATAGACCGTGTGCGGGACAAGACTGCTGCAATGCAGACAAAGCTGAATACCCCGTATACGCGAACCCTAAGCTGATGGGCTGCTTCGCTCCCATCATACCTGGGATGAAGGATACGGCTGCCGCGGTGCCTGCGTTGGGCACTTTCTCCTGCTACCCAACGCCGTCGAGCATTGCGCAACGAGCCGCCTCACCCACTGTTGTCTATGGAACTAAAACCATATCGGCCTCAGCAAGTTTCATCGCCACTGCGAAGCCTGCCACCAACACTTACGTCAACTATGGCTGCTACTGGGACCAGACTCTTCTTACAGTTGTGCCGGACAATGCAGACTCTGGACTCGCCTCAAGTACCATCAGTGTCGACACGTGTGTCGCGGCCTGCGACAATAAGGGCAAGAGGTTTGCCATCCTCTACGGCGACCCTGTCAAGTGCTATTGCGGTAACCTTATTGGCTTGAGTCTTACGCTCACAGATATGGAGCGGTGCAACGCACCGTGCCCCGGATCTGCCCAGCAGAACTGCGGCAGTGGCAGCGGTCCCTTGGTATACGCCAGGGCCGACACACCTTTGAACCCGTGGGCTGCGCTGTGGAGTGCGACCAGATCCAATACCATCACGTATGCTTGCACAGGAAGTAAGTCTCGGGCCCCTCCCAATTTCGATTTGTTAATCACAGGACATCGCTAACGCTATGGTCAGCTACTATCGGTCCAAATATCCTGGCCCCAGGTACTACTACAACCACCACCACTACTACTACCACTACCACTACCACCGCATCTTCAATGACGACCACTAGCACGACCACTACTTCTTCCGCTGGAGGAAGCACTGGAATGACCACCCCCACGTCAATGACCACAAGCTCTACGACGGGTGGGACAGGCGGTGCTGGTTCCGGCAGTACATCGACTACCAGCGGATCAGGAAGCACTACGACAGGCGGCTCAGGTTCCGGTAGCACATCAGCTACCAGCGGCTCAGGAAGCGCTACGACAAGTGGCTCAGGTTCCAGCTCAGACGGTGGTTCCAGCACTACAGGAACACCCGCGCCCGGAATCACGAACCTGCCCGCCGACACCTCCGTCATCCTCGAAGTGCAGCGCCCGATGCAACCAGTGAGGAAGCAGAAGCGGGGGGCCTGGAAGAACAACAACCACATGCGCCGTCAAGTCGTGAGTGGCGGGTTCATCGGCGGCGCTGGCCCGGCGAACCCGAACTCCTGCAATGAGGCGACGCTCTTCGGCTTGCGGGACGGCAAGCTCGTCAGCGGCGGCCAGGCCGTGGCCGTGGACCCGGGAGTCCCCTTCATCCCGTTCAAGGTCGAGCCAGCCGGAGACATCGACACCACCTTCACCATCGTCAACAGCATCCTGCACTGGTACAACGACGAGTTCGACGGCGGCGAGGCCGGCTTCTGTCTCGTGGAGGGCACGGGACAGGTCTACATCACCTTCGAGGGAGCGGACTCTGGGCCTGATGGATGCGAGACTGTCGAGGTTGTGGCTTTCTACTGTAAGTGCTCCCCTCCCCTTCCCCCTAATATTACCCTAGCTCCAAAGTTGCTATCTCTATACCCCTTCCCCCCGTTTCCCATCGCCCTACCATCGAATGAAGGTAAACAAACAAACATGCTAACTGAAACTCTCTCAAAGCGAACCAATGTGTCAACGGCGTCATCGTTCCCTCCGACGCCACGGGTGGTGGTGTCGGCAACGGCAACGGTAATGGTGTTGGTGCCACCGGAACACCCGCCATCCCCGTCCAAGACTGGATCTTCGAAGAGGGCAAGGCACCAGACAACTACCCCTGCTACGAGACCACCGAGTCTTGGGTCCCGGGCGAACCTACTTTCTTGCCTTCTCGTGATGAGCTTTAAAGGAAGAAAGAAGACAAGGGGGGGGAGGATGAAGGACGAGAAGCAGTGGGGGAAAGGAAAAGGGAAAGGAAAAGGAAGCGCGTCTCCATGAGCAATGATGTAAAACTCTATGAACTTCATTTTTGCTTTCCATTTTGCTTGTTCGCCTTCGTCTCACTTATTCTTCGGGGATAGTCCGCGTTTTTGGTGTACTTGTAAGGGGCGGGGATAAGGACCATTGGTTGGACGTAGCTTTTGCTGTCTGGTGGAAAAAGGTTTTCTACGGAGGTAATGTCTTCTCGGGGGCATGACGATTAATGTGTATGCGATATGATGAAATAGTTAGGAGGCGGTTGGTCGCCTGGGAAGAGAAATTGTTTTGGACATTGTAAGAAAAGAAAAGAGAAGAAAAGAGGAGTTTCCGCCTTGAGTTGACTTCGATGATCCAATGTTCTACGAGGCTTCGGGTTTCTAGGCCTGTATGGTGATGGTTGTGATTTCTAGTCACTTGTTAGTCCAAGAGAACTCTCTGTCGCAAATAATGGAAGGACTTTCGTAGTGGCATCTCCTGTTTATCCAACTCTCTCTGTTCGCGTGTGTATATGTGCATGTCAGGTGTGTGTGGATGTTCCATATCATCTAAATGTCAGCGTCTACACCGATATTCTAAAGAAGCCTCTTTTCCCTTTCTCACCTTTTAAGACACCTACGCATGCTCTCTACCTATACTTATAATCTAGGTATCTAGTCGTTGGTATCCCAAGCACAGCATGGTCCAGCAATAGTATTGAACCTTGGACGAAGTCAGATGTCGAGTAGGTAACTCTTAGTCCTGACCAGCGTCATAGTCCTATACGTGCAAATTGCATACGTCGTCATTCTACTTTTGGTAGTGATGCTAGGGTTAGCGTTGCAGTTATCCGTGATAACTAGCCGAGCAGATTAGTAGGTTATATTCCATTGCTAACTATGAGCCCGTCCTTCGCTGGTAAATCTGATTAGAGGGCCTGGGCTCAAGTTTAAGTAAGTAAACCAACATTTGGATCGGTTGCAAGATTCCCTTTTGGACATCGGTATTTAGTTAGATTGCCTAGTTAGTTAGAATACCAGTGTTACCAAGTCCTATATGATCTTTCTCTTTTCCTCTTTTTCTCCTGTTTTTATTATTAGTAACCCCTCGCCCCCCAATAGGCAGGTGAGAGTTCTTGCAGTATTGATGGCTGATGATAGCATGAAGCAAAAACAGTTTTGTTTGACATACCTAGGTTGGATCTGCTTTTGTCTTGCGGAGGAATCATCACAGAACTTGAGTAGGTATATAAATTGTTGCTGGCCTACCTACATAGATTAACCACCTACTGTATGTACCAGGTTTCTTCCTTTGGTTTTCCCGAGTGTTGTTGCTCCATATGTACTCCGCTGAAGAAACCAACAAAGCGCTAACCTCATTACCTGCGGTCCACTCCTTACTAGCTAGCTATAGCTAGCAATAGAAGCAAATATATGTATATACCTAGCCCCTCGGCCAAGGTTCGGCGTACGTTTGGCGTACAATTGCAAATATAGCTCAGATTGCGCAAGAGTAAGCAATCTAGGCAATCACACTATTTGGTGGACCCACGGCTTAACAGTCTACCTCGCTCCACCCCAGACCTATTTCTTTAATATGCTAAAAACAAATTCTTTATAAGTAACTAACTAATAGATAAAGTTAACCAATAATATGTATACTGTATATAATCTATAAATAGCCTATAAAATAAGATAAAAAAGAAACAAAAAACAAACGATCACCACGGGACTCGAACCCGCAACCTTAGACTCACTAAAAGTTAGTCGGGTAACTAAACTTTTTAGGAGGTCTACGCGCTACCATTGCGCCAAGCAATCAATAGTGCTAGAACTTGTTTTCTAAATATCTTATTAATTACCAAAAGTAACTATATGGAGGGCGCTAATATAGCCAGGTAGTGGGTACCTCCATACCGTCCCAGACTTACCAGCAACCCGTCTAATACCTCCCTGACCTACCCTGATGACGGCGTCGCCTTCTATTGATCTTAATATTGACACGAGCCTCAACCCCTTTCTCGTAATAATTTTCTAGAGGGCTTGTCTCAATGTCATCGGCCATTATCTTGACCAAAGAAAACGGCAGCTATATCAATATAGCTCGTCAAATAGACAAAATTAGTAGTTGTGGAATTATACGCCATTGCTCATCGTCGGTGGGGGTTCCGACATAGTATTTCTTTGCTGTAGGACCCATCCCATCTGGTCAATAGCAGACGAACCGGATACCTATCCCTTTGACAGAGGACTTGATCAATCGGACTTGAACCTTTTTTGCAAGTCCTCGTTATATGTGGGACATGACCACAATAGCTGAAATAAAGTATAAAAGTTAGCCCAACCCAGGTAAGGTAGCAGAGGGACCTTTGTTCTGAAGTCACCCACGGCGCCCACTCGACCAACTACCAAGCTACTCGTTTCTTTGGTTATTATTTTCAGAAGTAGGGGGACAAGCGTGGGTCGGGAGTAGAGGAGAGGGAAAAAAGCGGATGCAATGCAAGGCCTGCGTGGGAAAGAGTTTGGAGTTTGATCTACTCGCTTGCAAGCACTCGGCTTCGGCATCGCGCAAAGCAAACTATGTAAGCAGGTTTTAGGTAGGTATTGGATCTCATGATTAGCCGTGGGGGGAGAGCGAGGGCGTTTCCAATAAGCGCCCATGCCACAAAAGTATAATATCACCATACCTACCTACTATAGCCTGTAGATAGGTATATCCACGACATGGAATATGTAACGTATATAAATGTAAGTAATTCTTGCAGGGCACACGTTTTCAAGGGTCTACCTACCCATAATGGAAGATCAGCAAGTCTGAGGTTACTGTAGGTATTGTCCGTCCAATCAGAGTTCCTTGCTCAGATAGACGACCGTTTTGGCACCAAGCCTTCTTCCTGCAAAATGACAAACAATTTTTTTTTTTCTTTTTCTTTGCGTCAAATGTATACATTGGCCGCAAATAGCGGTGTTTCTTCCGGTTGCACCTTAACCTGGGCTTTCGTCTTGGAAACAGGCAGGATAGGAGCGCATGGAAGAGGTTTTTTTTTT
>Ga0247782_1000237_pt1 | contig 59036 bp, 44 predicted proteins | sample UWRJL019104C5_FD_179928 | JGI IMG/M metagenome (GOLD analysis project Ga0247782, IMG submission 179928) | Plant litter microbial communities from Arlington Agricultural Research Station in Wisconsin, United States - UWRJ-L019-104C-5 | ecosystem: Environmental > Terrestrial > Plant litter >...
CGAGGCGCTCTGCGGAATACATTGCTATTGGGGAAGCTGAACAAGGTATAAAGAGGCTTTTACGGTGTAGTGGTTGTAGTTGTAGTTGTTGGTTGTTAATGCTTCTGTGCAAGTGTGGGCGGAGAATCAATCGTTTTTGGTATGTCTGTTAGTTCGTGTTGGTTCTTGCTGTTTCTTGATGGTGGTGAGGTGGGTTTAGAATAATTCGTTATGGTGGTGAGGTGTACGTAGTAAAAGTCAGACGGATGCGAACTCGGGAATTGTGTATGTATATGAGAGTGCTGGGTCGCTTGTTTGTTTGGCCGCAGCTACATACATATGTTAGCACAGATCTGTACATCGATAATCGGGCCAACTAGAATTGTTGTTTGTATGCTGTACAATAGCCGCATCGAGTAGGTAGATAGGTTATGTATGTAGGTCTACATGTAGGTAGATATCTAAGTGGTATGTAAGTTATCAACCATGGAGGTCTACCTACAGAGAGAGAAGAGAGCAACCAAAGCACGGAACTAGCTAGGGGTGGGTCGATAAGATGAAGAAAGACTGAAACGGTAGAGATGACCCAGGGCCGTATCATCATGACTTTACAAAAAACCCCCCAAAAAACCCCCCCCAAAAAAACCTTACTTGCTAGTTTTGTCTAAGAGAGATATACATATCAGTAGTATCATCAACGTCCCTCCTGACTTTATCGAGGCAAGCTCACGTACCACGTGTTTCCCCGTATTACCGTCCATGTATCCGTAGTACCCAGTTGCCTGTAAATGTAGCCGCTTAGCCTGACTTACCTAGGTGTGCGTATACGCATTGTGTGTCTGTGCAGATATCACGTCCGTGTGTACATATGTGGCTAATAAGTGTAAGGACACGAGGATATTGTGTGTGTGTCCAGCCATGCTATTGCCGTATGTATCCTTGTTCAATATTCTCTTATAGATACAGACAGGGCTCCACTCGTGAGACGTCACATTGTATCTCCGGTTGACAACTTTTCATGCCTGTTGGCTTCTCTTCATGTAGGTGAGCCAGCGTCTGCAACTTCATTCGCAGATGACTTGTGTGGGGGGTCAGGTCACCGGGGAACGCTTTCTCCTGTCCGTTGAAGAAGGACTTCCCGATGCCACCATGGCAACCAACCACCATCGTCAAACACCTTGTCTGTCATAGCCCAGTCATGCCTAATCATATAATGTCCTGTTTTGACCCTCACGTCTCGTTGACGCCCTTAGCTTGCTCGGCGTTACATGGTTATGCATATGTCGCGTTGCGCCGGGCAGGGCAAGGGTGGCTTTGGGTTCAGTATGCACATCGGAAATTCGAGATGACGGAACTAGGCGCAGTTACGCTGACAGTTTGTCACCACTCATCCGTTGGGGCGAGCAGAAATCATCAGCTTTGGTACACTCCCTTCAAAAGAGGCGGGCCTAAAGAAGTATGAGTGGACACAGGAACCCTTTGCATGGCATAGTACCATGCAATTTTACTCTATTCGGATCGACCCATTGAGCGTAATATCCGGTCGAAGAAAGGATTCGATGGTTGCTTTCCGCCCGGTTTGGCCCCCAACTTGAAAGATCCTACCTGAAGCAATGGCCGGTTGAGCTTCCGAGTGAGGAAGCAGATAAGGAATAGCACACTATGTACGTGTAGGGGTAAGCTCAAGGCAGACGGATAGGCAAACAAAACGGAGAGGGGTTGGTCAAGAGTCCTTCCTGAGGTTAGGTGACCCGGGAAATGGTTTATAAGTAAGATTGAACACCTGACGTAACACGACGCATGTAGAAGACCGGCGACGACTGTATCAAGAATTACTTTATTCCCCGGCATAACCACCCTATGCAATTCAATGATGTGTAAGTGTACAGGATGACAAAAGAAAGCGAGAGAAAATATTTCGGTCTATCAGAGCGCTCGAAAGATGGATAAACTGTACAAGGCGGAACGTCGTATGTTTGCTACAACCCCAGGGGGCCCCGCACCGTAATTGCCCTCTCATTTGATTACCGATAAGGAGGAGGGACTGGGCCATACACATTCGCGTAGCAGTAGGCATATACGAATCGGAGTCGAGCCGGTCGTGACATATCGCATCTAAAAAAAGCCTTGCGGTGCGCCGTGGCAACGAATCCTATGTCCTAGTGGAGGGACATGATTGCCTTTTGCCGTCTATGAAACTCCCCATTCCCCAGATCATGCTGACCGAACTCTAGGTTTCGGCCTTTTCGACATGTTCTTATTTGTTTTAGTGGTGGGCGGCAACATTTTCGCCGTGGTAGCCGACAATCTTGAAGCGACCGATCATCTCACCGATGGTGAAGAAACCAAGGCACTCGGCCGCCACGACACCGGCGGCGATAATCTGGGTGCGGCTCAAGTTCTGAATTCGTGACAGGACGGTCGCGGGTTGCTGGGTAGTCTTGGCGGCGGCCTGAGAAGCACTCTGAAGGAGTGAGCTGGGGTTCTTCCAAACGTTCTGGAAGTAGGTCTGGAAGGTTGAGACCGATCTGCCGCAGTCGTGTTAGTAGGACCAGACATGTCCAGTACTTGCACACTCCTGTATTCGAATACTCACGGTGGGGACATCTTCTGGCCTCGGAAGACGATCTTGGCGACCTCGGCGCCGACTTTAGAGTAGTAGATGACTAGAGGAACTTGTCCTGTTGATCAATCATACAAATTAGCCCGTGACCCCCTAATTGACAGGGATCGTAGATGAAATCCTATTCGGAAACCAGGGCTTGGACGTACTCTCTACGAAAGCGACTACCCTCGCTGTGCGACCACCAACTTTGCTCAACGAGCTTGCGACGCCCTGAGCAGCCCCTGTGATAGCGGGACCGGCGGAGGAAGTAACCTTGGACAGCCCCTCTCCGGCCTTAGACGCATATTCGGAGGCAGTAGAGGAGGCTTTGGAAGCGGTCTCTTTTGCTGTCTCGGTAGCCTTGGCTGTGGTGGACTCGAATCGACGGGCGGCCATGCGACTCCAGGCACCGGATTGCCTCAGCATGGGACGCGCAAGAGTGGACGACATTGTGACGGCTGGAATATTAGGGCGGGTAGATGGGCCGGCCGACTGTGAGAGAGAATCGACTGGGGGTGGAGTTGGCTGAGAGGAAAGGATGGTCGGAAATGTTTCGTCGTTGCGTCGTCGAATTGCTTAGTCGAGATCGTCTGGCGATGAAAAAACACTCAAACGATTTCTTTAGTTGATGTGGTTGGCCGGTCCGCCCTCAAAAATTGGCAGCTGTACATTCCGGCTTTTAGCGGAAAAACCCGATCCGACCCTGTCAAAACATGCGGCTTAAGTAAGCTTTACCTTGGTCGGGTTTCCGAATTGGCCAATCAGAGGCTCTAATTGATCCGGGTCAGTGCCTGCGCAGGCCTGCTCTTCTTGTCTTACACCAAATGCCAAGCCATGTGACAGGGGTTAGGTACAGCTTTGTTAAACTGTGAAGCTATCAACCTTTCATTTCCTTAGTTGACCACATCATCTCTTATCATTTATCTATCTCTTTCTTATGGGTGTTATATACCAGCTCATGCGTGCTAGTCTAATTAGCTCACCAATTCCATCATCTGTTTATCTGCTCAAACCAACAGCACATTTCAGTAGCACCGTATCGTGGTGCCACCCATGAAATCAGCTGATGATGCTCAATGCTTGATTTCCTTATTAGTGTACTTTACTCTATACATGTGACAACCCATCTATGAAGCCAGCCTATTCCTTGTAGTGGACCAAAACGTGAATCACTACTTTATTCTCACGACCATAAAGGAGACGCGGCAATGGACCGCTCGAGTTTGCACCCCTTTTCCAGCATCCCGCCAACTTGGTTGGACATCCGTCTATCTGGCCTCGATCCTCATATCTTGACATGCATGAGCTGTTCCCGGGGTTTCGAATCACCTTAATCATCACCTTGGATTTGAACCTTGATAGCTCCAGTCTTGGGGTCAGCAGCTGTTTTGAATGCCTCGATCGCGTCTTCAAGCTTGAAACGGTGCGTGACAAGTTTCGAGAGATCGATTACGCCGTTCTCAACTAGTCGAATAGCCCGAGGCCACGTGTTGCAGTACCGGTACTGGAATACCAAATCGATCTCTCGGGTACTGCATCTCATGAACGGGAAGTTCATCTCGTTCTTTCCTACGCCAATGACGAAGACCTTGCCGCCGAACTTGGTAGCCCATATAGCTGAAGCTATGCTGCTCTCTACGCCCGTGCATTCCATTGTGACGGCAGGCTCGATGCCACCGAAGGATGTGACAATAGTCTTGCCCGCATCTTCTGCGCTCATTTTTTCGACTTTGTGAGTTATGACTGAAGGACAGACTTCCTTGGCAAACTTGAGTCGGCCTTCGTCAATATCGGTGATAACTAGGGGGCAAGCGCCGGCGGCTTTACAGCAAAGCAGCGTGATCAATCCGATCGGTCCAGCACCACAAATCAGGACAGGATCGCCGAGTTTGATTCCGGACCGTTGCATTCCAGCCAATGCGACACTCAGCGGTTCTAACATGGCTCCGTTCTCGTATGACATATCGCCGATCTTGTGACACCAAATAGCCGGATGGTTCACATATCTCCGCAGCAGGCCTGGTACCGGTGGCGTTGACAAGAACTCGACCTTTTCGCAGCCATTATACCGGCCAGTCAAGCAGGGCTCACATTCATTGCAGATGACGTTTGGCTCGATAGCTACACGGTCACCGACCTTGAGAGTTGTGACAGAGGGGTGCACGGCGATTACCTGCCCAGCAGATTCATGCCCTAATATGTGGTCGCCCTCAACAATCATTGGTCCAATACAGCCCGCATGCCAGAAGTGGACATCGGATCTGCGTCCTGTCAGTTTGGGGAGGACGAGGAGACGCTTAAGCAGGGGACATACCCGCAGATGCCAGTACTCTTGACAGCAATAGTGACCTCGCCAGGCTTGAGGCTATCGTCCTTTTGCACGCTCTCGACCGCCGGCTCAGCATCGCTAATCCACAGGTCGTGTTTAGGATTAGTGAAGACGCCGATATTCACCTTTGTAGGCTTGACAACGGTCGCAGTTTGACTCATTTTCGCAACAGGAAATCAACGACCTACACGAGAACTAAACGAGAGTAGAAGAGAGAATAAGAAAGAGGTTGAAGAACGAGATCACAGCGAAGAGAGATGAGAGACTTTCCTTTAAAAGAGGGGCATTTGTCCATTATATCTGCACGGTTTGGTCACGATGACCCTCAGCTGGTGGAGGGTGGGCTCAAGGCCGAATTAGGGCCAAACGCTTCCACGAACGTAACGTACCGTAGACGGCCACCCGGAATCCAGGGTCCCAGTGTAACGCGCGTTTGATGGCTATCTCTGGGTTTTTTGTTTTTTTTTTTGTTTCAGGCCGGAATATGTCCACGGCTTCTTTTCGCACCAATCGCCAGGCGATGAAGCAGCTGGGGCAGTGGCACTGCGTCCGGAGCGAAAGCGGGGTGCCGAGTTGGGGTTGGCGCCTTCGGCGGCTTTAGGCCCGACAACGCTGGACTACTAGACCGTTTGAGAGCCATAACGTTTGCCGCACCAATTGTGCAAATTAACTCGTGCTCTTTCCGTCGCTCGAGCTACAGTGCACGAAACTGTACGGCCATTTGCGTAGGAAGGTGACGCCAAAGCCTGGGGCAACTGCCCGGGCTAGAAAAGTCTGGCTCTCAATCACCACGCGTTAGTCTATATCCACTAGTGGCGGCGGCAATAGGTAAGCGTATTATTCATTTGGACAGTGTGAATGGCTTCCTACCATCCAGACTTACACGCCTCGATCTGGTTACAGTACCGTTTATCTAGGTTAGGTATTTATTAAACAATGAACATGTCACGGTGTCTTCTGCATCACTAGGTCGATCAGACTTTGATTGCGTGTTCACATTGAACCCCCTCTAGTCCGCTCCTACTTGTCCAAAGTCATACGCTAAAGCAAGTACGTCTAAAATTATAGTAATGAACCTCTAGCTTAGGAAAAGACAAGACCTTCCGGCTCACCCACAGCCAATGGCGTCGAAAGAAGGGTGTTACCAGGAGATATGCCTTTTGGGGGCACATTATAGTCGTATATACGGCTGAGGGATCATGTTGCTTGTAAGAAAACTCCAACAATATCCTCGCGCTCGCCACGGTAAGAACCAATTCGAAACGCCTGCAAGCCAAGATGCCTTGCTCCTAAGTGTGAAGAACTGGCATTAGAGTCAGCTCTACATTCGATGCAGGCACAAGCTGTCCCTGAAACTGGTATTACTGACTTCCGTGTGCTGATGCCGACTGAGAGAACCCGGTCGTCTGGGTCCCGGGAAAACAGCTCAGGTGCGGGACATCCCGATGGACATCTCATCTCAACCCTATGTAGGCTAATCTTATCGGATCTGTCGCCTAGCTTGGGTGGTGACTTCGGCTTTAACGAAGAAAGCCACAAACGTTAGATATATATAAACATCGATTGAGAGCGCACTATCTAAGTCAGTCAACACATGACAGTATATCCTTTTGAGCACCATATGGGCACGTAGTCAAGTTGCATGTCATGTACCAACGTCTACTAAGTGTATTAGAGCAAGAGAGTCGTGGGAACGGGATACCGTATAGGCTGCGTGTCAAACTAGTAGGTCCTTGTCCATCAGTGGTCGCAACTGATGTCACTCCAATGAGGATGAAGCCGTTCCGACCAAGCTCACATCTACCGGCTGTCAGGGGCGTGTGTACTCGATTGATTGATTTGGGTTTGAAAATGCGGCTATGTTTTCAAAGGCTATATAGCCCGGTATATGAATGCCTACACGTCTTGCTTGTTATCAAACGAGTCTGTTGAACCGGCTGCCTGCTTATAACTTATTCCCCGGCGTCACGATTTACGAGAATGCAGTTTCTGTGGCCGTAGAAATACCCCTGAACAACTCCGGCTTGAAGTTGGCAAATCGTGGATTGGCATTCATGTTCAGCGAAAGAGGAATTTCCACTCTAGCCAGGTAGGTAGTGTTTTCTCTTCTGGAACAATTTTTAAACAGATAGCCTATCAAGCAAAGCCCAGTCTCAGCACCATCAAACCCTGGTGTGATGGGAATATGAAGCGAACATGTCTGTTGTAACTACCTCATGAAGTTGATGAGTTATAGACAGTTCTTACACTCGCCCGAAAGAATCAAAGACCCAGGATTGAGCTTTTCCTTTATTGAACTCTAGTTATAGAGTAGCGGTCGCCTGGCGCCAGATTGGTACTAATATGACCGCTCTCGGTTTTCGACGAGTAAGAGGGCCGTGGGAACTTCAAGTTTCGTGAATATCATACCATTAAATATGACAATCACGACGCTGTTGTCGTCTCGTCTTTATCGTAATCCATGAGGGAGAAGCAAAAGCAACTAAGACTAGGTGGGGGAGCAATACATGTACTACGTCGCGGCACAAGCTCGAGATTATTTCTTGGGGGAGTTAGGTATCAGTTCTTTTTTCCCTTACTCTCGAGAGTGGGCGGAAGGGACGGCCGAGGCTTGTCTCAAGACGAGTAGCTAGGTTAGGTAGCTAGGGATCTCTCGTAGGGAGAAGATTATAACAGAAATTCCTTTTACCATCGAGTTTTCACGCCTTGAGCCTGAAGCGACAGATGCCTCTTGACGGAGTACCTTTCTGTTTCCTCTATGAAAACATGTCTACCTACCTATGGTGATCGATTTCCCGGTCACAGAATTGCTCACCGTACTGCTGGAGCCTATAGATAGATAGGTACCGTTTGTGTAGAGTTATCATCGGAGATAGAAAATAAAAGTTTAAAAAGAACCAATGAAGCCGAAGATATCCTAGTTTCAATTATTGAGAACATATCTTCCTACCTAACCTATGCCTATGCTATACTTGCAGATGCATTTTATTTTTCTTCCATTTGTCTTCAAATACACATTTGAATTGAAGTAATATACAACATAATTGCATCGTAATGCGCCTCGTATATAAAATAGCACACACCTTCTCGTCTTCTACCTACCTACCCGAATTCTCATCAAGTCAACAAAATCTCATATATTGTTAAATAGCAATACCATGACTAGTACCTACCTAGTAGCCATTTGTTCGGCCGAGAGTCAAATGTCAAATGCAAGAGGTGAAAGAAGGCGTTTAGAATCTCGGGCTTGGTAACTTACATACATACCTAGAATAGCTTACCATAGGTAGTAGCATCTTATACCCTTCAACATGCTGTGGATTATCTGTGTCGAACACCTCTCAAGTGACAACACACCTCATACCATGTCTGGCTGGCTAGCATCATCATTTCTTGCGCTGAGTAAGTTGTAACGCATGGCTTATAGAGAAAAGCAATTTTCGGCAAGCCATGCATGGAATGGTATTTGTATTGCCCTGCCTCAAATGTTCACCGGAAGATTTTAGACCTTTTTATTGACTCTGATTAATAATAACAACAAATCTTAATCAGAACATACCCAGGTAGAAAAGTAATGAAAACGCGAGATTTCATCCGTGTAATGATACCCGACCTAAACAACGTAACACCCATAGAAGATAAACTAATCTTACATAGTAGGGGGATAAAATCGCTGATCCAAGGCCACCTTACCTTGTCTTATCTCGTCTCATCCCACTGGCTTGGCTCGGTTCCCCTCCGACTAATAGCCCCGTTGCGTCTTCCAGCCCTGCCAGAGCCATTTCTCCGGCGCAAAGATGAGCTTAAGCTCCACTTTCTCCCAGAATCCTACTGCGGCATAGACATCGTGCTGGCCTTCCAGACCGAGGATGCCCTCTTGGCCTATCTGCTTTGCATCTTTCGGTTCGTGGAGGTCCCAACTTCCCGCGACCACGCCGTTGCGGGTGAAGAATACCTTGACATCGATAGCCACAGGCGCCCCGCCAACCATATGAGGACGATCCACCGCCGGCGAGAACTCCATGCCCAGACCCAGTCTCTCCCCAGGCCGGAACGGGTTGGTGAAGGGCAGACCGCCCTCGTCGTGGTTGACGAACCGAGAGCCGTCGTCGCCGTGCACGCCCAGGCTGCCGCGGTTCCAGCCGGGCATTCGGAAGGGCGGGTACGGCCAAGCTACGTAACCTATAGCGAGGGGGATCTCGCCATGGTTGTGCGTCGATAGCTCCACTTCATAGTATATGAGTTTCGGAGTTTGGCTCTTTAGCGGATTGTGCGCCAACGTGCTATATAGCGGTGGATACATGGTTAGGCACTTATCCCCCTCGCCCTTGTTCTTTACGTTCCAACCTCCATCGTCCGGGATTAAGTTTCCCCTGAAGTACGGAGGACGGAGGGGCTCGATTTTCGCCGTGTTTGCGTTGCGATGCTGATAGGGCGGATACAGTGGGTTCTGATTGCACCATCTCTTTCCGGCCTCCGCCTCCTCTGCTGTTGCGTTGTTGGTGGGAGACTCTTTCCAGACGGCAAAGAAGTCCGGCGGCGGTTCGGGCGGCGCAGCATCGAATGCGTCCTGCAGATCCTGCTTCGTAGGTTTCGCTGCGTGTGATGGAGGGGGTCCCGGTGGAGGCTCATAGTCAGTGGAGCTCTGACCCCGGTGGGAAGAGCTCCTGTAAGGGTTGTTGGATAGCGGCCGATTGTACGACGGAGGCGGTCCTTCGGGAGGGAGATACTGCTCGGTATGTTGTTGTTGTCGTTGCGATGGCGGTGGGCCTGGAGGCGGTGGGACGTTATACACATCGTCATTGCCAGCTTGAGGGCGACGCGAGGGAGGCGGCCCAGGCGGAGGAGCGTAGTGATCTTGCGGCATGCTTGCTTTTGACGGCGGCGGTGGTCTGCTGCTACTAACTGACTGTTGCTGCTGAGGTATCTGTGCTGGTCTGGGAGGAGGGTCATCAGTCCGATCTGAACTAGTGAAACACATTTTCCTCTTTTGGCCGCGTTTGACTGCTTCTTATACAAGCGCAAGGAGCTGGGATGACGTAGACAATAGATAGCTAAACGTGGCGCAGGGGGGAAAGCTGAGGGGTCAGTGTGACTTGAGATAACAATGTTAGGGTAGGCAGCATATTAAGGCGGCACAGTTTCGCTTATGAATGTGAAAAGCGACCTAACGAATGTGTTACTGCTACCTTCTTCCCTTGCGACACGCGAACGAAGGAAGATTTGGAATAGAAGACGCCGAGAGTTGGCGCAAATTGCACGAGTACCCGTCCAAACTGCATAGGTAGCACCATCATAGGCACTTAAGCCGAATAGGAGCTTGGCTCGTCCAACGAGAGCCTTTGCCAGTATTTGTAAAACCCACAAAAACAAGGATCTGTTTGAGGCTGTACAGTACTAAAACATGTGTTGTGCACTCGCTTTCGAAATATAAACTGACTGCCTCGCCCCTTCTTAATGACATCAAATCATTGTAATTTGTGATGATATCTAGGGGTAGTAACCTACAGGTACATCTTAAGGGCACTGGTTGTTACTAAGTCTTGCGTTTATTCCTGTTCCGGCTAAGCAAGGCTGTATGTAGGTGATTGGCACCTAACCTAAGTTAGATAGTACCTTCCTGCTGGATACACCCAACAGGGAACCAGTAATACTATAAATCTCCGCTCTGGACGACTTTAGGAATTGCGACCAACGTCAGTTATGTACCTACTCCTGGATTTCACTCCCAGAGTCGTTTAATATCAGATGACCAACCGTATCCCTAGCCTACCTTGTGATCCAATATTACTAAGAAGATCCGTCGACGCTTCGTTCCCTAAGCAATGCCCAGTAGTACATGACTATGCTCCTAGTATGTAGGGTAGCAAATCGGACAGGATACATAAGCCATAATCATATATAAGAGAGGTCAGTTAGATGCTGTGGATACTTGATTCGTGCTATCTGAGTCTCAATTTATCTAGCTCATCCGTGTTTCTGAGCCTACAGTCTCTCAACGTATGCCTGCAAATGTTTCCCTACACACTAGAGTTTCATATCCCTCCTAAAACGACCGAAATGTTGCTGACCCGGATCGAATAACTCAGACTGAACCGAGTGCTCCGCCTGGTACCTATACACAAATAAAAACGGACTACTGGCCTCATTGAAAGTCGCAGCTGATCCTCTCAAGACATGGACTCCTTCCCATATCGTGCTACTTATACGGAGAAGAGTAGTGCCGAGTTCAAAGAGAAGCAGAGGAGTCCAAGGCAATGGCGGCACACATCTACGAGCTCCAGTCGTTGGCCTCGGCGCCCTCTGGGTAAAAGAAGGCAATGGTACCAATAATGACGTACGTAGCAACCAGTAACGCGCCTTCGAGGTAATTGCTGCGGCCATCAAGGATCAAGAAGTTGATGATGAAAGCCGACACAAACAAGCAGACCGTCTCGAAGAGGGTAAAGTACAGGGTCATAGGCTGGTCGATGATCCAACCAATGATAACCACCAGCGGAGTGACGAAGAGCGCAATCTGAATCGAAGAACCGATGGCCACGCCGATAGCGAGGTCCATCTTATTCTTCATCGCCACTGTCACCGCCGTCACGTGTTCTGCGGCGTTGCCTACGATGGGGAGGATGATTAGACCGATAAAGATTTCCCGCAGCGAGCTACTAGCCACCACATCCTGAATCGAATCGACCAAAAACTCGGCGCAGACGGCGACCAGGGCCGTTGTGATGAGAAGCATCACTACCGCGGCAGGACGCGAAAGGTCATCGTCATCCTCAGCTTTGGCCCCTTCATCAGTGTCAGGAGCGAGAGCAGATGGTGGAATGTGAGCGGGCAACAAGGTGCCTGGCGCACGCGAATAGTGTTGACTGAGTTTGTCGGGCAGCGAGTTTGTTCGACGAATGCCATATCTGACACGCGGCACCGGTCCGAGGGGAATGGATATGGCAGGAACGGCTCCAGCATGTGTCGGTTGAGTAAAGACCGGGGGGGCGAGACTCTTCGCAACAGGCCGGAAAGCTGTCAAGCTACGTAAGTTGTTGAAAGGTCGCTTAGGACCGGGACCACCTGACAGTGGCTCCGTTGCGCCGTCCGCATGTTGCACGTTGTCCGCAAAATCAACACGGCGCGGCTCTCCGTCCACTAATTCCGCTGGCACAGCGCAAGGAACCAGGCCAGCAATGTTCTCCTCGATCAAAGGCGGTGCATCCTCAGTCTCGAGAGGGGTAGAATTCTTCCGATGTCGGCGATGCTTACGCTTAGTATGCCTGTGACGATGCTTACGGTGGGTTTTACTGGACTTCTCGTCATCTACTACAGCATCCTCGCTTCCTGTCGAGTTCATGCGAGGAAAGAGAGGGAGACCGTTTGATGATTCGCTGGATTTGGACCCATTGAGAACCGGGCTTACGTTCATCGAAGAAGTTCTCGTACGCACTCGCTCCTCATCGGTATCGACGGACGCTACACTCGACTTTCTGCGACGCCGGGCGCGGATAGCTCGCTTAACACGCCGAGACATGGTATTTCTCGAGTGAGCCGACGAATCCGAGTCTGAGTCAGATGAAGAGCTGGAATCTGAGCTTGACGTGTCCAGCCATGCAGCTGCTGGACCAGGGGTGGACTCCTCATCAATAATATGTTGAGGTGTGGACTCGTACATGTAAGCATGAGACTTAAGTTGGAATAAGAGGTAGACTCCGTAAACGAGAAGCAAGATCTTTGACACTAATTAGTGAGTCTGTTCGGGATACTTTGTAGGCTAATGGACATACCACACTCGTGCCGCGACTGATTCTGAGAGACTGTGCATCAGCCAAGTCCTGATTTCGAAAAGAGGCGTGGAATGCAGTCTAACGGGTGTTTGTTAGTTGAATCTCTACCAAAGCGATCGTTACAATACGTAAAGCCTACCGGTAGAACAAGACTAATGACACTCAGACTGAGTAAACAGGCACTCATCTGCGTCACGGTACTGTTATACACCTGAAGCGGGTTAGCAAATACAATGTCTTCGAGATTCACTCAAGGAAAGGCGACAAACCTGTTCGCGAAATCGTAGACCGCCGAGGAAGAATGCTCCGCCTAGAATAAGCAACAGATTCGCCAGAATAGATCCAAGCAAAGATGCTTGCACGACGCGAATTTCACCCTGAAACAAAATTAGTCGAAAGTTGTGTAGATCGACAAGGTGTCCAGACAAACCTTGACCAGCGCAATGCTATAATCAAGAAGATCATGTTAGTATATTTAAGCCAATCAAATTCGTGAGACTCATTGCCATGCCGATGTGCTGCCAACGTTGGACGGGCATGTAGTCGAGTTCACTTATAATGGGCAAACCCAAATTCACGGAAATATTGAATACGTACATGCTGTTAATTTGTTAGCAAAAGATGTTCTAGGCATATATGCAAGAATGACGGGAAACGGGGCTGAACATTATAACTGAAGGCTTACAAAATGATCAGCTCTACAGCGTTACCAAAGGTCACATTGAGCAAGGCGCCGATGGTGTCACCCATCTTACGAGCTACGGATTCAGTGGCATAGCTGAGCAAGGCGGCGAGGGGGATGATGGCGACGGCGTTGACGCCGAAGGTAGCCCCGGGGTTTGCATTTGGTATGTTGGCAATGGCGATGCCGACAGGGACGAGTATCAGGCCAACGTTAAGCCAGCTGTGGAAGAGAATCTTCTTGGTGGTTCTGTAAAACCGGATGGGAATGTTACGTTTCTTCTTTCTCTCCTCCTCGGGACTCTCGGGGCTTATGACAGACCCCGGCCCCTCCGATTTAGATGCCGGCGAAGTTGACTGATCGGCGTGTTCGGTATTATCTCCATCCGCTTTGACAGTGTTGCTATTTGCGGCTTGGCCGTCAGGGCCGTAATAGCCGTTGCTGGCATGAGAGTTATGGTCGCCATGATTCTGGTGTCGATCGCCCTCCTGCTGATGCGATGCGGTTCGTTGTGGTTGTGGTGGATTACTCAAGGGTAGTGTAGGGTTACTACTTGAGCCAGTGGACCATTTCGTGCCTCCATACGCGTGAGTTCGTGCCCAAGAGCGTATGCGATCTATATAAGGCGGTTGATTAGACGAGCTTTCCTTCATCGATGTATGGTGCTTTGGCAATGTTGACGCCAAGGTCCTGGGGGGTTCTGGAATGAGAGCAGGAAGGAAAGAGGAAACAAAGGATCGAGAGAGCACGGCACGACCCCAGACCTAAATAGGCTTTCAAAGGGATCCGGGACAAGATAAGAGAGATGGAATTGACGGGATCTCCAAAGGCTAGGCGCAAACCGGGGATTTGTTGTGACCAACTGGGATAGATGTGATTGGGAGCTTGCTAATGAGTTGCAGGGATTCATCCTCTCTGTTGGAGTCGGATACCGTGCCTCTCCGCGTGTTCTAACTAAGCTTTAGAGGGCCTTTCATTGCTTTTTCCCGAAGGCTTGGCCCACGTACTGTGCGCTGAACTGGAGACGGTGCCTTGCAGGGAGCCACTTAGCTTACTCTGTAAGGCTTGGCATTCGCCTCATCTTGCCAGATGTACCTATTCTGTGCGACTAGCAGGTACATAGTAGACCTTCCGGAATGTACTATGTCGAGATGCTGTAGGAGGGGCAAAGAATCGCAGTGAGTTGGTGGGTATGCATGATGATATCGCACTTTGTGTCAGAGGGGATAATTGGGGTAAAAACAAAATGCAACAAAATAAGAAACATCGGACCAGTGAATCTTGTGCATTTCTCATAGCCGAAAAAGCAACCCTATCGAAGGCATAAAAATCAAACAGTAGATACCTAAGACATGTCGCGGCACCGGCCCGAGGCTACATACTGGGTCTTTCGCAATTGTATATAATGATTGTGTATAGCCCGGATGGCGAACTTTCGCAGCGCAGATGGTGATATGAATAATCAATTGCCTAACCTAGCATATTCCGGGCAAGGGTCTGAATAGGTAGAGGACTTGAAGAGAGGCCAACTTACGCATAACTTAGCGTACCCTGGATGGCGAACACCGGTCTGGCTGCACCCGGCGGCGTGTCTTTGACGCTATAATAGTAGGTAGCTTATGCGTAAAAGTGGTGAATGACAGGCGAGTGGTCCCCCGATAAGACCAAATTCCAAGCGGGTCTAATGCCGTGTCAAGCGGAAAGGCTCGTGGAGAGAAAGTATGACTGGCGATTCCCGAATCCGACCTTGTGCGCCTCTGGGCACGGTACGTATCCTGCAGGATGATATCAGAGTCAAGGATCAACTTCGAGCTCGTCAAACTGTCTACAGCTGTACTGCAGAAGAATGCAATATCGCGTTCTCTTCTCTGAACAACGGGATCGAATTTACCTGGTCTAATGACAGTTAGATTTGGATTCCTCGACAGAAAGATGAGAACGTAGGTATCTCTAGCAGAGATACATAGGGCGCTATAGTACAGGAGTGGGGAGTAACTGAGTAACTGAGTGGGATAGAGTTTAGTTTGTGTACAGTCTTGGGACACGTGAACTACCTACCGACTAGGGATACCCAGCTTTTGCCTTACTTTTAGGTAAATTTAAGTTGGGGCAATTGTTGGCTGGTGTGAGTTGGGTCGTCCTGGAAATTAGTAGAAGACAAAAGTGAGGACAGAAGGATTATGTGATATTTAATCGAGAAACAAGACGGCTTGATGGCCCAGACGTGATATAATATACATTTATCTTTATAACAACGAAGCTGGTGATATAATGAGATGCGACGGAACTCGGCAACCCATCCGTGGCAGTAGCACTTCTATACTGTGTATGTACGGTGCATACACATATGTACATACCACGAGTTAACCGTTAGGCAGTTCCTACTTCCCGGAATGTGGTGCAAGATGATGCATTATGCGGAGAATAACAGGGAAAATACAGTGTGTGACGCACGGCTGCCTTGGCCGAGAAGCAGTAACAGGCCAAGCTTCGGGTGAAGTGACGTAATACCATTCGCACTTGTACGTGTATCTTGCCAGTGGGACGAGATCAGAATCCCGTACAGTGTGCAGATGTATGTATGTAGTTCCTCAATGGAGTCCGATAACATATGCCTTCCAACTCGAAATAAGCATCATAGATAACTCCGAGCTGGGAATAATGAATACAGATTAAGTAGGATACGTAATCAAGACTTGTCAGAAACATGTAAGTATGCGAAAAGCTGCTTGCGACCGAATATGCTTAGTCCTCTCGGCTCCGACAGGTGCGGCTCGGAGAAGAGATAATAAGGATCCGAAAACTTTCACTCGTGCCGTCCTACCTAACTTTAATTTACTTATGTGAGCTCTAGTGTATCTAAGCAGGTATCGTGACTGGGGTATTTAACCAGCTTCTGGGAATATTGTGCACATAGTGCTCTAAGAACAATATCCTACGGACGATGTCCAATCTTTCAAAGCTAGCCCATACACTCTACTTTCAAGATTTTCATATACAGGTTCATAAGATTCAATTGACAACATAGCATGTGTCAGAAGCTGAGAGAGCTTTCAAGACAGTATGTACATCTCAAGGCAGTGTATATATAATAAGGAGAACCTCTGATGATTCCGCAACTAATACGATACATCTACTTCACCACCCAACCAACCGAACATAACTGAAGATAGACATGACAACAACCTTCACGATTCATACCAATCTACAAATCGCTCTGAGCCCCTCTTGACAAGCCTGACCGGAATGAACTTTCCTTTGGGCAACTTGAGCGTGATAAGGGTCTCGCAAGCATTTATAGCGTCGCGAGAGCGCTGGATAGATTTCCTATACAGCTCTTCCTTCAGGCCGAGGTCCATGCGTTGCACCTCTTCGTCGGATACCCAGTCGCTGACCGCATTCTCGATGCTGTATTTCTGAAAGATGACAGCGATAGCCGCCAACATCTCCACGATAGCGATGCGCCGCCCCAGACATGACCGCGCGCCGTCCGAGAAGGGCATGAACGACCCGCGCACGGGCCTGAACATGGACGCGCTCGTGTCCGAGCCCGTGTAGCCGCCGATGTCCTCTTCTGCCTCCGCCTGAACGCCAGTGTTTGTTTCGCTGGCGTTGATGCTGGGCCGGAACCAGCGTTCGGGCACCCAGTCCGCGAGGTCATTGGGCGCATTGGTGATCTTGCTAGGTTTCGTCGGCCAAACGCGCGGGTTGCGGGTGCCAGCCGTCACAATGAGACCGATGTACATCTCTGGCGGTAGCGTGTGCTTGACCCCGTCGACCGTGATGGTCTGCGGCTGCGTTGTCTTCTTTGGTACCTCCGTGACGGGCGGGAGCACCCGCAATGTTTCGTTCATCACGGCACCTATCATGGATGCTTGCATCGCGTTGATCTTCTCCTCGTAATCCCAGGTAGATGGATCCGTGTCGCGTCCCAGGATCGTGTCGATGTCGTGCTGTAGCTGTCGTTGGACGGCCGGATTGTTCGCCAGTTCGAGCAACGTGAAGTGCATTATATTCGCTGTTGTCTCGTGACCTGCGAGGAACATGACAAATGCGTTTCCGATAATTTCACTGTCATCTAACTGAACACCACCTTTGCCTTTACCTTTGTCCTGTTCGTCCTGATATGACGTCGCAACTAGTGAGCCCATGATGTCCATCCCTTGCTCCTTGTCTCCTTGGCGGACGTCTTTGATCTTCTCTTGGAGGAACTCCTGCATGTATCCAAGATAGTTATCTCTAGCCTCCTTTGCCGACTTCAAGATAGGAATGGGAATATTATCTAATATCCAATTAGCACTAGACTACATAACCTTATTAACAATTATACTGGATACATACTGATGATGAGCGATGGCGTTAATAGCAAGGCCAGTAGGTGATGCAACGTTCCAGCAATGGAGTCCCTGAAGGTCAAGGTGTGACCCCCGGAGGGACTAAAGCTTGCATATTTACTCATCCTCGAGTCCGAATCAACTGGCAGCGACTGACCGGGGAAACAGAGTCGCAACCCAAAGCCGACATAACTGATGATGTTGAGGGCTAGCGACATAGTGTCGTTTTCGGCCGTCTTGATGCTTCCGGTCTGCTCCTGCGCCTTCGTCCAGTACTCGGCCATTCCCTGTGCCTGCTGGATGGCCACACCAAATACGAGGGCCGAGTTCTTCTCGTTGAAGGAGGCGGCGGTGACCTTACGATGCATGCGCCACAAAGACCCCTCGGTCGTGACGACATTGCGACCAAACATTGATAGGATTTCGTAGTGCTCTAGAGGCTTAGGAAACGCCTCGCGTCGAGACGTGACCTCGTGTGTAACCTCTGGGCTGGCCGTGAGAAGCGCGAGGCCATTTGGAGACACCATGATGAAAGTCTCGCCCTTCTTGGCGAACGGTGCAAATTGGAGTTTATACTGCCAGTTGTCTTTGCAGAGACTAATAGAATGCGGAGATCAGGTTAGAATTTTCACAATACAATGTGCTGTTCGCCAGATTAGCGGAGGGCCGAGGTTCACATACTCGGCGCAGTCTTCCCAATGTCTCTTTGGGACGACGAGCTTCCATAACGGCATCCAAATAGGAAGAGAAGCTCGTGTGAGGTGGCTAATTGAGTCCAGAGCTGGGTGGGATGCGAGGCATTAGTTTAAGAGTTAAGACAAGCTATAAGTGCATAGAGACTGCGATATAACCTACGAACAACATAGTAGGGAAGCCCGGTAGATCTTGCAAGGACGACGTTGCGCCGAAGAGCAGTAGCATATTTGATAACTCCCCATGCCGCGATTGCGACGAAGACTATAAGTATGGGAGATATCATTTTCATGAGCAGTCCCGGGAGGGTTCACTTCTTTTAGAGGTTGTGGACTATACAACGAGGCTGGTTCAGCCGCAACTCGTCATTACTCGAACCGAAGAACTGTTACTGTATCCAAGTAGTACAAAAGAGGCTTAATGCATAAGGTCAAGGTCTAGTCTGCCGGCTCTCACTTAGGTCAGTAGTATATCGAGAGACAAAGAATGCGAAATAATAATCATAACAAACAACGCTGGGTTAGGGATGTCAGATCGGGGGGGGGGTTTATCGTTTTGAAAGAAAACGACCTGGTCCCCCAAGGCACTACATATTTTAGGTAACCTCGTCTAGCGGAGGAAGAATGACAAACCGTGGAGAATGTAACGGATACGCAGTACGTAGGTAGCATTTGACATCTCTGGGGCGTTTCGCTTCTGATGAGATGTGGAATACATACCTGCCCTGGCCGGCCCTGGGGATCAGCGGACTTCTCTGGCGTCTCGGATCTGTTTGGACCCGAACGGCTTTGTATGCAGGCTGAGCGGCGATTGGCTTCAACAACTCGTCAACTCGATCATCTAATCCAATAGCGTCTAAGCCTGCAACAGCTTCAACTTTTAGCTAGTTTAGTGGGAATTAAGCTATTAACGGTGGAGCAACTAACCTACATTGCTTGCCAAAGTCGTTGTACTGTAAGTAAACGACCTCGCTTAGATCGTACATACCTACTGTAAGTAACTCCGTGTAGTGCCCTACCAACCGTGCGGTTGTACAATAGAATATAAACCACAATAACATGCCAGTTCTTCGAGCAAGGACGATTACCATTTTGGCTCAATGGCCAAGTGGTAAGAATTAGTTGCCAGGAATAACCGCACTCACGGTAAGAAACCGTGCGCTGTTTTCCGGTTGAACATTAGGATGCCGGCGAGAAGTCGGGAAAATGCTGCCTCGCAACTCTTTTTTTGCTTTTTTTTTTTGTTTTTTCCTTTCATCTCCTATGGTTCTTTATTCATTTATTTAACTGTTCCTTTTTCTTATTGTTTTCAAGATTCGAGTACTAATGGCAGTGTACATGTTTGCACATCTTACGCCTATTCTCTTTTGATGGCGACTCCAGGTAAACGTCTGGGGCTGATGAGGGACAAGCCTTGGAATTACTTCGCTTAGGGGTTTCTCCGGCCTTACCCACCTACCATATTACAGGGATGTTGAGCACCTGGTCATCGGTTACGTCCAGCCGAAGGACAGTACCTCGCTTAGATATTAGACGTCTTACATAATGTCAAAGATCGGGATGAAGAATTGGATCGACCGGTATAAGAGCAATTGACGAGGTTCTACGACGTTGCTATTAAGCGAATGGCAACGAAAAGATGAGATGCCCACAACTGCTTTCCTATCATGCCGAAGTAGGTGCGCATTGCACTTGTGCTAGAGAACTAGCGACCGCACTTTCTTTTGTGTTGGGCTACGTGGACGACGTTGAAGACGCTTTTCTCTCGCCTAGGAGTATCGGTATTTTAGGATAACAGAGCGAGAAGATGTCAAGGAACTATTCTGGGATTGGCGCATGTTCGGTTAGTGCTAGACGCTCGCGCCTCTGGCTTGCGTAAGATGATCTCAAGAAAATGGGAGAAGCATATGATTGACAAGGAGCACTTGACTGAATGTCTGCACTACATGAAAGTCGTCCTCTGGGTAGCTAGAAGGCGTTTTCGTAGCAAGCCGCAAGTATTTAACCTAGAGCCAGAGTACGTTCCTGTTGCGGATTGACTCCGAATGTCGCAGGGACAAGCTGGCAAAAGCCATAGCAGGCGACGAGGTGGTATCGATGTATCCCAAAATGAAGACACAGCGGATGCCGGCGTCAACATGGTTGTTACCTTTATTCCCCCCTGTGCATCATGGTACTATTGTATCGGTATATCTTCTTTCTCGAAACCACGTTAATGTAACCAGTATTTCCCCCCCAAAGCAAAAGCCCGGACGCCTATCTATGCCTGTCTCATGGCCAGTATAGCATTCCCAATGATTGTTCCGATGCGTTGTCTATTTTTTTGGTTTTATTTTCTTTTCCTTCTGTGATGGTATCAGAACTCCACAGCAATGAAAGCCCTCATGGCCTGGACCGCGTCGCCGTCATGCTTCTTAAGCAGCTCGGTAGCTTTTGCCTTAGTGATCTCGAGCTCCTCAACCTGTGGCATTGTCAATCAGCATACGTTGTATGACATCATCCGGCCCCAAGAGCCATAAATCTGGACTATTAATATCCGGCGCAGCGGCGCGGACTCGGGATTGAGGGCACGAGGGTGGCCGAGGACAGGTAGGTACTCACGACAAGACTAACGTCAGCGGCATCAACCTTGACCTTCTTGATCTCCTTCTTCTCGGCGGGAGCGGCGGTGCTCAGGTTCTTAATGGCCTTGCTGACGGAGGCGGCATCAACCTCGGCGGTCTCGGCGCCGTCGCCGCTCGCGTCGAGACTTGCGAGGGCAGCGGCGGCTTTGCGATCTTCGGCCGACTTGACCTGGGTCACCTCCTCCTCGACGTCGTTAGCTATGTGAGACTGGGGCTCGGCCATTGTTTGTTTTGGGGTGTTGGAGTGTTTCGTGGTGGCTGTCTAGAGAAATTGCAATTCGTAATGGCGATCGCAAGTCGGTGTTTGGTCGAAGCTATTCGTAAGCTCTTCAGAACTGTCTTGAGCTGTCGAGGAGGGGAGATGAGGTACGTCTCTAGCTTCAGGTACATAATTCTACAGTGACCCTACCTGATACTATGTACCTTGTGTATAGCGGGCACAGCGGGGTCCAGGTCCCAAGCGGGTCTTGTGGCGTGAACTTCCCCGAGCTGTCCGAATATGGCAATTGTAAGTGGTGGCTTCATTCCTCGCTCTCGCTGAAAGTCGTGTGTTGAGTCATCCCTCATACATTTTTCATGCGAAAAGAAATTTTCTCGAAATTCTCTTACTCGAAAAGGGATCTACAACAATTGGGGCTTTATCTTGGTCGACTGATCTTTTCTTGGTCTCATTATCCAGAGTGTACTAAGTAAGGAGGGGTTTACCTAGTCCATGCTCGATTCGCAAACTCAATTGAGCCACTTACAAAGTAAAGTCAAGTCTTGGAGGGGCTTGAACAGACAAAAGAAATAAAGACAGAATACAAAGGAATGTCTTCAGAGCCTACGAACGGCCACACAGCCGCTCCAGAAGCCTGGACACCTTCGTCCTGGCGCTCGAAGCCTATCAAGCAATGTCCGGAATACCCAGACGTAGCGGCATTGCGCAAGGCAACAGGGGAGCTCGGTCGGCTGCCCCCTATCGTGCACCCGCATGAGATCGAGAAGTTGAAGCAGAGCTTACGAGATGTTGCCCGTGGCGAGGCATTCCTCCTACAGGGCGGTGACTGCGCCGAGCTCTTCGACTACTGTCGCCAAGACGCCATCGAGTCCAAGATCAAGCTCCTCTTGCAGATGAGTCTGGTCCTCATCTGGGGTGCCGATAAGCGTGTTGTTCGCATCGGCCGTATGGCCGGACAGTATGCGAAGCCGCGCTCTAGCCCGACCGAGATTGTCGATGGGAAGGAGGTCCCTTCTTTTCGTGGTGACATTTTGAACGGCTATCATCTGGAGGAAAGAGAATTGGATCCGCAGAGACTGGTCAAGTGAGACTTCACCTCTTCCTTTCATCTCATAAATCGGCGCATCACGTGTTTGCTTCCCCCCTAATCAGTCTTGCTGTAACGGAAAGATCAGATGAAGATATCAGCAGCATAATTAGCATTGCGGCTACAATTACAGACCCAATGGTCGCGATCATATTGGCTAACAAATCATAGGGCATATAACCACTCAGCAGCAACATTAAACTATGCTCGGGCCGCTATATCAGCGGGCATAGCAGATTTACACCGGCCACTAAACTGGAGTCTCGGCCACGTCAAAGACCCGGAGCTAAAAGCTAAATACACGACGGCAGTGCGCTTCCTTCAGGACATGATCCGCTTCATGCACACTATCGGTGCAGACAAGAGCCACAAGCTTGATACCATCGACCTGTTCACAAGCCACGAGGGTCTCCTGCTCGAGTATGAAGAGAGTCTGACGCGACTGATGGAAGTGCCGCCCGCGGCGGACGACCAGCAGCCATCTACTAGCACCAATGACAACAGCAGGCCGCAGAAGAAATACTACGACACGTCGGCGCACTTCCTCTGGATAGGCGACCGCACGCGGCAGCTGGACCACGCACACGTCGAGTTCTTCCGGGGGATCGCGAATCCGGTCGGCGTGAAAGTCGGGCCGACGACGGACCCGGCGGACCTCCTGGGGCTCCTGCGCGCTCTGAACCCGTCGGCTGAGCCCGGGAAAGTGACGCTGATAACGCGGTATGGCGCGTCGCGCGTGCGGGAGCTGCTCCCGACGCACATCCGCATCGTCGAGGGGAGCGAGTTCCGTGGCGCCGTCATCTGGCAGTGCGATCCAATGCACGGGAATACGCGGTCCACGGGCACGGGCATCAAGACGCGTCGCTTCGACGATGTCTTTGAAGAACTGCGGCAGACGCTGACCATCCATCGCGAGGAGGGCTCCTACCTCGGCGGCGTGCACCTTGAGTTGACGGGCGACCCCGTCACCGAGTGTCTCGGCGGTAGCGAGGGCCTCGACGAGGATGATCTGTCTACGAATTATACGAGTTTCTGCGACCCGAGGCTTAATGAACGGCAGGCGCTTGAGCTCGCCTTCCTTATTGCTGATAGTTACCGGAAGGAGAGGGATTTGTAGAGCAGCTTAGAGTGATCCTAGTTGAAAGTAGACAGCGTGGGAACATGACCAGGCTTTGTAAGGATTGTAGCATCTGGAAGTAGCAGTACAAATCTTAAAACGGGGAAAAGAAAGAGGTACTTGGGAGAAGAAAGGCATGGAGAACATAAAAGGCGGAAAGGGGGAAAGGGATATCTGGGAAGATGAAATGAGCAGATGACCAGTATGATGATTTGTTTAGATTCGCTACAGGCGTCACGAAAAGGTCGGACGGATTTGCTAAACAGAAACAATGAAAAGTACATTGGTTTCCTTTGATACGTACGTGACAACCCTTCACCCAGCTCATTCTATCACGCTGAATAAGTCAACAACCGAAGCGTGCAGTCGGGCTTTCTCTATCGATATTAACTATCCGCCCTCCTTCATACAACCCTCTTCAACTCCAGGAGGCATCTATTAACACTACAATGCTTGCTAGTACTCCTTCAATTATTGCTCAGTGCGCTAGCTTCTCCTAAGGAAGAAACATGTAACACAAAAACAACTGTCGTGCTTTCTCCCCATGCTTTCTCGACGACACTCGCCAACATCCTCTTTGAATCCATCAGACTGGTCGTAAACAGCCTTGTCAAAAGGTCTTCAAAATCAGGAGGGACAAATTTTCTGGAATAATTTGGATATGTTATGAGATGGGAAACTAGGAGAGGGCAAAACAAAAAAAAAATTAGAAGAGACCATTGATTCTGATCTAAACCGTCATTCAAACTCCCTGCCGGATGCCCTTTGCCGAAATCGAGAAATACAGCTCTGAATCCTTCGTTTTGTTCATATCTTGTCACCAGTAGAACCAAGGCTGACCATCAGCATGCTGGTCTGAGACTTGGTGGTTTATAGGGTTGACACAGGACGACGATGGTAGGATCAGAGAATGGCCTAAACCTCGATACAGAACCGGTACGATGCCAGTTGGTTCGTCGGTTTGTAGGGAAGAGACCGTTACTAGACTAAATCACTTGCCTATATCTCACCACCACCCCGTGCTCGGCCCCTGCGCCTGAAGAAGTCCATAACCCTCTTCGCTGCGCCACTGCTTCCAGCATGATCGCGGGGCCTGCCATACTCTTCCTCGTCGTACGCATCCACAAACTTCTTGTTCTTTTGAAGTACACGTGCGCCTTGTTGGGTACCCGTCCGACGGCTATCATATTGATCCGAGTCGTAGCCTGATTGATAAGGGGCTGAATTAGGCGGCCGCCTCTGGGGGTGTTCAATGGATGACTCTGATTCTGAGTTCAAGACTGCCCCGTGTTGCAGATATGGCGGAATTGCGGACGGCTGTGATGCTGAAGGATAACGACGATGGGAAGGATTTTGACCGTAGCCAACTTGAGGGGCTGGTACCAAGTGTGGTTCTTGGGGCTGCTCATAGAATCCATCCCCATGTTGCCCACCATCTCCACGACTCTGAGGTATAGGAGCGTATCGGTTATAATGGTCAACTTCCGGCGGGTCTTGAATGGGCAAGTCGGGCTGTGACGCATCAGGAGGCGGTGTCGTGGGCTCCTTGCTTAGTCCCATTGCTTTCATCAGAGAAAAACGCCTGGAATTGGGCGGTCTCTCATTGGACATTTGCGAACCTGCGATACTACCACTACGTTTCCTTCCGAGGCCTAATGAAAATGACCTACGAGAAGTCCGGGAATCCATCGAGGTCCTGGACTCGCCCGGTTGGGTATTCGACATACTGATGGGCGGATATTTCTTGGAAAGCTTCTCTCCCTGTTCTGCTCGTTTCTTCCGAGCGCCGAAAATCGATCCACTGCGGCCGAAGATCTTGCCTCCGATCTCGCCAATGGTGTTCGACCTTCTATGCCCTTTACCCTCGCCCGATGGTTGTGGTCGTTGGTTGTTATTATTGGTGTTGTTGTTGAACCCGGAGAATTCGGCGAATTTAGGGGGTATATTAACATTCGGGCGCCCATAGCCCACGTCGGGGGTCTCTTGTTGGATCGGATTCGAGATAACGTAGTTCTTAGAACCCTTGGGTTGTTGAATACTTCCTTGCGCATTAGTACCGGCAACGGCAGGGGGTAAAGGTTGGCCGTACGACGCTCGGGAGGATGGAACTAGCCCTCTGGAACCAGACGAGTGCATTGAGCCGCCAGTAGCAGGCCTCGACACAGATGCGCCAGTATTTGTAATGTAAGGATGGTCGGAACCAGACCGTGCCTGAGTTCCTCTTGGCGGAGCCACGTCCCGCCGGTGTGCGCTCGGCGGTTTTCTCGAATCTCTTGGTGAGCTGCCGTATGGTTCTTTTCCAACTGGAGGATCTTTGGGTAAGGGTTTGTCGTGGGAAGAGTGAACGTCGACGGGGGCTTGGCTGGATGGTCCAGCTTTCGTCTTCCCACGGGGTGTTGAGTGGGCATCGGATTGCTCTGCTCCCCTTTGCGTCTGAGTTGTGGGTGCAACATATTCCACTTGCACAGTTCGTCGTTTATTTTCTCGCTGTTGCTTGGCATGCGCTGGCTCTTCCGTGTCAACTTTACCTTGCTTTCTTGCCAAGTCACCCACTGTCGCGGGAGCGGTGGCCTTTGTCTTGGTTGGCTCCCGAACAGAGGCACTTCTTGCCAGACCGGGCGCCTCAACTTCATCAGATGGAACAGTGGTGTTTTGGATCTCGCTAGAGGTGGTTGTCGTACTAGTGATAAGCTCTACCACATGTGCATACTCGCTGAGCCAGCTATGTCGGGCGACTTCAAATAAATCCGCTCGCTTTCGGGGACTTGGTACTAGAATGCGTCGAAGCAGGTCTCGAGCGTGTGGAGTAACATATTCGGGGAACGTGAGAGGGGTGTTAACGATATACTTGTACAATAAATTGATGTTATCGCCTTCCGGATTGTCGGGATCATCATCGAAGGGTAGATAACCCGCAAGCATGGCGTACTAGAAGTCAAGGTAAGTTTATAGCCTCCACAGATTGCAGTTCTTACATACCAAAATGACGCCGCAACTCCAGACATCGACTTTGCGACCGGTGTACAATGAATCGCTGACGACCAGCTCTGGCGCAGCATAACATGGACTTCCGCAGCTTGTCTGCATCAGGTCACCCCTGCGCATGCCGTTCGCTTTGGTCTTGTCCAGACCAACTCTTTTAACAAAATGGCGATCGGACAGGTTCAGCTCCTCATCTTCCGTTAATTCATCCGTGGGATCAAATGTATTGGCGAATCCGAAGTCAGTAATGATGATATTGCGGTTGCGGTCAAGGAGCAAATTCTCTAGCTTGAGGTCTCGGTGGACGATACCCTTCTTGTGCAGATAACCCACGCCCGATATCAGCTGTGCAAACAGCTTTCTAGCCGCATGATCCTTCAAGTATCTATGATTCAAGATATAATCGAACAGTTCGCCGCCGGACGCGTACTCAAGGACAATGCCGATGTGGCGTTCAGTCTCTGACATTTCATGTAGCCTGACAATGTTCGGGTGAGATAGTCCTCGTAAGATGGTGACTTCGCGATAAATCTTAGCCAAACGAGATGGGTTATTGCCCACACTGTCGCGACGGATGAGCTTGATAGCCACCTGGCGTCACAAGTTAGTCGTTTGCTCAAGCGTCACAGAGCATTGCTTCTCTTCTTACCTGAACACCACCATCTTGCTTCCAACCCAGCTTGACCTTGCCAAACTCGCCTTCCCCAATGGTATTGCCAAGATAATAGTCACCAAACCGGGACGACTTCTCCCGTTTTGAATGATCATGCCGGCTTCTACCACTACGTCGAGATTCATCTTGAGCTTCATGCATATGAAGAGGAGGGGATGCAATATCATCATCGTTGTCGTCCTGCCGACGTGAGCTCCCCGGGGTTGATTTCGGTTGAGCCTCGCCTTGGCGTTCTCTTTCTCTCTCTAAGTCCACCTCCGGCTGTGAGACTATCACACGATTGAGCACTTCGCTGGCCTCGCGAGATGGCTGCTTTGATGAGGTTGAAGTTGCATGCTGGTCTCGAGATCGGATCGGCATGTTTGCAGTCACAGTCTGACGATGTTCCCTCGAGCTTTCTGAGACATGCGAGGTCTCCTGTGGTACATGCTGAGACGCAGCTCGTTTTGTACGCGAGCTTGTTTCTTCGTGCTGAGAAGGTCCGGTATCAGAGTAGCCGTTGGCACCTATTCTGCCATTTTCTCCCGGCGCCCGTCTAGGGGAGCCCGTCGCACGTTCTTCAGCACGCGCAGCTCTACGTGAGCTTGTTGCACCGGAGCCCGGGTTACCGTGTTGCGTAGAGGAAGATCGAGGTGGCGCCACAGGAGGATCGTGTCGTCGCCGGCTTGAAGTCTGTTTCTCATAATCGGTGGAGGCTGTCACCGGTGCCGGCGACGCCAAGGCGGTCCGCGAGGTCATAGGAGATGGTTGTGATTGGTCTGGGTGTGTGTGAATAGGGCTTGCAGCGTTGGCACTATTTCCACTGGGTCTCCTCGAAGGACGTCTCGACGAGGGGGCTGGCGAGGCGGATGGATGATCTCTGTTTACATAGCGAGCTTCGCGGCTCGGAGATTGACCTCGGCTGTACTGGCGATTTGACGGGGATGCAGATGGCGAATGAGGATTTAATGCAGGAAGTGAAGTTGGTTGATGCGGCGCGGATTGCAAGGCAGCAGAAGACATTTTCTGCGCACAACGCGTAGGACTGATAACGGATACGAGCTCCAAGCCGACAAACGCCAAAAAGACTACGCTTGAGCTTGATATGCTGGGCAGGACAGCTACAGGTATGGCAGTAATGCGATTGATGTTCTGAATAGCCTGGAACAAAAATCAGAATAGCAGGCTAGCTGTGAACGACCAGCTGCTGCTAGATGTTTTCGACTACTCACACAGTGAATAACTAGACAGTGGACAGAATGAATTGGTGGTCAGAGAGAGGATGGCGTATAAAGCTGAACACGCGCGCCGGTTCAATGCAAATGATTACAAGGGCGGTCTGGCTGTCTGACCCTCCAATAAGCTGGTGTTGTTCGTTACGTATTATTGCCGCAGGATTTTGTTATCGCTTTCGCCCGTCTCCCTACTTGGCTGGTCTCGATTGAGAAAGGGTATGTACAGCGTAAAAATGTTCGCTGCAGGCAAAGACGCGCGGTGCAACAGGTGGTCGGCTGATGGGTCGGTCGGTCGGTCGGTAGGTCGGCCTGTCAGCAGGTTGGTAGGGCTATTGCCAGGTCGGCGTGGTTTGTTATTATTGTATTTTTTTTTTCTCCAGTCGCGTTCCCTAGACCACCTTGATTTTGTGCGTGCACCGGCTTTACACAAAACGCCTGACCCTGTAGAAATAGTACAGTGGTTTCTGACGCTTGGGACTTGAGGACCCTAAGACCCTGCGTGTTTACCTGATGATGCAAACAAAAGAAATTCAAGAATCATGTAGGTGTTCTCGATTTTATAAAGGTGATCTCTTCGCGATGTTCTTCTCTGGCGTTAAATCGGATGCGAATACTGCGTCTCAGCTGCGTAAGTCGCGTCGTAGGAATCAAGATCTGAGTCGTCCAATCGGTCGATGTTGGCTTTGGGTTATCGGATTGTCTGGGTGGTAGTATCTCCAGAGGGCGCAATGCTGGCTGGTGGTATATTTGCAGGTTCCTAATGCTCGTTGGTTCCGTAATAGGGGGAACCACAAAATGCATGCAGACAGTAGACGCAATGCAAATGAAAGAGAATGGAATGGCAGAAGCAACCACAACAGCGACAACTACCAACAGGCACAACAACCAAAAAGGAAACTATTCTCTCTTTTCCGGGACAACCATGTATTTCCCAGCCTGAGAGCAGATTGCACCGGTGCGTGCAGGAGGGATGAGGGAGTCGAAGGAGCACAGAGAGATGGTACAACCACTGACTACTTGAACCCTTTGCTTGTTCTCTGCTGTGCAGCTTAAGCCTGAGGAAATTAGACCAAAACTGGAGTGCCGGGTTGACGGCTTTCGGGGGCAGCCTCCAGAGCGCGCTGTGCGGGAGATGTGTAGGTACGCTGGACAGGTAGGGACAGCTGGGAAAATAGGTACCTTCCTTATTACGGCTGTATATGCACGGTTTTAGGTTAGGGGTCCCACGATTAGAAGCTTGCTCGGTACTAGGTAGGTACTGTAATCTGAATTTCTGTACTATCACTCAGACTAACCCTATATGGCTTTCATACTTCTTTGCGATGAGAGGGTCTCACTGCTTGCCTACCTAAAAATGCCTAGCCTAACTTTGGTCATGAACTTGCTAATAGGTAGGTAGGTAAGTATGCTGTACACAATGCAAAGTGATTGATGCCAGCTTCTGTCCAAAATATTGAGCAGCCAACTGTTAAAATAGCAAGTATTCACTTTCTTACGTATTGTTTTATTTGTTTTGCTTATTGCGTTTAATGTGTCCCATTATGATTAAGGCCCTAAGATAAGAGAAAATGAAACAGTGGTACCTATTAATGGCGTTAACAACGCCACGAGCAACTTGAAGTTTCTTATCAACTGAGAGGAGGCAGGCGCTTTTGAGACTATTGTCAAAAGCCAACAAATCGAGACCCCATATAGTGCTCGCCTGTTCAGCATGAGGAGGGCAAGTACTACCTACATGTACATTGGTAGGTCCTACCTAGTAGTATGTAGGAACATATCTAATGGATGTGTATCCCTTCCTACATCCCTCCGTAAGCGCAAAATGGTGGTCAACGTAGCCCACTAATGTATGAACAGAAGTAAAGAGACAACTCACACCTGCCTAAGTGCATGCCTACTGCCAGGCTTTTCTCTCTTTCAGAGCAAATCATTGTACTCAACCCAGGGCTTGCGCCACAACCTTAGCAACCCTTTTACTTTAGAACTTGTTGGCTCTACAGTGAAGACACAGCCGATTCTCAAGCAAAATTCACAGGTCAGCCTCAACTTGTGTCATGAACACGATGGACACCATGGTAGGAAATGAGTGTTTATGGGAGCACCTAATATGGGAAATTACAGATGGGGAGCGCCCGCAAGGAAACCTTGTTTCAAGCAAAGAAATGCACACTTGGGTGGATCTTCCTCATTACTAAGCCGGAATTGGATAGATGCTTCGCATATAACCTACCAATTTGGCTCTAATTTAGATCTTTTATTCCTTTATGCGTGAGACACAACTAACCTTATACAGATTCAGAGAGAACGGCAAGTGGGGATGTTTATGCCCAATCAAAACAATCTAACCCCAATCCATGCAGGTACGTTGCATTGTTTTCATTCATCTTGCAGCGTGTCTACAGCCCTTAAGCACGGACTTGCATCCTCATTACTACAAAACAGTACGCCAGAGGCCCAGAGACAGACAGCCTGAGCAACCCGGTACCAGAGATAGCCATTGCGGATGCTCCATTCACCACTTTACTAGATGCCCAGGCATAATATGAGGCGTTTCCTGTACAGTAGAACGGCATTGACTCGGCGGGCAATATCCATATGCCTTAAGATACTCATCACTCATTCTCTGCGGAGACCAATAGGCCTGGATTCACAGTGAGTAATATCAGAAGAAACAACATGGTTCTTTCGGAACAACCGATGACTACACAGCTGAATGGGTTCAAAGCCAATGCCTTTCCCCTTAGCCGGTGTAATATGTGAACGAGGAGGAGATGAGAATCTCTTTTAACAACAGTACGGTATCACAAAGCACGACAGCATGTGTTCACTACAGTCTAACATTGAGTACCCCATCCCAGTCGTCTTATTCTCCTTGAATCATACCATCCAGCATCACTGTGACCTGCAAAGTACCATAACTACCATGTACATGGGTTACCTTGTGCTCCCATGCTAGGATTCCGGGAGCGTAAAATGCCCTAGGAACGCGTCACACTGCGTGGTAGAAAGGGCCTAATGGTCGACGGCCTAATGCTGTACCGACATCTCGGAGCAGGGTTCAGGGGTCTCGAACTAGGGCCGTGGAGGCTTCGTCTCAACTACATACATACATATAGTCTCGTTTCGAAACATTTGAAGCCACATGCCAAATTAGTAATTTATGTAGGTGGCTCATAAGGCAGCTTGCTTAAGACCATGTACTAATTTTCTCCCTCTTCAGCATCAGAGCAAGCGAGATACCCACGAATCATGTAAAACCGTAGCCTAGTTCTTTGACTCGTGGCTCAAACATCCGCGCATTCGGGACCGGAGCCTCTATCAGGCATCAAATTCCACAGAGTTGGCGCTTCCCCAGACAATCGGGAGACTTGGCGTTTTCTCCATTCGTAAATTTTTCACCAGGGACAGCTTCCCAGAGGGAGTAATCATGTGGTGATATGTGCCTAAGTAATAAGGGTGGCTTTCCATTCGAGACATAACTTTTCCATGTAGATTATTATAACCACGCCCACGTTCAAGGTGGCCCTGTGCAGAAGTTTTGAGGATACTCCCTCAAGAAGCTTAGACTGGCCTCTGAGTGCTAGTACAAAACCGCAGAGAACATCGTATGGACATTAATTCGTGATATCGACAAGTAAGTTAAAATAAAACTATAAAAAAAAAGGATCCCGCTACTATTCTATAGAAACCGGGTATTTGCTAAGACTCTCGTACAATTGAACGAGGCTGCCCAACTATGACAAGCCGTCAGTATCACTTCCATACCGTATAAGAAAGGCCGTTGAGCGACCTCAAGACAGTAAGAAACCGGGGCCAAAGAACGTACCAAGAACGCCAACGAACCTATGAATGTGGATAAGCTAGAACCGTAAGAGGCAGCTTCGTTTTCGCTGGCGAAGCCCAGCGCGCCGCATATCGTGAAACCGAACGCGCCGATGAGGTTCCAGAATCCAATGTGCCATCCTAACACCTTTGGAGCGGGTGTGTACCACGTCGGTTGCGTCTCCAGCATGAACAACCAACTGGATACGATGAACCCAACGCCACCAACCACCTTTGTCCTAATCAGCAGGGGTTCGGGGTTTTTTCTTTTGTAGCTCTGTAATGCTTGGTTTGGTTTTACGTACCTGGGGTACCCAATATACTCCGTTCTCGACCGGCGTGGAAAGACTACTGTAGACAGAGGGGATACTTGTGAACCCGCATATCCAGAAGATCGTCGCGCCGATAAACTGGGAAAACGAAGCCAAAAAGCCGATCTCCCGGACGTAGTGTGTTTTCAAGTCGTACCACGAAGGCCACCACTTCCAATGCCTCGAACTATCGCCGTTGGGCTGTTTCTTCATGAAGAGACCGTGTCGCCCAGCGTGGTGATGTCTGCACCCCTCCGGATCCTTGCGGAGCAACGGACCATGGCTTTCCATCGCCTCCTCAAGCGCCCACCCGAAGCAGTCTGCCCTGTTCTCGTTAATAGCTTCAAGCATCAAGAACACAGATCCTATCTCGAACAGGGTGGTCCCGACTAAAGAGGTTATACCGCCGCCATTGTCCTCCTCGCCGGCAAATTCCGTAGAGGGGTACTGGCTCGGAAGCCAGACGAAGAAGCCATTAATAACCCATACTATGGAACCTACGCGTTTCCGTCAGCTTTTTTTTTTTTCTTTTGTTCGCCAATAAAAATCAAAGAGGCTAAATTAATGGCTTAAGGTACTTGTCACATCTCAAGAAAAATCTTATATCAAAAAAACAGTCAAGAACACTGTAAGCGGGAAATCAATTGGCCTTACCAAGTGTGAAGAATACGGCGGTGTCATAACTGACATCAAACACCGGATACCTGACCAACATCTTCAATATTCCACGCATGGTCTCCTTAAAAGTGCTGGTAGGGCGCGGATGCGTGACGCCCTGCTCCGCGGCGCCCTGCCGCGAGATGACGACGGCATGACGGCCCTTCCTGTTGTCGCGCGTACGGTACAAGTAGTGCACGGGGCCCGGAATTGTCGCGGCCTTTTCCACGGAGCCGTCAGCCGCCGGCTTGGCATCTGAATATGCATCTGCACCTGCAGCAGCGGCGGCAGCGGCAGCGGCCTCCCGGCGCACGGTAGCTGGGATCTTCCTTGACGTCGGGTTGAGAAAAACCACAGGCTTGGTATGACGGGTGTTCCTGCTACTGTCTTGCGCCCGTGCCTGACCTAGGCGTTCGCTGAGTGCCAATACCATAGTGATTCGATTCAATAAATCAATGGTGGTGTAGCGGGATTACGTCAACCATCTGAGAGTCCTTTGGTTGATACACTATTGGTGTCTAGCACAGCATACTATGGACATAGACTTTTATGCATAATTAAGTATTATTTACCGGGTTTTAGTGGCGTCATTATTACGGTAATACCGATGCGTGGGCCTTTTTCCCATCTACTACTGTAAACGCCTGATCAACCAAGAAAAACAGGGCTGGAGGCGTAGACTAAGTAGATAAAAGCTACAATATAAGTAGATAAGTGACGTTGCGATAGTTCAATCTCTACTGTTGTACCCACCGCCACTACAGTAAGATTAGGTAGTGCCGAAGAACCGAACCGACTCCTGTTGTTCTCCGGAAATGTTTCCGGCGGCTCTTACACGTATGATGATGGTATGTAAACGCATGAACGCCGGAGATGAGCGAGAGCAGGGATGTGCCTAGGTAGATTTTTGATACATACATAAGTACCTAATGTTCCCGCACTTCCTCGCTAATCTATCTAGCCTCTTCCATGTTGACAGGGAAGATTAAGAAACAGAGATTTTTATCACATCTCGATTCGCATGAAACAAATGTAAACAAAAATGCGCAACTCCCATCACAATTGTCTAACAGTACGACCGCAATCTCGGGGGAGCTAGCACAATATGCCAAGTTATTTGGGATGACACTCCGTCAGTGCTAAATACTTGTTTACCTACCTGTGCATGTACATAGTAAACCTTTATCTACTCACGTACTGGCTTGAGCTCGTTAATGTATGTACCTACTTGAAAATGTACAGTGTTTGACGGCTTAACACTCGACCCAAACCTCCAAGCGAGGGCGATCCGCGACGGGACAAACCTATAACAAGAACAAGTTATATTCGCGTATACAGTTCTAAGCCATATAGTCTCTAGCCATTAGGACAATCTACATGAAACTGCTCTGGGTAAGTATGTAAACTTAGGTATCTAAGTCAGTGGCTGGTGAGCACATCAGCCATGAAACAAGCCCAGCAGTAGGTAGGCTGGGGATTGGTCGACTCGGGACATATTCCACCTTGCCTTCTGCTACAAAATGTCTTGTCATACCGCGGCAAGACGGGTTCTTGCAGCCGAGAATGCCACAGATTACCTGCTAGTCCAGTCTGGATAAACCCGGAGAGCGCCGCCATCGTACAGATGTCGCCGGGAGGCTGCAAAAGACAAATGTTTGATACACAGCTCGGCAGCCGCGTAAACAATGTTTCCTTATTTGCAGTTCAGGTTTCAATTCTTGGTGACAAAAGTCTTTATTGGTCTGTTCGTTTGCTCTTGTGTCACAAAGTGGTAGTCAATATTTTATTTATGTACTTTATATAACGGTTATCGATTAATATCTGGCAAGCGTTTGTACTAGAATCATCTTCGCTCTCTGTGTGTAGGTAGGAACTGACAGAGCCCAGCAGGACACTAAAACATTTTGGTAAGATGCTTCTGAGCCTTGATTAAGTGCCACAAATCTTGCTCTTGTTGATGAGCGGAAGTCTATTATCATGCTGGGCTGCAGGACAGGCGAGAAGGAGGATGCGCCGGAGCCGGAATCTGGTCCTTGGGCCCCCGGATCATATTACCTAACCGGCAGAATTTGTTGAAGACGCTCAGGTATCTCAGTAGAACCCTGAACAGAGGCATATGCACGTCTAGCCAAAAGATAGTGTAGGATGTCAGATGGTACGAAGTAGGTAGACCCGAGGCCATGGAACAGAGGATCCCAGGGATTGCTGTCAGGATAGTCACGGGACTTAAATTTAAATGCAAGACATCCGGTAAATTTTAGTTGGGTGCTTTGATCTTGACTAGAATCTAATACATGGCTATTATTCTCCTGACTTCACACGACAAACTCATTGTTCATATTCGGCATAATGTTTGCTGTATTTGCCAATAACCAAACTGGCGTGGACAAAGAAAGCCTTTGCTTGTAACTAAGCACTGGGTTGATCTTCCTTTATTCTGCCACTGACCCTGGGAGCTCTCACTCAAATCTGTTACCATGCAGAAAGGGATGCAGCCAACATATGACCTCCAATTCCAGCCAGGAGTAATCGTCCCATCTGGATGGCATTGGGCAGTAATCTAAGTTGTAACTCAGACGACAGCATGGTAGCTCTGCAAACTTGTAACGGATAGACTGTATGCATCTTAGGCACTCAGAGCCTTGCTAAGAGCCATATAGACTTAACATATGTATAAAGTATTCCAAGTATATTACTCATCTATTGCAAAGAGTCTAGATATAGATCACCATATCAGACTTCCAATGGGTCCACTTCATGCGTCCTCTCATCAGCAGCTACACTCGAATTCGTAACCCCGCAATGCGTACTATTAATGTCTCACATCTCACTCTGATTAACTAGATGAAGCCAATATAAGCCTTCCAGTCCGGTTCTATGTATTCACTTACATACCAACTTTCTCACCGCCTACTTACCTCTCAGACGACCCTCTATCTCCCTCCCCTCTCCTCCTTCCACCGGGGGCCCAATTTGATCCGGAGGAACGAAATGGGGCCACAGGCAGCGGCAAGAAAGCCGAAGACCGTGAAACATTAGCCGGGGCCTACGCGGTCGATATGTCGATGAGTAGTTGCAGAGCCGCCGTGCCGGCCGCGGCGAGGGAGCTCCGAACGATATTAGCTGATGTGGCTGCCGTGGACAACCGTCCCGGGTTCGGGTCCTTTGTTAGTGTTCCAAAGGCCTATATATACAGATATGAATGGTTGGTTCTGATCGGCCTTTGGTATCGAGAGAATATAATGTCAAGTAACCATTCCCGAGTTTGTGGTTGTGGTAAATAAATACCATAAGAATGAATCAAGAAGAAAGAAAGAAAAACTCACCACGAATGAAGCAGACATGTAAACCCGAGAATCGTCTGTATAACCGCCGGGAGAGCTACATGCTGAAGCACTGTAACTCAAAAGTAAGCAAAGCAAACAAAAGGCTTGTTTCTGCACCGCCCATCCGTATCCCGTCGTCTCTATTACCGACAAGGTGACGGGGGAGGGACGTGCTACGCGGCCTCGCCTTCTTGATCGGGAATCGCCTACGACCTTCTTCCTAGCCGCGTCGACGTCGTATCCGTGAGCCCTAGCCAGGCGAGCGTGGTCGTAATCGAGGAACCTTCCTGCAGGGGAGAGAATTATTACCACATTTCGGTAGCTGCGCGCCCTAAGTATACCATACGAATGATATCAAAACAGGGTCAAAAAAATAAATAAAAACGGACAGGAAGAGGTGGGGAATAACTGTCCCTGTATCCTTCTCCAACAATAGTCTCAGGGAAGCCTGAGGATTCGGGAACCGCAACACTCGCTCCTGCTCCTGCTTCGCGGGGTTAGCTATTGGTACGCCATCACCACCATCACCGCCACCGTCACCCTCTTCCCCGTCCCTGCTTATCCGTGCCGTCTCGGGCAGGGCGATGACGATGACGAAGAGGCAGGATCTTGCCGATGACGACGAGGAGCTAGAAGGTCCATCTCCAGCCGAGCTTAGCGGCAATGACGCTGCTGATGACCGGTCCTATGGGCGGCACTACATTGGGGCTAGAGATGGAGGGAAAGAAGGAAGTTATTGTTCAGCACAACCCAATTTATTACCCCTTTTTAAAGCTGTATGTATTGGGGGTAACGAAAGGGGATAGTTTTGTGAAGAGACGATCAGAGTTGTGAATGAATGCAGAAGGTTTGGGATAGACCTTACCCCTGGGCGAATATGCCAACATATAAACCTCTCTCAAAAAAACTCGTTGTATCTGAATATGACACCGCAACCAAGACATATTGATCGTAGCTAAAGCGGGCAAGACAACAAAAATATCTGTTAGCAAGGAATTATTTTAAAGCCTCACTATATACGTTCAAGCAAGCAACCGGCCATCGTCGTCCGCCTGTGAGCCGAAAAATCCAACAACTCAACCGCCCCCAAACTTAGACCGGAAACAACACAATACAAACTAAGTCTAAAACCAGAATAAGAATAGAAAGAACAAAAAAAAACCCCATAAGATTTCCTCCCGCCTCCCACACAAAGCTTAAGCACAAGCTGTTGAACGCCGCATAACTCTCCTGTACAGCCAGTCTCACATTTGCTACATAATGCACCGCCAGGGCAAACGCATAATACAAATTACCAAGTAATTAGAGCGTTATGATAAATCGTTTTATGTTGTGATGTAAGTTGCACTGTACACTTATTTTACATGGAGCCATTAACGGCCAAAGAAAATGGGAGCACGAGACCTTTACTAGCTTATCAATATGCTATTGTGGCGGAAGCTTTCATTCAAATGTATCCAGCAAACCCCTGAGCTTGTCATGCTGCTGAGAACGCCAAGTTGTAGTATACGGAGATACCTTGATGTCGCAGACGCTATATGCTACTCTAATCACCCATCGCGGTCATGGCCCACCGTGATAGAAAATTCAACATGAGTGCACATTTGACGCGCCTTACCTTTTTCATTTCCTGCCTTAATTGCTGAGTGAGATAGGGAACCAGTCCGTAATTTGCAGCGTAGGGAGTGGCTGTTTTTTGCTCGAGTTTCTGGATATACAATGTGTACGACCCTGTAAATCTCTCGCTAACTTGAAATGGCCTGACGGGTATCTCAATCTATGCTCATCCAAGCAAAAGCCGATAGCGCGCCTGTTACGATGATGAGGGTGATGATACTTGCGCCGGCTCTATCACCGGTTGTGATAGGGGCGAATGTTGGCAACTGCGTCTTGTCCTGGCCGGCATTGGCATCGCCCTTCGATGTACCACCCGTTCCATTGGTTAGCGGAGGCTCAACATCTGGCATTATCAAGGCCGACAATGCACCGAGAACATTCATTTGCAAACTAGCGCCCTGCAATCCGTCGTATTGGCCACTTGCCCAATGGAAGCCACACATGCGTCCATTATCACCGCCGGTGCACTGCTTCACACCAGCTGCCGCTGATGTCTTGAGAACCGGCATGATGTCGTCATAGAGGTATGGCGCGAGTTGAACCGAGTTAGCCATCCATCGGTGCAAATAACCTCTGTAAGACTCCATATCCGAGTTGCAGACAGCCGGCTCACAAGCGGGCTCATATGCGATGCCATCGGGGAAGAAGACACGCTTGATGCCCTTGGCCATACCATCTAGGCGATCTTTCCATGTCGAGTTACCGTTTGTCTATTTCCCCGTGTTAGGTCGTCAAAGGTAGTTCAACTATCGAGTCGGGAAGCGGGACACATACCACGTTGTACATGTATGCACAGCCTTGCATAATCATGCCAGCATTGTACGAGAACTGGGCCACGTTAATCTCCTTGCAATCTGGCAGGTGGGCACCGTCATAAACATCGTAATCGTGGGTGATATAACCAAGTCTCCACATCAAGTCCCATGTCTTCTCGGCGAGTTCACTGTATGTGCTATTATCTGTGTAATGGGCAAGGCGAGCGCCGATGTTGAAATAGCAGGCATTGGCGACAGCTGATTAGTTACGGGTTAGAATGTGATTTATAAATTTGGATTAAGAGGGGGGACGCAAAAGGAGGAGCGATAGGAACTGGCCAATACATACTATTGATATAGTCGAAACCATTGTTTGTACTGTACACCTGCCATCGCAAACCCCAATCGCAGTTACCCCCAGAAACACGTCGGTCCATGTGAGTCTGTTCGTTGAACACGGCTTGGGCGAGTGCTAGCCACTGCGGCTGGTCTGCTGGGGGATCCGTAAACCCGGTCTCGGCGGCCAGGAGACCGGCAAAGGCCCAAAAGGACTGGTCATCGTTACCCATGGAAGCGGTCCAATTCGGCGGCATGAAGTCACGGTCGGGACCGACCTGGAAGAGGAGGGCTTCCGATATTATGTCGTCGTACGTCTTGTCGCCCATAGTATGTCGATAATCCAACAATGCACCCCACATGGCACCACCCTGCCACCAGTAATAATCGCCATCTGGGGGAGGTCCAGGCAGAATACCTGGAACCCAGCCAGGTTCGTCACCGTGGTAGAATGTGAGAAGGTCTTGCGCGACGAGAGCGGCAGCTTTCTTAATCGATTCTGAGAGGAAAGGTGGCGGTTAGCGACTGATTTTTATTATTATTATTTTTATTTTTTGAATACACATGTGAGAACAAGAGTATAGCATGAAAGTGCAAGTGTGAGTATATGCCTTCCAAGATAAGTGTTCACCAACCTTTATCATCCAGATTGACCTCGAGCGCGCCCAGGGCTCCTTGGAAAAGGAGGCCACACGCGGCCAATAGTGCAGCTGATAACCACACCATTATGTTGGACACACTGTCGTGTTTTGTGTAGTGATGTGACCTTTATGTGAGAGGGAGTGACTGCAAATAGCAGTCTCGACCGCTATAATTCTACCACAGGAAAAAGAAAAGAAAAGGAAGACCGCTTATTATGCTAGTGAAGGTATCATGGACGCTGGTAAGGCTCAGATATTTGGAGGGGTGTCGTCTGGATTTGTCAAGTCAGATCGAGTCGAATCGTATCGAGTTGGATACCAGACCAAGGGAGTAGGTATAGGTAGCACCAGAAGGGCGGTGGGAGGATGGATGGTGTTGGTGTTCGGTTTGTGCTGTGCTTCCTGATTGCGTGGCGACGTCAACGATCGGCGGCAAGGAAATCAAAACCATGAAGCAACAGAACAACAGTAGAGAGTTGAATGGGGGATTCAGGGTCAGTGCCGAGTCCGCTCCAGAATAATAAATGAACGACTCAGGTCAGAATGGAAACCGACGGGCTAATTGAAAACGAGTGACAGTTGCACGAAACAAGAGAATGTCTTGGTACAGCAGTAAAAGAGAGGGTCTAAGACGGGGAAGAAAACTAGAAGTCTGGCTAAAAGACGCTACGGCTGGTATGAACCAAGTTCGAGATGGGATGAGTGGTCCTCAAAATTTCCGAACCAGCGATTTTCCCTTTACAAGCTCAAAGTATTACTCAAGTATAGCTATAGCGGGACTGGGCGGGGGTTACCTAATATAAGTACCTCAGGGGTACATCCTCATTTGCCAAGTTGAAGTACCACCGTGCCCAGTGTATGTGAATAGGGGTTGCTATCCCAAAATACAACCTCGAACTTCGATTGGCCTTCTGTTGGCGCGACAAGGTTTCTAACCTCTGACTTCCAAGAGAAATACCAAGCTGCACAGCCGTATTGCCTAGTTCTGCCCAGTGTTTCCGTCTTGGAGTTGGACATTTATTTCGAATCCCCAGCGTATGCGGGAAGATATCCTCATACATAGTACAAAGATGTTTTGTTCATCCTGGTTTTCTTTGGATATCTCTTTTGCTATGCATCATAGATGCAGACTTGTTCCTGAATTGATCTTCAAACTTTAAATCCTATGCTTACTGCAGTTTGCTGCAGTAAGATGGATATGAGAAAGCTGGGGTGGTAATGTTGCAGTAGCGATGATGTAACTGAAACGGCTGACCAAGAAAAGGAAAAGACGAAGTTGTGTTCTTACAGCAAGTGCCTGGGTTAGTCACGTCCAGAACATCACAAATGATTATCTACATACATACCTAACCTAGGCATTTGTGTTGGTTAACTACTACTAATTATAGTAGCACACCCTACTCATAGTATATTTGTTCACCTTCTGGGCTCTGGGTAGATATGGTTGTCTTGACTCCCTACTATGTACAGCTGTAATGCACAGAAGCCACGGAGTTGGTCTGGCTTCCTCCCCTTGCGTAACCAATCCACCAACCCAAGTCATTATCCCTGAAGATCTCCAGAACTTGCAGTGACGCCAAGGGGCATTACGCGCTAGTACCCGTAAGCGGTATAGTTGCCGCAACACATCACTATCTGGCATCCTACAGTATCTTTTTAACTTAACATTGGTATCTTTGCACGGACTACACTGTGGCTGTCAAGTTCAAGGGTTTTGAGGTTCTAGAAGTCGACATCGTTACTATCGATAATGAGTTATTGAATCCCCCTCTCTCATCCTAACTCCAGCACCCCTCACCTTTAGCGAGGGCAATCCGAAGTCTTTGATCTGAGACAAATATGACGGTGTCGCAGAACTATATTTGTGCACAAACTCCTCAGCATAATGGTGCAACTTGGCGCACTCACTGAGATTTAGCTCACGTCAGATGTGTGGGTTAAATCTCCGGATATCCCGTAAGATGGAGTATACACTTTTGAGGCCTCAAGAATGGTGTTTCTGGCGAGTTCAACATGCAAGCAGAAGTTGATGTACGAGATACTTACCAGATTCTTGTATTAATGGAAATATCCCCATATAAATAATGTATCAAAATTGGGATGCAAAACCACTAATGCTTGTAGTAGATTCCTAGGTGGATAATTTGTCAACAGATAGATGACAGTTCTGTGTTTTATAGCCTGTCTTGTTCCTAAAGAACGGTGTTATGCAACGCTAATCAATTTCCTAAGGTACCCACGAGAAGGTTGAAAGGGGCAAAGGCAACCCAACGCGAATCAACAATGCAGTGCCAGTCATTTGTGCCTCTTCTTGTGAGTTGGTGCTTCCTAGGCGGCCTGATTTGATACGTGAAGTTGTACTGAGCTGCTGGCGGCTTGACCTCGAATGCAAATAATGAGGCAGAGGGGTGTTTTGTTGTCGATTGTAGATGAAGCCTTGGGTGTCTGGAACCTCGGGCATTCTTGTCACCGAGGCTACCACCTGGGACTCCCTCTGCCCTTCTCGTCGATAAACGCAAAACTCAAACGCAAAAGTGGCCGCCCTAACCGAACTGAATCAAAGTGTTCTCACTTTGTCTAGATTTTGAAACCATGAAAAAACAAAAAAAGCACCTTTGCAACCTGAATGTTAAAATAACCATGCCTGTATCCGCACACCAAGCCTGTACCTAAACGCCCAAAAATCCAGTGATTTCGTGATAATCTCGTGAGATGCCTTGAACGGGAGATGAACCAATGTGTAAAGTGACCACTGGGATCCTGTTGTCTCGGAGGGCAAATGGACAACTACTGCGTGGTAGATAGACGAGCCCCAAAAATGCAGTTGTCTCTAGAACTAGTCGGTGGCCTTAATTCTTAGCTATGCGAAGCAACTTGGTTCTAAGCCACAATACAAAGGCAGTCCATGCACTTTGTGTCTTCTTCTTCGTACTCTTGCGCTTCGAAGAGCTGAAACGGACAGAATGTGCACTGGGTGGCTCTTGCCCGTAAGCAGGAGGGCTGCGAGCATTTGTGTCGTCGTAACTGTTGCTCATGAACTTCTCAGACTCGCTCAACTGGCCGGATGTGTTCTTGCGTGACGTGCTAGGCCGACCGAGTGAGAGACTGGGCCGAGGCACAGACAAGCTGGGACGACCGCTACTAGCGACGCTAATCTTTCTGTTGTGCTTCCCACGTTGAAGGGCCTCTTCCAGCTCAGCGGCTTCTTGCCGCACCTTCGCTGCCAGTTGCTCCTTGTGACGGGCCGCCAGTTGTTTCTCCATCTCCTGTGCACGCTTATTGTCGGCACGTTCTCGGCGTTTGATCTCTTCACGGGCGTACTTCTCATCTTTGAGTCGCTCTTTCTCCTCGAATTTCCTGCGTGCTGCACGGAGGTGTTCGGCACGCGTAGCTGTATCCAGGTCTGACTTGGCCCGTAATCGGAAGCCGCTATCGAGAGAGGTACGCAGGGGAGATATGGGTGGCATTGTGCTAGACGACGGTGTTATAGCACTCGGTACAATGCTGGGTGATGTAGACTCAAGACCATAGTCGTCGTGAAGATCCGACCGGCTAGAAACATTGACTAACCGGGAAGAGTGTGCTGGAACTACAGAGGGGGTGCGCGAGGAGATTTTGACTCGAAGAGGTTGCTGAGACGATTGTTTCGTTGAGTGAGTATTCACGGTGTCCGTGTAAGAAGACGTGCGTTGACTGGCAATTGATGGCCGTTGCAAACTCAGTGAGGTTTGTTGGGAAAGTGAATGCGAACTACTGTTCATTGTTTGCGTGTGAGGAATATGGGGGTTGCTGTTATTGCTGTGGCTGCTGTTTTGGTGATAAAGTTGCTGCCGATAGAGTTTGGGAGAAGAGTCGGTACCGTCTGCAAGTTCTTCGTCGTCATCGTCTTCTGTAATTGTAGTCGGCGAGTAATCTCGGGTATCCGGGATGGAGGCTAATGAATTGGCATACGATAATAAGGGCGGGGTCGAAGTGCGTGGTGTCTGTTGGAACGGATGCACAAAGGTTGCGCCAGTTTGGCGAGGAGCCGATACACCGTTGCTGCTGCTGGATGTTGCGATAGAGCCGTGGCTGTTGCCACTGATAGACCTCGAGTGATTGAACCACCGCGTGCTTGTTGTACCACCCACAACGCCCAGTCCCACGCCGCCTCCTGCTTCCGGCGCTATGCCTCCCGCAGCGAAAGAAGCACCCTCAGGATCAATCACCGCTGTACGATCATAGAAGGAGAGGGACAATTCCCGTCCCCAACCACGTGTGGCACCGTCTTTTATCCCATCGTTTTGTTCATCCCATCCCCGATCCAAGTCAATGCTCTTCTTCTCCTTATCCGACTGTGACCATTTCTTAAGTATGGGTTTCACCGCTTGTTTCGGTTTTGACTTGCTGTTCTTGTATTTGGCACTATGGGACCCCAGGGCAGATATGGAATGTAATGGTGCCATGACAACTATAGGTTGTAAAAGGCAGGGTATCTAGGCACTGGTCGGCGTCGTATATTGGATGCAGGGATGTTCTCCGGTTGAAAGAGCGGGCAGTTGAGGCACAAGTCGGCAGGCCCCTCTATATACCTCGCGACAAGCGCACGTCGGAATCACCGGACTGGATACATCGAGCAGCGTAAGTCAGGGCAAATCGAGAGCACAGCAGAAAGAAGTATCTCAATACGCGAGTGAAATATAGCGAGTGGACTTGAGGTTCGGGTTTACTAGTATTCGAAGCCGCGAGAGCTAACGGTGGTGAGGATAACGATGGTTGATGACGGCGATGGGGACAGATAACGAGGGCCAATCTAGATGGAGTTGAACATTATGGAATAACGAGGCATGGTGTTCATAATGACGATGAAAAGAAGTTGAAGAGGAGCGCTTAGCCAATTGCTTGCTTGCGTTTCAAAGGGTGGCTGATGCGTTGATCATGCAAATGCCTAGGTCGATATCCTCCTCAAAGACAAGCAAGGCTCATCAAGGCTAGGTTAGTCTGCATGTAATATCGCACATTCATAGGTTTAATAGGCATCGACTTTTACGGACTAGCACCATCCATCTATCGAATGAGGGTTGTGGAGACACTTTAGGAGGTGAGATGAAAAGTGGAGTGGGTCAGAAATTATACGACAATTGTTCTTAGGTGCACATGAATCGATGATGAGGAGTTGACGACAAGAAGACGAGGCAGAAATTTTAGGTATTGTAAGCCGCAGGAGTTTTGTGTAGTGCCTGAGCAGAGGTGCTATGGGAGGAGGCGATGTTGATGTAAGCTTGAAGGCCGTAGGATTTAGAAAGAGGGGAAATCAAATCACTGTTTTTGCCCTTTTGGGGGGTTGACAGGACTGCCTAGTGTTTGGAATTTGACGACAAGGTTGTTTGGTAGGTTGACAGAAACGCCAAATGAAGAGGAGAAATCAACCAACCGTCCAGTACAGTGTTGGCTATACCTTACAAGTGCAAATTGTCACTGCAAGCATGAAAGGAATTGGTTGTGTGCGGCTTTGATGAGGCAGTGAGAGGGTACAGAGGATGACTGAGTGAGCAAGCAGTGCCAATAACGTTGGCTGCTATCTAGTGAAAGGCCGACTTGAAATATTGATGTTGGATCGAGTGATTCATCGGTTAAGCAATTGGTCAATTGAACAAAGAAGAGAACTTACAGCTAGATAGAGACGAGATCCAGAGACTCAAGAAACAACAGATTTGCAAGATTCGAGATTCTCGTTGTGGAGGGTGGGGATACAGGAGATCATTCTTCAGCCTCATTCCATGTATCTGGTCGAGTCAATCGCTATTCGTCCCCTCCCGGGGCGAGCATCAGATGATCACTTATTTGGTCTTCAGCTCAAACACCAATATAATTGATAGTTTGCACGTGGAATGGTGTAGGAGACTTGACCGTAATCTCAAAAGAGGGGAGATAGGCGGCCGAGCCCCGGAACCCGGCAAAAAAGAGGGGTCTTTACCGACTGTTTGAGCCTTTTATGAGGGGCTTTTTGGGCCTCTGGAGTCTACCGTCTCGGCCAATTCCACTCCTCAGGACTCAGGACCTACAAATACCTAATGTAAGACGTTAATATACTCCTACCTAGACACCTACCTAACATACAGCATACCTAACACGCTTAACTTGAGTGTTTACTGCCCATCGGCCAGCATCGGTTAGCCTTATGTCAGCCGTACCGACATACCTACAGTCCTTAGGTAGGTTATGTACTCCCAAGCCCCTTTACCCCCTGTAGTAATATAATGCAGTAGTGGCTGGTGCCCCCATACTTTGCCCCATATTTACCCCCATATTTGCCCCGTATCCGCCCTAGCAACCACTAATCAACTCCCGTTCCTACCTTGGCTGAAAGATAAGATCAGGGGCTGGATTCCGGCTGGGCGAAATCTGGAGCCAGGCTTGTGAAAGCGAGGGAGAGAGACCTTCCCCGCGTCGGCTTCAACTCATCAGCCCCTCGGTATCGTATCATCGTAGGGTGCCTGAAGCTACGGTTAGTGTCTGAGTGGCTTGAAACAAAAGAGGAGAACTGGGACGGACGGATGTTACCTACCCTATCTCGTCACATGATTTTCTTACTAACAAACCCAACCTACCACCTCAATCACCTCCCTAATATGGCACCGAGAAAATATCTCATCCCTTGAACGCACAGGCAAGAAATACCCTAGTCGTGCAATGACCGTAGAATTGCACAATCGTAGGCTGCGGCGTGAAGTGAACTTGAAGTCATTGCCATCATGACATCTCAGGACTTACTGTGTATGCAGATTTACTTACTATATACAGCATACTAATCTCGTAAAATATGCCTAAAAAGTAATCGCAGAGGGGGGTATTTGTGGGCTCCTATACCCATTGCGCGTTATTAGATGGTTGGTATAGCTAGGCAGGAGAGGCTGGCACGACAAGCAATTGAGACAGGGTGCCGACTGAGCGATAGTTGCTCTCTTTCATGTGTGGTCAACCTAACCGAGTAGTTTGGCCCGACTGATGTGTTGCTGTTCTAAGTTCTATCCAAAGACCAAAGAAGAAGCGAGAGGACTCAACTTATACTTCTTCATATCCTGTCATCCTACAAAGCTTTAACCCGTATTATTGCGTCATGCCAACCCAAGGATCGAAGGACATAGAAGCACAATAACGTGTGTTGATGCAAGTGCTCAGACCAGCCCACACTTACTTACGTGGTAGCGACATTGTTGTAGGGATTTCGTATATCACCTGCAAATTTCTCGACCTGCAAAGTTCCTAAGCGCGGCGCCGAGTTTTTGAACCACCCCAAGCCTTTTCTTGGCTCTCGCCCCCTTCCATACTTGAGCGTCTCAGACAAAAAGGACTCAACTTACTTAAGCCAGTCTCGCTCCTTCGTGTGAGACAACGAAAGTACCATACTTGGCTTATCTAAGAGAAGTGTTAACAACTCTTCGCGGGGCGAGCCGTATCGCATAATGATCCCCCTCTAACCCCCAAGGTTAGGTATCTGCGTCCGTGGCTCCGTGACCGACAATTCCTCGGTTGCATTCGGTCCCGTCTTGCATTGATAACGCGCGCGCAAGCAGAAAAGCCCTGGTCTAGCTCGGGCAAACAAGGAATGCGCCGACTGCACTTGTCTTTTGTTAGCTACCGACAAGACACTCCCGCACATACTTACACACGGCCTAGTTTACCTATCTTACCCTTGGTAAACAGGGCACGCACGTATGTATATATACCTAGTATATATGTAAACAGTGCTATAACATAGCTAGTAGTAATCGCAGTACCTACATATCTTACATATGTAGATATTTTATAGCCACGTTACATATATAGATTTTCCTTGGCATTCCTTCCGGATAGCCAACCGGCGGCTGACATCCTCAGGGGATACCTATGTGAGAGGAAACCTTGTGCGTAATCGACCGTGCTTTGACAGATCGCGCCGTGGGTTGAAAACCAGAGGCACAGGCATACAGGCACAGGCACGGACGCACGCTGCAGCCGCGCGGCCCGCCACGGCACGAGGCGAGTATTGCGGACCACACACACCTCGGTGAGGCTTCTCGATGCATCCAATGAGCTTTATTCGGTGCCTTGTTGGCCTCCTCACCGGTGTATTAGGGACCCTCGTCGTCAAGAGTGTCGGTGTGAAAAGAGATGCAATCATCGTCGCAACCCAGAGTGATGGTTTTTTGGTTAGGGAGGCTGTAGAGAGGATGTAGAATCTAATTTTTTTTTCCTGCTGACTCATCATCGTAAGAATGATTATGCGAATGTCACTCGGCATCATCAAATGCGCATTACGAAGCACGGGCAACGAAAAAGATGATCTCCAGGGTGATATCAGCAGCTGTCAGACGTTGCTGTCGACAGCAGGATTAGGAGGAGCAGGTAGATCTGAGTGATTAAGTCGTAGTGCCTTCACCCTTCTGAGAACCGGTGAAGTCTTCATTTCGTCAGAGCCAGCTTGTAATGTCGCAGAAAACAGTTTTGTATCGGATGGAACTTCCGAATTCAGACAATCCTCCCGCAAACCGAATGTAACCGACGTATAATTGTTCAATATCTGAATCTCTTGACATATTGCAGTTAGTTGGTGATGAGTTTCTGACACCGTTCAAGCATCGGGCTTTCCTATAGAGCAGTATACGGAGGTACATGAGTTGATTTGATGCCCCGGCGGCATGTATATGATCCTTCTCGCTAATTAATTCTTGTAGGATATTGGTCGCTGATGCGTGCGCGATACGTCCTTTTGTCAAGCATGTTTTTTGTCCGTATGTGACGTTGTTTGACTAGGGGCGAGGTTGTCACTCACAACATCTGTTGTCTATGGTTCCAGTCCCTGCAGCTACAGAGAATGTGGTCTCTTCCAATTGTGAAGACCAGGGAGTCAACATAAGCTAGAGAAAGACTATAAGGCCAATTCCAGGGTGATCGTTCTGTCCTGCAGACCGGAAAAACTTGAAGACGTCAGATGTTTGGCAACAGTCTACTCATATAAACCATACCAACCAAAGGCATAGTCGATTTCAAAGAAGGGGGCACAACAGTTCGTCTAAGAGATTCCTATGATTATAGCAATATACTCGATCGTTGCTGACTTGAACAGTGTCAGCGTAGAGTTGCACCAACAGCGAGTATGATCTGACTAAGATGGGTGCTATAACCCCCATGCAGAGTGTAGTCGGTGACCATTATTTGTGCGTTCCAGTGCCTATGTTCCAAACAATGTATATGGTTTCTAAGCTTCATCTTCCTAGGCCTGACCTACTTGCCATATCGTCACATTCCTATCAAAGGGATCAAGGCGGTTAAAGTTGTCGGACTAGTCCTCCTGCCTTGCCAGCCACATAGCGAAGTATCCAAAACAAAGCAGATCTGAAAGAAGTACACCATTCGAGCCGTAAATCGTGACTCTGTCGTTGATTTCCTTTTCTTACCTTCCTATGCACCCCAGAGATGGATGCCTGGCTGCTGTCAGGTAGCACGGGCTGACTGCAGACCCCTCAAACGCCAGGAGGCTGTGAATACCTCCCCGAATGCCTCCCCCACGTTTTGATGCCGCTTGTCCATCGAGATATGCCTGTTTCTCCTGCCGAATCCAGAAAAAAAATCAATCGCAGCGCCGATGGACCGTGGCTATGCACTGGTTACAACTCGTGAGAAACCCCGCATGCTACGGAAACCGTAGAGATAGTTCTCTGGAAGCCATTCTAGACCACTCGTTGGTGGTCATCTGCCGCTGACATGCCTCCGCAGCGACAAAATGAGCGAAGATCTCTGCTTCCCCATCGATTACGAAATATCACCATGGGCTGCTGACCTGTCTTCTTGGCCCATCCTGCTGACCTGACCTGACACATCTGAAAGGGCTGAGCGGTGGCGAGGGTCTCCGAACCACTGGCCAGGAGCGATAGACGATATGGAAGTAGACGATGAGTCAAGTGGCTCGTCCAGGAGTAACACTCACGCAACGTCCCCGGCGAATCAATCCGGACGCTGTTGGTTGATCCTGCAAAGTGTAGTTCCGTACGGTGATGCATCATTTCCTACTGCGAATGAGGTGAAGCCGGTGTTGTCGCGTGAGCTTTCATGGTTGCTCAGTAATTTATTTCCCAGCCACCAGAGAGACCAAGGTCTGTCCAATGCTCCACGCGGTAAGGAAGAGGAAGAGAGGATTACCTCTTAGGGGGTGGAGGATTAGATGGAGCATTACGCCTGAAAATCGACGTCGCCACTGAATGGGTCAAGGTGTTGGCTCTTATTTGTTCTTGATTGGTAGTCAACATTTGGGCGGGCGGTTGACTATTGGAAGACGTTCTTGGTTAACCTAATCTCGTCTTCGTCATGGGGCCGACTCGGTTTAGGCCATATTTCGCCACACCTCGAGTAACCCATTCCGTGAAAGATAAGGGCCGCCCTGATTCCGAGGAAAAGACACCGGTTTCTTGGCCGCGAGGGAATTCGATGCCATACCTGGTCATGCATAGCCATACGTAACGATACGTAACGATACCACCAAGCTAATTGGACCTTGTCACTCAGCTGATTGTCGCATTAGCTGTCTGTTCGACATATACAGCTACTGACGGAAGTACTGCAAGTACTGCAAGTATTCGACGTATCGAGTGTACTGGCTGTACCGGGTGGTCAAAGGCAAGAGGCCTAGATGTCGCTGTCCTGCTGGAGATACACCCTGACCGCTAGATGTGACTGATGAGGTCAATGTGCGGGTTCTGAGCAGGGAAATTGAGGACTCGCTCTGCAGTTGGGAACTCTGACCGCTAACTGCTAAGTATGCACTCGTTTATGGATTCCAACTTTCCGGAGATCTCTCACTTTGGAAGATCCTAATTCCGATAATCAAGAAATAAGTCGAAAAAAGATAAAGAACAATAATAAAAAATAAAAATAAAAATCAATCCGAATCTTCACTTGCCGTCGGTTCTACACTGTTGCTTTGAAATCCCACTTTCAACATGGGCCGGTCTCTCCCCCCCCCCCGTCGAGACCCCCGCTACGAGCGCAGTAGCGAGTGAGCGGAGCGGGGGGCGCCTCTCGAGCATGGAGGATACCTAGTGCTGGCAGGACACCTATGTGATTCAAGCATGCCTGGCACTGATGCATATGCATCTGGGCAAAGTCATCGTGCGTCATATAGGTCAGGTTTGGATGACCAGGTACAAAATCCTGTATGTACGTGTGGCGCATGTATGTCTGTATGTAGGTATGTACATATGAATGTACGTGCGTACGTGCCTCCATGTGCGTGGGTGCGTGGGTGAGTGAGTGAGTGAGTGAGTGAGTAGGTAGGTACCTACTTTACAGAGACATCTATACTCCAGGACAGAGATATTTCTCAAATCGGTAGTGCGAATGCGGATATAATCTGGAAACTCGTCCAAATTATGCAGTAGTTTGTTCGCCGCAAAGGTTCTTCAGATGCACATCATCTAGTTTCTCTATGGCCGGATGCAACTCGCTAGTTCCGCGGTACTCCCGCAGTGGGCCGTCTCTGAGGTTATCTTGGATCTAGGTCAAGGTTCCATCACAAGAGGAGACGTGCGAGCTGCCGAATGCATGTGTATGTGCCGATGTTGTCATTGAGAAGCCAATTCGTCCGCAGAGGCGGAAGTACGGGATGTGTGGTCAAAGGCTGAGGGTAGGGAACATCCGAAAGTAGCTACCGCGGAGTACAGATGCGCGGGTTCGTCGGCAAGAGAAAAAAGCACGACACATATTTTGTAAATGTTCTCGTAAGGGATTTGTGCTCGAGTGCGTGGCGGTCCCGTGTTTTGGCCCTCTTGATTCCAACAAACACCAAGAGAAACAACATGTACATTTTAGATAATGATTATCGCTTGTTGAAAGGCCAATGAAGACAGAGTCGAGATAGCGAAAAGATTGTTCTCTGCAAAACCCCCCTGTCACCTACCTACCTTGGTAATGGGCTCGAACGGAGATGCGTCGGCTGTGGGGGACGGCAGCCGAGCACTGTTTTCCTTTATAATTTTTAGATACTTGGGTAGCTCTGAAACCGGGACAAGAGCTTTGCGGTTAGCATCGTGAGAAGCCTATAGTAGGATGTAACGAAGGGCCACAGACAGATACAGATCTGTAGAAGACAGCATATTGTCCGTTCTCTTCAACGAGCCTTCAGTAATAAATTTTGCCTTGCAGCTTTGAATTTGTGTATCAGATGCACCTTCACGGCCTTCCAGAATCTTTCTTTGACACAGCTCACAACATCCAGTCACTTCACCATCGGCAGGGGTTTAAGTGAGGTGATCCAGAGTGGATCTGGTCCCTGCATTCAATCACTGGTGAGAGGACAGCTACGAGGTACCTACCTAACTAGTAAGCTGTGCGGGCGTGCCTGTCTACAGCAGACTAAGTGCCTACAGGAAATAGGTGCGTACTTGCCTTAGGTAGTAGTAGTCTACTGACCGTGTCTGGCGCTTAACCTTACCTAGTTGAGTAACTGGAATTCACGTACCTCCCCACGCAGTAAGTATGGGTTGATGCATTTTGTCCAGGCACATCAAAACGCCCACACCCACCCCTTCCCCCAATAACATGTACCAGGCTTGCTATTTTTGTACGGTCGACTTTTTGTATCTTGTTTGGCTAAACGACCGTTTCATACATCATCGCCTATGCATGCAGACACCAACAAGTGTATAAGTAACTGGGTAGGTACAGCATAGATAAGTAGAATCTCCAGAACCAGCGGCAGCATGGATATCACAATGCAAGTAATGAGTCTTTTCTGTAATTTTTTTTTTTTTTTGACCGGACCTCGGTGAACCCCCCATGGGTGATCCTTGTAGCATGTCGGTTGCTTAGAGTAAATTCACAATGGACCGAATATCTCCGTGACAGCTGCGGCCGCAAGGGGACCTAATCGTGAGAACCCCCCCAGGGACCTGCTTCTTTGGTCTGTGTGGGCTTTTGTAAGGCTTCCTGCTTTGCCTAGGTACTGCAGCCGTATTCCACAGGTACATTGAAGTTACCACAGTGTCTCTTTTGTCTTCTTTGGCTCGTTCGGTAACATTTTCTCAGTTGAGAGATCCGGTCTGTCACAAGAGTTTGTTACATGCGTATATACGGCGTAGGAAGTCATCTCAGAACTCCCGCCTGTAATCAAGCAGGGCAGGGATCTCTATAACATACTGTAGTCTTTTGCTATGTGGGCAGAAGCGGGAGAGTCCGCTGGGTTAGCATTCTCCACTGGCACACAAATCGTCGTTATGCATGAAATGGGCTTGCCTATATCTTCCAGGACTATTAGGAAACAATGCTAAAGTTAACAGAGAGGTGCTGAGCCGTCAGACAAAGTCTATAGATATTTCCAGAGTCTAGATAACAGCTCTCGAGCCGTGTGCACTTACGGAAATGAATGCTCTTCCAGAGCTGTTGATGGTCTACCCAGATGGCAAGTATTTGATGGGGGTACTTAGATGGCGGGACTTCACATGTCAAGGATTGTAAAGCCTTGTAGGATTGCTTCAAGGGCTATAGGTACTGCTATATTGGGACGGCATACAAATAAGCGAGAAGTCTACAACCTTATCATCCCACAATCCGTAGACTGAAGTTGAGAAATAAATGAATAATCAAAAACCATACGAAGAGCCATACGAAAGGAACATGATTAATGTGGCTTCTTTACTATCGTCGCCACCGACCTACGCCGGAATCAAGCCCATACCATTGTACATTGATGACGATGAGTTCTTAATGGTAATAAGAGGTAATAAGTGCTCTGAGGTATGTTGGTGTTCTACATGTACAATTTTGCTGTTTTGCGTCCGATGACATCCCGAGCTTCTATATTCGAGACAAGTGCTCGGTTTAAGTGTCTTCCAATTTTGACAACACATAAATCTACCCGCACAAAAGGAAAAGATCATAGGGTCTCCCCCGAACAGCCTCTGGAGACGGCTGTACTGTACTGCATGTAGTATCTCAGGGTTTCTGCTCAAGGGTCTGAGGCTTCTTATCTACCTATGTATACTACTAATTTCGTATCTTTAGTAAGAAGAGAGTTGTCCTAGCTCAGACAATGTACCATATAAGCGATGCATTGGAGATGAGTACTGCTTGTGACAGGGTAGCACGTCACTTATTCCTCATTCCTAAGAACGGCACCACTGCACATTGCATACCAATAACGTACGATTTCCCCTTGCTTTTCCTTTCTCCTACTGGGAACAGGAAAAGGACAAAAGAAAACGTCTATTGAATTTTATTCTTCTCTGCTTTGGGTTTATATGTAACTTGGATTCCCTCTGACTGGATGGGAGCACTTGTCTAAAGCCTCATTGCATTGTCCTTCGTAGATACTTCGAAGCCGCAACAAAGACAAGCACAATCGTGGGCTTCTCATCTAATGACGCGATCGGACCCTCTTTGGAACCTATGTACGGTACCTATCTTAGCCCTTACGGCTTTGGCGGGGATGTCTAGTTAAGAGACTTCTAACCCCATATACTCCGGATTAGAGCCTCAATCCTTCCCCCCGTCCTGTCCATACGGAAATAAAATGAATGAACCAAGGTATTGAAGCGCCCATTACTAGGTATGCAGTATGTAGTCAGATCTGAGCGCATACAGTGACAGTAGCATGCACATATCGGTAAGAGCTCCAGAAGCGGAGGGCTAATCTGGGTATCTATGTAGGCAGAATCGAGGGAGGGCACGGCCATGTCCGGTATCAGGTTAAGATTTTCGGACAGATTTATCGGCCCTCGTTTGAACGAAATCCTGGCCGACATGTACCGGCGCGGGTTTATAGGCCATTGGTCAATGGCTTCGAGATCGGCCTAGATTACCCCAAACGCCATCACGATTAATACCTAATTCGGTCCTTGCATGGTTCCAGGGGCCGATCAGATCTGATGGCCTACTGTACTGTGTGTTACGACTTACAGTAGTATTGTCATCATGATTTCCCAACACAGCCCACGCACGAATGAAGATTGGAGATCAAGGCACGACGTCCATCGGGCCTTGGAGCTTCCTCCGTTGCCGTCTCTTGACGTCTACGAAAACCTGCCACCGGACGCATGTACGTAGGTAAGGTAAGGTACGTACAGGTAGGTGTCTGCTTTTTGTTTTATCCGGTTTCAAGACGCAACCAGGATTTTGGTCTTGGTCTTTTCGTAAATACTTCCTTAGGAACTGGTGTTCGTTTCGAGTACCAGCAGAAGACGCATCTTGATTGAAACTGCCCATATCATCCGGCCCTGGCGCCACAAACACCAGCGGCACGGGACAAGAATTCTCAGGTCTTGTGAAGGAGAAATAAAATCAGGCTACCTGCGGCGCACAGATCTAGTGAGGCTTTCACTGCAGCCAATGCCTTGTCTTGGGATGAATTGATCTTGAGCCGAATACCACGCTGCCCTTTGGCGGTGTGCGTGCCTCTGCAGACTGCCATGAGATGGAAATAGGAGAATATCCAGGGTTTGGCTGCGACGCTACGACGGGCCGCTGGGACTAATCACCGGGGGATGCGCGGTCGAGGCCAGAGTGCCCAGAGCTTCCAGAGTGCGGAATAATTGCCGGGAGATAGATGCCTTCGCCGGACAGGCTCAGAGCCCCGTTATCGTCTCGACGCACAATATCAGAAAGATTACGGGCGTCTTGCGAGCCACAACTACATCGGCCTAAGGTTTGACCTGTGTTTCATTCGGCTGCGAAGCGGTGCGGTGCCTGAGCATGGATGCCTACACGTTCCTTGAGCGTGCAATGTACGGAATATGCAATGCAGCTGCGTTCCACGACACTGTAACGGCTTGACAGGCAGGGAACCTTACATTGATCCTTGTTTTTCCCTCTCGCTGAGGCGAAGCATGTCATGCCTTTACAGTACCTCCTACCTTACCTAACGGACGCCAGGTACTATGTATAATAATGTCCGTCTCCATCCCATCCTCTCATGCGAACCCCCTTGTAATGCCGTCATCGGCGCCGTTGTTCCTTGCTCTGTTTTTCGCGATAGCTGCAAAGAGCTTTCATTTCCTTGTAGCCGAAGAACCTAGCTAGATATTCGACATTAGCCAGATCCTGGCTAGAAAGATGCCTGCTTCTTTTATCTTAATTTCTGAGCCATGCACAACTAAGATCTTTGTTCGCCTCCAATTTTGACAGCGCAGGCCAAGCCCGCCTTACGCTCTGATGGATGACTTGCGAAAGCAACGCAGTAGCGTGCCTCAGCCATGTGGTAACCCCGTCAATACGATTATAATTTCTGGTATATTTTCTGACAGATCATCACCCCCGGCACACCGACGAAGCGGCCGGAGATGAGACCGTGGATTCTTTTACAATGCTTAGCGACCAGGGCCTCGAAACAGGTAACTATTCCGTCTCGAGGACAAAGTCTCGCGTACAAGCCTGTCTGCCGTGCCATGGGCTTGGGACGGTGTGCCGGGGGCAATAGATATTGGGTCAAAGAATTTTCATCTTCTTCCTGCTGTTCACAACATCATATGCAAGTTTATAATTGTATCTGCGCGATATTGTGGACCTATTACTAGGGCTGTTGCAGGTATTACTCCTCGAGGGTGCGAATTGGATGCCCACGCCGTTTAAAAATTTGCTTGTCTTTCAACCAACTTGGTGCTTGGGTTATGCCCACTGCCGCTTTCGTCCATTAACCCAGAGCATTATCCAATCAGTGTTTGCAGAGCAACAGAAGCCGACTCAATGATATGTCCGGATTAATAAGGACGAAAAAAAACAAAAAGGGAAGTTGTTACGCATGATTACACAGGCACCCGAGATCATCTCTACGGGTAGACTATGTAGGAGACCCTGGGACTAGGCTTTTTCTATCGTTTGTGGTAACGCTTGTTACACTTGCTTGTGGCACACTAGCACATCCTTGAGCCTCGCAAATAACACTCTGAGTCCTAATACCGGATGATACTGGAGGATAACGGGATGATACGGGAGTTCAATAGTAGGGTTGTCAAATAGGTAGGCCGTTACAGCTGTATTATACTGTACGCGTAGGGAGCTATTTGAAGTTATGGATATCATTTGACTTTGATTCGCCGCGATCATCGGATCTTCCCGTCCCATATATGTACAGTATCACACGACGGCTACTCGCGTGATCGCCGTAAGCTGTGCTGTACAGCATATAGGTAACAGTAGATGGCTAGTAAAACGTTGTATACCCATTAAAGCTTGTAGCAAAAATACGAAATATTTAGAACAAGAGTTGCTGCAAACCGGCCTGGCGAATCAACATTGCAAAGACCAATAATACCGGAAGTGTTTTTGCTGTAGAGTACAGCATAGAGTAACCAAAGAAAAATATTGTTAACTAACTTAGGGGGCTCTTACAACTCCCCACACCAGCCTTGCCTCGAGGGTTAGAGCCCACCACACCAAAGGGAGAACGAACCACAGCAGACTCCCGAGGTCCCGCTCGCTATCCCCACTATATTATACTTGCATACATGCACGTACCTAGGCAGACCCAGCAGACCCCAGCAGACCCCAGAGAGGTTACAATCAGGTAACAGAGAGGATCGTGACCGTAATGCCTACAGTACAGCATACATACTGTAATATGTACTTGTTATTACACGCCCATATCTGCATAGACACAGGCTTTCTTACTTGCCCTTAAACTCACAGATGCAGAGTTATCGGCGTGCGATGGCGACACAGTGTTTGGCTCTTTGACTTGAATACACGTATTTACACCAGTGGGTAGGACTTTTACATCGTGAATCCTTACGTCCAGTCAGTCCTGAGCGCTTTTTAGTATTGTTATGATTATTCTTCATCTTCTGTTCATCAATCAAGTCCCAAGTCCCAACAATACCTTTTCTTCTTCTTGGATCAACCGCCATGTACATACGTCGCATCGAGACACAGGTAGGTAGCACGCCCCTAGTCCTGCATTCCAACCCCACCCAGTATGCATAATCGTCTCCTCTTCTCGTCCCCTCCTCCTCATCCTCCCCATCCTCTTTCAGGGCTTTGAGGGGGCACCCCCTCATACTCAAAGGTACTCTGGGTGGGTATTCAGATAGGTAGTAGGTAACCTACTTTACCTACCCACATACATCAAGTAACTGGAGTAGGTAATAGTATATTCTAACTACCTCTGTGTACCTACTTACACATCACGACGCCAGACGACCAGTAGACGACCCGAGATACATGGAGGCCACATACCTACTAGCGTTTTAGGTATTACTTCACCTATCCCAAAGTTCCTGGCTACTTGTCTAGGTACAGCATACGGCAACCTAGATAGAAGACTACCAAGGTGAAAAGTTCCCTCACAACCCCCTTGTCTCCGATAGTGCTGTAAGACCTTCTAACCCCTACTGCATCTAATGAGTGCTAAACTCTAGCGGCCCATCCTCGCTAAGTTAGCTAGCCCCAGCCAACCCAGCATACAGATGGAGCCGGAGTCTGGAGCTCTCGCGCACCTCAACGTACCTACAGTACATACTGTATCTACATGGTTGCACAGTATATCCTAATCTGATAGAGTTAGTCAAGAAGGTAAATGTCCTCTTTTCCCTTCTAACTGGCCCGTTTTTAAGCTCACGATCAGCGGTTAGGTATCTCCATCGTGGACGGGCACTCCCTGCACAAGGTCAGATCTAATATGTACATGGTTTTTTTTTTTTTTTTTTTTCGTCTGAGTCCTGTTATGTACACTCTGCTCCCGTCCTCAGGTACGGTAGAAGTAATGTTGAACTTTGATCTAATTATAGCCGAAGGACTAATAAGCTCTGCTCTCAAGCACGCAAGACTTGGTAGGTAGGGAGCTTAAACTGTCTCGGGTGAGCAAAAGACCAACTGAACAGAGAGGTTCTTTTTGCGTAGAATGTATGCGGTATGTATACCTACTTGCTACTACAACTGCTGTTGTTGCCGCTGCCGCTGCCGCTGCACTACGTAACTCACATGGGCACAATCAGGTACCGCATAGGTATGTAGGTAGCCGGTCGCTTCATTCTCGACGAAAGCTACCACGAGTGTATCTTGTATCTCCGCACAGGATTTAGCAGTAGGTACCTAGGTAATTGCATGCATACATGTACATACAATATGTAGGCCAAGTAAACCGATCTTTCTGCCTTGAAAGTCGACATTGGTCCGGGTATTCCATATTTTATTTTACTACATTACACTACATTACCACTACCTCGCTCTGCCTAGCGTACATCTGGCTACAGAGTATAGCATGCTTCCCATCGAGCACTAGCCTGCCCCTGTTATATTCCATGCTGTATCTCCAAAA
>Ga0247782_1000238_pt1 | contig 58953 bp, 42 predicted proteins | sample UWRJL019104C5_FD_179928 | JGI IMG/M metagenome (GOLD analysis project Ga0247782, IMG submission 179928) | Plant litter microbial communities from Arlington Agricultural Research Station in Wisconsin, United States - UWRJ-L019-104C-5 | ecosystem: Environmental > Terrestrial > Plant litter >...
AAAAAAAAAACCGCGATCCGTTAAAGATATGACCTACAGCAGCAAATTCATACCCACGCGCATTCCACGTGGAAAATGCATGGCTGATATATAAATTCAGCGCCTGCGTACGGGTGAGTCCCCTTAGCGGGACATCGTCAAGTCCATCATCTGGCGTCGAGCCAGCAGTAGCATTGATCAAAGCGGTCGTCTCATCTTCTGATTCCATTTCTCAGTTCTCTAGATAAAAGACCACCAATCCAACTTCAAAAAGTGCCGAAACCCGGTTCTATCAAGAGAAGAAGAAGAAGGTAGATGGTTCTAGGGCACGGGAATTGACGCTCTAGTGAGTTAACTATCTATGTAGATACCTATTCAGCGCCCAAAATTTCGATCCCGCCGACTAAGTGTGTACGTAAGCAACTGGTTGGAGGTTTATGATTTGGCGCCTTTATTGATGTATTAAAAATTGATTGAAGTCCGGCTTATTGCCGCCTTGAATGACTCAGACCGGACGGAGCGGCCGGGAGAAGGGGCGACCATTATCCTCAAGATCGAAGTTCGTACCTAGGTTAGTAGTTTGGCAGGGGCTTATTCTTCTGTATGGGTCCGGGACGGGTTCGTTGGAGCGGTGTGGCGTGACTTGCGCGGGCCGGTTCGGAGCCCTCCCTGGTTTGGTAGGGATTCTTGAAGCGGTATTCCGGCAATGGGCCAGCGGTGCATACACAGTGCAGGTGGGCATGTGCTCATCCCCTCGCATTGCCAGTTGAGTTACGACTTCAATACTCACATATTGTAGTAAAATATAAACACTGTAGGTAAGTGCTATTATCTTAAGACCACAAAGTAAACTCATTTTTTGTTACTCCCGAGTCAACTAAGCCGTCCTATGCAACACTATCTTCATTATTATAGTCTAGATCATATAGAGTCCTCAGTCTCGCCTTGATGCTTCCCTAGACAGCTAATTGCAGATAATAACTCCCCTCTTACCTTGCCCACGTGTGCTCCCAAAATACAACTAAAGAAAACCACTTACTCATTATGAAAGCCATAAAATACCTCGTCTTTTGGCGGCGCCCCTTTCCTAAGCTCATCCTCAGGGGCCTCACACAGCTTGCGCGCTTCCTCGGGCACCCTCACACCTCTTAACCCATCAACCCTCGACAAGAACTGCATGCCCATGCCGGCCTCGGAGTGCCATATGACATGGCAATGGAACAGCCACACGCCGGGATTATCTGCCACAAAGCGTAACAACACCCATCCGAAGCCCTCAGCTGTAATCGTATCTCTCTTCAAGGGGTTACTAACTACCGTATCGTTTTTCGGATCCAGAAGGCCCTTTCCTTCCGCTTTAAGACCAAGTGCTTCGTAGCCAGGGAAATAGCCGTGACCAGTTCCCAATACCCACATTCGTGTCCCGTGCAAGTGGAAGGGATGGCTATTCTCATCCATGTTTTGCAGAATCACATCGACTGTTTCTATCTTCTTGCTCGAGATTATGAGCTCTGATGTGCCGTCAAACGCAGCGGTATTGATACCTTCCATGGCGTAGGACTTGTTCTTCTCTGCGAGGCCGTCGAGTACGCGGTGGAGGGTGGGGGACTTGAGGTTTGGTCGGAAAGAGGACGCGTTCATGACGCCTCTCTGGAGACGCCAGTCCCCGATGGCTAGGTTCACGCGGAAATACCACGAGTGGTCGGCAAACTGGGGAGCCGGTTGAGCAGGAGATGGCCGCAGGGGGGTTTTGGGATTCAGGTCTCGACAGATTGGAAGGAAGGGAAGATCAGAGGTGGTTTGCGGTAAGCCAAGCTCTTTCATATCGTCATCTTCAACTCTGGCTTTGCCGTCGTTGTCTTCATCATCGGCATCATCATCATCATCATCGTCATCTTCATCCTCATCTTCGTGATCACCATGTCGGACGCGTAGAGGTCTTGTATAGCGAACGACGGCCTTTGCTTCATCAATGCCGTTTTCAGGAAGCTTTTGTTCGGCAAAGCAAGATGTCACCATCCTTGCCCGCATCCAAAAGGACCCATCACCTTGATCGGCTTTCAGGACAGCGCTATATCGCTGCCCGGGTGAGATGAGTAAGGGGGATCCCTGGGTTGGCTCGACAACAGTTCCATCGACTTCCACAACTTGCAAGTCGCCATGTTTATCCACGGCGACCTGAAACCAAGCGAATCCGCCAGCATTGATAAAGCGAAGCTTGTGGCTTTCACCGGGGACTACATCGAGGCGTGGAAGAGACGCCCTTTTCGCGTCAGAACATTTTCGACCGGGGTGGTCTGAGCAGACGGCCCGGTTGACTCCGTTCATCAATGCTGTGTTGGGAATGGGAGCGTCCTCGACGCCAGGGGATAAAACATCTCGCATGAGGCCGCTTGCCTGTTCATAATACCAGTCCTGAAGTAAGATAACGCGATCCGATGAGTAAGGGACACGGGGTCTACCACTCTCTTTCCGACAGTGGACTACCATGGGGCCTACGATGCCGTCAAGGGATTGGACGCCTTGATGTCCATGGTAGAAGTCTTTCGAAGAAACGCGTCAGCTTTGTACAGAATGAGTTCCCATGAAGAGTACTTACACGTTCCTGACTGGCCCGTAACGTTGAATCTATACTGGAACGAGTGACCAGGGGCGATAGGACATTGAGTTATGCCGGCGGCTCCGTCCATCCAGTTTGTTCCATTCTGAAAGATACCGTGCCAGTGAATCGCAGTGGCGTTTGATGCTTTATTCACAACCTTGACGCTGAGCTCATCTCCCTCATTTATCTCGATTAGAGGGCCCGGGAACTCGCCATTGATTAACATCATTTGCCTGTGCACGCCATCTGGTTTGCCCCCTCCCTCGGTGATAGTGAATTCATATTCCCGAAGCCGCGCCGAGGCAGAGAAGTCCCATGTTGAGTCTAGGACGTATCTGTCATTTGGACGATGAGGTTTGGGATGAGGCTTAGGCGGTAGAATAAGCGCGCTAGTTTCGGCTGGCTTCTCTGCGTGCGACTTCACGACAGGGTTGAGAGATAGTAGGAGACTAGCGAGACTAAGAGCAGCGATGATAGTAACTGCGAACATGACGGCAAACGGCCATCCCAATCGGCGGTGTCGCAGCGCCACCCGCACAGACGCCAGGCTTTCGTGTTGGTCATCAGGAAGGAGGGGTGCTTCCTCAACTTTTTGGCTGTCAGGGGTAACGTCATGGTAGGATTCATTTTCCGTCGAACCGCTCTGGTTCTGGCTTTGATGGCCGTGTACGACCGGCGGCGAGGGTCCCCTGGCTTCTTCCATGCTGTTGGTATTGTTATTCACTCAATCACAGCGAACCTAGCCCACTGGCGGCTATAGGTTGAAACTTGAAGACGAGACTGTGGCACTATCGTTCATAGATGGCCATATCACCGCCTGTGTCTAGTTTGGTGGAGGATGGAGTGGCCGAGTCAAGATGAATTATTATTCATCGAGTCGGGACACAGATCCCCTGAACTTCACAGCCATTGTGAGATGCCGACATTTCAACGAAGTTATGCTTGGATGGGTGATCGGCTTCGGGATATGAAAGGTGAGGGACGGTTCTCCAAATCCAGTTTAGACTACTAAGTACAGATGTAGACAGGTGCTGCCTCCTCTTTAACACAGAACTTAACGCCGCTAAACGCCGAACTACCCTAACCTTAGGCAAGACTCCGCGTCCTGCTGTATTGTTGATATCTCAACTTTCAGTCGGGTATTATTATTCCCGTTTGCTTTGACCATCATCCGCCTTGCTCCTTTTGAGTTGATTCTTTGTAGTACCTATATCTACCTTAAGGTATGCTATGTGGGACTAAATTACGTAGGGGTTCACGCCTAATTTAACATGTGAGAGCTAAATATCTCAGATGGTAGGCGCAATAGGGATGCGTCTTAGGCCGTTTGTTCACCAATAGTGATGCTCCATAGTGGCAGTGGGAAATGGTGTGGTTCCTTGAACAGAAGCTTGAGAGGAATGCTCTGATCTTTTGGGTCTTACCTAATGCATTTTGTTGAATGCAGCTGCTAGCTTGAGGTGATTGACTCATCGTTCGCTGCGACGTTGGTATCACCAGAATACTTCCGCCAACTCGGAATGCCCAATGTTCCCAAATCGGCGCGGAATCTCACCTGCTGTGAGACTTTTGCTGTAATTTGTCATGCAGCTTGAGTTACATCTTCCAGGCACGAGAAAAGCCATGGCTAATTAGGACATCACAGTCGCAGAATCGCTTTGTATTAGAAAAAAATGAGTATGAAAAATGTGTTGTCTGGTCGGACAGGATGCATAGGCATAATAACTGTGCCTACTTACAGGTATTGAAAGAGCTTCGGCAATCAGCGTTGACTCTTCAAATCATAACAAGGCATATTTTCTTGTTGATAATAGTGCCAATAAGCCCATCGATTGCAGGTGTTTTGACCGGTTGTGTCCCCCAATGGCATAAACATCCTCACTACTATTAACTCTAACAAAACTCTAAGTACCAATGTATGTAGGTATACAACACCGGTACCGTAATAGGACGGTTATAAGTTAATTTGTTTGAGAAACGATCGGAGCCTGTGTTGCAGAATATCATGGGTGGCGTCACCCTCAGCTGCCTAAAGTAATGCTAGAATAGTAGAAAGTCAAGTACCCACAGTAAAGTATGTACCTAAGAGCCTACATCACGTAAACCCCAATAGGAAATATGGAAGTCAATAGTTATTTTGTCAGGTGGATTCTAAAGTAGGCAGGATTGTTTGGCAAAGAGCCAAATTACAGTCTGGCTCATTCAACTTGAAGAACTATCGTCTTGTGTCTTCGAGCAAGAGTCGTAGGCACGGCAGTATCAACATTCCGTGAAGTAGATTTACAGCGCTAGGTATACCCAAATAGCACTGCTACACTACCTAGTATGTAATCTACATGACATCCCTGCATTTGGAACCTCTTGGCGCCTAGATATAACAGAAGCATATCAGCAATTTTGACAGAAGAGGCCAAAAGTAGTAGCGATCGTGCTGGGGTTAGCGCACCAGCCCATTACCCCCCACTATTCGTTGCAGGTTGCACTTTTGACTACAACGCTTACCTGACACTCGGGAGACCTCATGCGCTCTTCCCAACATTTCCTTATAGGAGCCATTCTCTTTGTTCATCTTGACTCCTAGACTACGACAGCAAAGCGCCGCACCCTAATGCGAAGGAGCATTCCCGGACGCCAAGGTACCGATTCTTTTGCGTCACATTCGCGCTTCCCTCGACGCTTCCCTCGAGGGTCAGCCACTGCAACCTCGGTCGCCACTTCGAGGTCCCTTTCTCTGCTCGGACAGCCCGAAGTCCAAGTGAGAGTTTCGGGCGTTCAGTTCCTCGTCCAAGACCCTGATCCTTCATCGTATAATCTCGCGACTCGTGCACGTTGGTCTCCGTGACGTTTTGCCGTTCAATCGTGCTATAGTAGCGACTATTTGGGACGTCTGCTACCCGCGCCGCAACTCTATAGTCGTTGGGCTATTTTGAATCGGACAGAAAAGCCGCCGCATCTCTATTTCCTGTCGATAGCTGCCTGCGACCATCCGAGCCCCCGACTGTCCAATTCTGCGTTCCATGAGGCGCTTCCCTGCTACATTGGCGACATTCTAGTGACGCTCTAGACTTTACATACTGTTCAAATCTCTGAGTTGCCCAGATACCTGCTCATAGGGATCTTAAGCCTGGGAGGAGCATTGTAGTCGTTTATACCCTGTTGGTGGCGAGCCGGAAGAGCCTGTGCACCACTCGTCAATTCGCCTCAAAGTACCCATATCCATACGCACTCCTTGAAGCTGCAAAACGTCCATATTTCCGTGGCCTCCCAAGGCTTTGTCACGAGGACTCTCAGCCCTGTTGGGTTCCGTACCACTACCCCATTCGCCTCCGTTACCTGGTCCCTCGCTCTAGGGTGAGCGACGAAGTACAAGTTCATTAAGGTTGGAGTGGCGGTTGCTGGGTCTTTATAATATTCGATCTCCCCCAAGTCCGGCGTGCAGTTGAGAAGAGAGACAAGCCACCTGAAAAGCACAACGGCCACCGTCTATTTTAAATTAGGCCTCCTCTTTTGCTTTCATCATGAGCCCTACACCTCCTTCGGCTGCGACCTCATCGTCGGGTCATTCGCCCGAGGAGCATTTCCGAGTCGTGCGGCGGAGAAACCGGGTGCCTCTCAGCTGCTTACCATGCCGGACGAGAAAGTGAGCTACTTCCTGTGTATAGAGCTGGGGGCTTAGTTGCACTATGGGCCTCTACTCGCCCCCGAATTGTCGGCAGTTGTGCTAATAGTCGACAGGTTGAAATGCAATAGGGGGGCCCCAAGCTGCGAGAACTGTGTCAAGCGGGGTGATACGCAATCATGCGTCTATGCGACACCTTCTAGCCGGCGGAAAAACCAAAGTAGTGCAGGAGCTAATGCAACCCCCGATGATATGCAGAACCGTATTGACCGTTTAGAAGGTTTAGTACTAAGTCTGATGCACGGCGGTGCCAACATCGATCCTTCGGCCATTTCGGCTGTGACCGGAGCTACACCTTCGCGCAATGCCACCATGGCGTCTCATTCGATAGCTGACAGTTCGTCAGGGCGGCACGACCGGGACGACCGGGAAGACGACGGGGAAATGAGAGACGAAGGTGAAGATGTCGATAGCGATGTAGATGAGAATTTGGCGGACTCATTGGGTGTCCTCAAGGTTGACATGGATCAGGGCAGGTCGATGTACATGGGACAAGAGCATTGGCATAGTCTCTTGGCTGATGTCACGGAGGTAAAGAACTTTTATGCCGCACATAAGAAAGACCTAGAAAACAGTTACCATCGGGTCATGTCATCGAAACCACCGACAGCGCGAAACTCGCCCATATTCCTACTCTCCGCCCCGGCTGCGTCCGAGGTAGAGTTGAGGGCTGAGCTACCTGCGAAGACGGCGATTACAACACTAGTGTCGCGGTACTTCAACTCTCTAGATACGGCGGCCAGTATAATACACGGGCCTACGTTCCAACAGCAGTTGCGAAGTCACTGGCAAGATCCATCAAAAACGCATATCATGTGGATAGGGTTATTGTACGGCATGTTATGTCTTGCAATGCTCAGTTATCATAAAGTAGGAGACGAACCACCAGAGTGGCGAGGGAGATCCCTGGAGTTGGCAGCAGAATATCGCCTACGGACCGTGCAGTGTCTTGTCGCCGCCGACTACACTAAGCCAGTAGAATATACAGTAGAAACCATGCTACTGTACCTTTTCGGCGAATACTCTTCCCGCTGGGATGCCGATCTGAGCCTTTGGATCATTACATCAATAATTACGAGAATAGCATTTCGCATGGGTTACCACCGGGATGCGGAATGGTTCCCTTCCATAACACCATTTAAAGGGGTGCGTATCAAGATTCGACGGAGCGCCGGTGCCTAACTTGGCCATGTGTAAAACAAACTGAAGCTAACGTCAATCGCTCTAGGAAATGAGGCGGCGAACATGGGCGCTTATTCGTATGGCAGATATCATGTTCTCATATCAGGTATTCGCTCGCACATGCCGGTCGACGCACAAGCCAAGGCTAACATGTCGAAATTTAGGTCTCTTTACCAACTATGATATATGAGCATGATACCGATACAAAGCTACCACATAACATCTTTGACGAGGAGTTTGGAGCCAATACCAAGGTGCTGCCTCCGTCAAGGCCGGTTACAGAACCCACACCCATAGCCTACATGATTGGAAAATCCAGGCTTTCCTTCGAGTTTGGCAATATCCTTCAAGCCGTTACTCGTGTGGGGAAGCATGTGCCATATGAGGAGATTATGCAATACGACCGAAAACTGCGCGACATCATGGACGAATTTCCACCCCATCTTAAACTGAAGCCGTTAGATGGGTCACACGATCCGGTTACACTCATTATTGCTCGTTACAACCTCGATCTCCTGTACCAGAAGATCATGTGCATGCTGCATAGGAAACACATGTTACGGGCCAGGATGAATCCGCGGTACGCCCCTTCACGGCGCGCTGCTATCCACGCATCATTAGAGACTCTTAACCATCTGAAATCCATATACCGCGAATGCCAACCGACTGGGCGACTTCGGACCATGAAGTGGTATGTCTCTGCCACATCAAGAGACACGCTGCTTCCCACTATGCTGGTGGTGACGGACCTCCACCATGATTTCACCAATGACCAAGCACAGGACCCTCAGGCTGCATCTTTCTGGTCGCCTGAGCAACGTGAGAATATGGTTAAGACGCTGGAAGATGTACGGGACATCTGGACAAGCCTGGCGGCGGAATCAGTCGAGGCGTTCAAAGCGGCCAACATCCTCAGAATCATGCTAGAAAAGATCAAGAATCCAGAGAAGGTAGCGGCATCTTCCGGACCGTTGGCCCCAAGCCATCCCGATAACCTATTCAATACCTTTGGAGCCGGTGATTTGCAACCCGAACAATCAGCGGCTATGACGCTAGGCATGCTCTCGGGGGGGATGACGCCAAATGGTAGCATACAATCTCCTGGTGGAACTACTTATCCCAATCTTGATCTGGGTGCAAGTATGGGGCCTTCATTAGACTTCCAGCCAGATCTAGGGCAAGTCAACAATGCGGCCTCGCCGTTCTCGATGTTCACAAATCTAGGTACCGGTGGCAGCATGAACCTCGACCAAAACTTCGACTGGGTAAGATTATCATCTAAACCGTGCATTTAAAGGGTGAAATATTCGGCTGACGTTGCCCATGACTATAGGATGCGTTTGAGAATTATGCACAGACAGCCAACTGGACGGATCAGTCGTTTGGCTTTTTTGCAGGGAACCCAGACCAACAGTCGCAACAAGGATCATCCACGGACGGTTCATACTCCTTCATGAATACGGGTTCATCCGGACCTTGAAATGGAACTCGAGCTCGATGAGTCGATTGTTAAGTTGGGGGCATGTACTTGAATGGCGATATAACCGCGAACATACACCCTCTTGGAGGGGCATATGCGGGCATTGCTACCTCGAATTGCTCTCTGCTTTCTGGGTATATATGAGAAATTTGGAAGGAAGATAATAGTACAATCGGCGTTACTACGGGCATGATGGAGGAAAACCCACCCATGGGGGTGTCTGTATTTATGGGATATATGCGTGTAGTCCGCGTGTAACGCCGTGAGACGGAGTGAACATGAACCAACCTCTACTCTGCAAGATTTGCTTGCCACCAGCCAGGCTATCTACGCTACGCGGGCCATGAACTGTTCGTCGGTCAAGGTGCGCAATGTAGTTACGCCGGGTTCTTTGTGGTATTCGCAAACTCTTGGACACCTGCGACTAATCCGCTTCATATATATAACTAACGGAATATGGGAGTGAGATGGACGCAATCGGTCTAATGATCCGGAGGCCGAGTCTTCGCTAAAAGGAACGAAGAGAAAAAGAAAAGAAGGCAATTATTTCCTGGGGATAGATTCAACTACACGCATAGCGGGTTATAGGACGCCCGTAACTTGGATGCAGGCAGGCATGCTATAGGGGTAACCCAACATGAACGTAAGCTCCCCCGGATTTTCTTCCCCGCATACTTTTTAGCGAACAGATGCTTAAGCGAGCGCCGCTTCTACTACTACCGCGTGCGGGCGCCCAGTCTTTCGGCCCTAATACGTTGAGAGCATATTGAACGAACGGACCTGGCTGCTATCTAGGTTTACTTCCGCTGGAGTATGACATCGACGGAGAAGTCCTAGATAGGTATCAAGTCCCGAGTGGTTGGTTAAGGTAAACTATTATTGCCATAAACCTTAGTCCTAGGGACGCCGTGGCCGTCTGGCTTCATGTAGCGAAATATAATTTTTTAAAAAAAAGAAAAAGGCTTCTTAATAATCGCTTGCTTATTTGGACACGTCGGATTCATGCTACATCGCGATCCCAAATAAGAATAGAGCACGGGCGATTATTAACGAAATGGTAGTACTCCGGAGTTTCTTCACTGAGAAAGGCGGATGCTTACTACAAGGGTCTCGGATGCAGTTCGTACATGATGAAAATGATGCCAGTAGGAAGACACACGCATCGTCAAAAATACCTCCTTCCAGTGCAAAGACGCCGGCAACTCCAAGAACACCAAGGGATTTCGTGACTAGCCGAGTTTCCGTAGTTGTGGATCAACTTCTCGGGCCCAAAGATCTTATTCGGCAGGTGGAAACGGAGGGCCTTGATACCTTGGTAGGAGCGACGAAAGTGCGACTTCATGCTACTGGGTAGCTATTCGACTAATTGAGAAAGCGCAGTGAAGAATAGTACTGCCTGCCTTCTATCCATCTATCTGCCTGTTTCAACATGCTGGTAACAAACCACGACGGAAGAAGGAAGGATCAAAATATTTGGAGTATGGCGCGCCTCCAGGACAGCATCATTCCAATTCGTCACTCCGAACCTCTCCTACTTCCTACCTCACCTACTACCTTATCTCTTATAAAACGGGGCTTATCAACCGGATTATCAACAGGTATCTTGTTCAGTACATCCTACTTCGGCTTTCTTTATCACTTATTGTCTCCTTGGTTACTAAGAGACTAAGCGACCGACCGAGAAAAGAAAAGAAACGCAAGGAGAAGGGGGCTCGACGATGAGAAGAATATCGGGGCTGTTAGCAGCGGGGCTTGGGGTCATCGGTGCTACGGCTCTGTCGACCGATGAGTGGCGAAAGCAGTCGATTTACCAGGTCCTCACCGATCGTTTCGCGCGTACCGATGGCTCGACGAGTTCTTGCGGTAACTTGCGCTCGTATTGCGGTGGGACGTGGCAGGGCCTTATCAAGAAGCTCGATTGTACGTTTCTGTCATCTATCGCTGCTGAACAGTGTTCCTCGCAATCATTGCCACGGGTGTTGGTGTGCAGCTGCGGATCAGGCATGCTGACTTCGGGGCTTAGATATTCAAGATATGGGTTTCACCGCCGTATGGATTAGTCCCGTCGTAAAGAACCTTGACGTGGAAACACCCTACGGGTAAGACTAGAATGACCGGGAAAATGTCGCAAATCTGGCTCTAACTCGGCGTAGGTACGCCTACCACGGCTACTGGGCCCAGGACATCTACTCGCTAAACTCCCACTTCGGCACAGCAGACGATCTGAAGCAACTATCGGCCGAGCTACACAAGCGCGGTATGTATCTGATGGTGGACGTGGTGACGAACCATTACGCCGCGAACTCGGCACCCCAGAATATCGACTACAGCCAGTTCAATCCATTCAATACGGCCGACAAGTTCCACCCGTACTGCCCGATCAACTACAACGATATAAACTCCGTCATCAAGTGCTGGGAGGGCGATACAAAGGTGCCCTTGGCGGATGTCAAGACCGAGGACTCGGGCGTCCGCGATACGTTCAATGGCTGGATTAAAGATCTCGTCGCGACATATGGTATCGATGGCTTGAGGATTGACAGTCTCCTGGAAGTGGAAAAGGACTTTTGGCCTGGTTTCAGTAAGACTGCTGGCTGTTACCTGGTCGGTGAAGTAAGTAGAACGGTGCCAATGGGACGTGTCGGCTATGATTATGTTGAAGCAAAGTTGACCTATTGATACTAGGCATTTAATGGCGACCCGGCCATCTTCCCCGACTGGCTCAACTATATCAGTGGAACGATGAACTACCCCGCGTACGTGCCGTAACCTCGTCCTGAGGGCCAAGAAGATGTACGATGCTCACTTACTGACGCTACAAATACAGCTACTACTGGATAACCCGCGCTTTCCAATCAACTTCCTCGACCACAAGCGAGCTGCGCGACGGGTTGAACAAGATGAAGGCACAAATGGAGACCAACACGTTAGGCTCTTTCCTCGAGAACCATGACAACCCGCGCTTCGCGTCCGTGACATCGGACATCGCACTCACCAAGAACGCCATAGCATTCACGATCTTGATGGACGGGATCCCCATCATATATCAGGGACAAGAGCAGCACTTCAGCGGGAAAGAGGACCCGAACAACCGGGAAGCGCTCTGGACGTCTGGTTACGTCACCACGAATAACGTCGGGGGCCTATATTCGTGGATCGCGAAAGTCAACGCGATACGCACCGCCGCTATCACAGCCGGTACCGGATACGTGAAATACCAAGCCATCCCTACAACGCCCGATGGTAAGACCATTGCTCTCAGAAAGGGCAGTAATGGCGCCCAGGTCGTCAGTTCGTTTACAAATATCGGCGCCAGTGGAAGCGAGTATCAGGTCACTCTGGGAAGCGATTTCACCGGCTTTGCGGCCAATATGGAGCTTATCGAAGTCATGTCGTGTTCATCGGTTAAGACGGATGGGAGCGGGAATTTGGTCTTTACGCAGGGCCCACAGACGAAGGTTTTCTTCCCGGCTGCTAAGTTGAGCGGTAATGGGATTTGTAACGGCGGTGGTAATGGTGGTGGATCGGGCTGCACATCTGTCGCGGTGACATTCAACGAAATTGTCGCGACATCAATCGGGCAGACGATCAAATTGTAAGTGGCCCTTTCTTCCTTTCGCCCTCCTCAAGGGTAGTAGGCGCTTGTTTGGTTTTCGTTCTCGTTTTACGGCTCTACCCTCAGTCCCCAACTTCCTGGCCTAACTCACTGGCCTAACTCACCTAACTGCCGGCTCAAAACCAAGCCCACCTCTTTCCTCCCCATTCCCTTCAAAGAGCAAAACAGGGAGATTAAAATAAAACTAACAACGCCCGTCTTCCCCTAAAAACAGAGTAGGCAACATCCCGGAACTGGGCTCCTGGGCGCCAGCGAAAGCCGTAGCCCTCGACGCATCGCAGTACACGGATTCGAACCATCTCTGGCGCACAACTGTTAATATCACCTCTGGGCAGAACGTCGAGTACAAGTATATTAATGTGGCGAGTAATGGCGCGGTTACCTGGGAGTCGGATCCTAATCGCTCTTTCAGCGTCGGGACCACTGGTTGTCAGGGTATTACGAGGTCGGACAGTTGGCGCTAAGTGGAGATGAACGGGTCATTGAGGTGGTGTTAGCTGGACTTGAGTTTGGGTTTTGCTTAGATTGTCTTGTTTTGTCCCGTCTGTGATGATGGGAGCGTGATATGGAGGATTTTTCGATACCGACTTCTGGGTACATGATAGTCGGCTCTACATAGGATATATGCGAGATTCTTAATGATTGATTTGACTGATCGGGTTTAACGTTAGCAGAGTCTTGAGGGGATTAATATAGGATGCTTGGATGACTCTGATATCCTTGTCGGACTCGACAAGCGAACGGAACACGGGATACGGACACATGCTATGTAGATTCATTCACGTTATCCTTGGAACTTATCATTCACGACTTTCAAATGGACAATTAACCATCTTCAATAGCAAACCACAACACTTATAGAAGGTCAAAAATAAGTCATATAAGTATATAAGACAGATTCAATAAATCATCCAGTATACCCTACATGTACACCGCAAAATCAAATGAAGATCATGTCGCTAAAAAAGTAGATACCACTGCAAATAAACGCCAAATTGCTATGCAGAAGGGCCTCACAGCGCTATCATGCTGCCATTTCTATCTTCTACCGGAGAGAACAGACATAAAAAGAATAAAACTCTCTTCTTTAGCGGACAGTCCCGTTAAAGACCGAAAGCGGCCTTGGCACGGGACCAATACGCCGTGCGACCCTCGTCGGGGACGACGCCGACACAGCTCATGTACGCATTCCAGGCGTCGTCGGTGCCCTTCTTTAGGTTCTCCTGGACGTCCTCGGGGCACTGGGTCTTGAGGAACCAGGGCCCGGAGCCAAAGTTGTACTTGTCGTCGGTGACGAGGGCAAGGATCTGGTTCTTCTTGTTGTCGTCGTTGCCCGGGTCGCCGATCTCCTTGAGGCTGTCGGCCAGCTCGGGGAACGACGCCGCGTACTTCCTGTTGAAGTCGATCATCTGCATGTTGCTCGTGCCCTGGCCCGGCCGGCCGGGAGAGATGTTGTGCTTGTACTTGAAGTCGGCGGACTCGTAGGCCGTCAGGGAGAGCACGGCGGCGATCTGCCCGTACGTCCAGAAGCCGTACTTGTTGAAAGCGTCGATGAAGGGCTGAGCCACCTCGACATTGGTCCGGCACTGCTCGTGCTCCGCGCAGGACACTGAGGCGGGCGAAATCTTGGCGATGATGGAGGCCGCGCTGCCGGGGCCGTCGTCACGGCTCGCCAGGGGAATGGCGGCGGTGGGGGTTGCCAGGGCAAGGCCGGCTGAAGCGGCGATGGAGAATTTCATTTTGGTTCTTTTTTTGTTGTTTTGTTTTGTGTGGATAAATACAGGCACAGATTGGTGATGAGACTAGCTCATGTATATGTAGAGAGTGTATGGTAAAAGAGTGAAGTGTATCCGTATCGAACGAATGAATGAGCGGTCGAAGAGAAATCAAGGATTGGCTAGTTAATCTAGCAATCCTGAAAAATATGGCGGGGTGGTTTATTTATACCGGTCTACTTTTACGTCCCGGGCTAACAAAAAAATCAGAAAAACGGCCTTGTGTTCTTTTGTGATCTATCGCACAAAAGAGTCTTTGGCAATGAATGTATTGTCAACGTGAGAAGTGGACGCAGTCCTTTCTTCCGAGTTGCGAGTTTTCTGAAGTAAATGAATGAGACGATGTGGCAAATAGTCAAGAACCTGAAAAATGGTATAAAAATGAATCAGTAGAGCTGTGAAGGCAAGGGGGGAGGGGATCACCGTTCCATTTATTATCTGATGCATACCTACCTATGGTATCCGTTGGTCCCTTTACCGAGGTGAGGTGAGGGAGCACCAACAGTGCAGTCGACCTACCAGGCCTCATTTCTCCCATCCTTCTTCAGGTTGTCTTTGTCATGACTAATACATAGCAAGGATTATATGCCGGACAGAGGAGACTAAAAGGAAATGAATAATACTCATGTTAAGCAAAGCCCACCGAATGGAAGAATGAATCGCATGTGCACATGTGCAAACCCCATACAATCCATGTATGTTGTACACCTGACTAGTGGTGGTTGGTCAAAGACCCGCGCTGGCATCCCCTGCCCGACTGAAATGCAAGTAGGCCTTTTACTTACCTACGTTAGTAAGTACTGCAAGGTTTGGGTCGGTTCAGGGGGATGACAAGAAACAGTCGGCCAATCAGATATTCAGACGGTATAGTTGGGCCTTGCTAGTCCAGCCGTTTTACCTCTTCAAAACATGCCGTACAGATGTATAAGATGCTTGTGTCGTTTCAAGTTGACCTCCTTAAATCCATTGGTTGAGAATGGAAGGGAAAGATCGCCCCCCCCTGCAGCGCAGTGCAGTGGGCGTAGCCCCTGAGGGAAGCCTGCCGTATAGGTAGGTACCTGCCTAGGATATCTAAGCCAGTTCCAGTAAAGTCTATACCCCGCTAACTTAGGAGCTGTCAGCCTGCTACCTAGTACAGCTGCATCATACGGTAGTGCCGAGATCGTCCAACGTCGGAGCGAGACTTTAGCAGGGCTCGTTGACATAAACACAGCTTCCAATAGCTTTCAGTTGTAGAGATTCCAGTCTTCGTTCCAAGTCGGTGTCACTGGATGGCTTCATCTGTAATGCACAAGACCAGGTAATAAGTGCATACTTATCTATATCTGCATTGCTTGTCAGCATCCTAAGCGCCGCCATACATGAAAGACGTGGTAAAGGAAGTTGAGCCGAAGCGTTTGTTGGCTCCCAAGGTAACCCTGCCTTAGACATAGCGAAGCTCTCGAACACAGCCGTTGATTGGTCCAGCTACGTACATAGCGTTTAAGCACGACGGAATACTACGAAGTGAACAAAAGGGTGGCGTAAAGCGAGATATCTAAATAAGTATACAAGGTATATTGGTTTCCGCCTCCTCTCGTTGCATTTTAATAGAAGCCGCTCTTTCAAAATAACATCAGTTACTTTATGGTTGTTAGGAGCTGCGTCAAATATATTGTGCTGAAAATAACAAGGCTCGCTCCGCTAACCGGGGCTGTGGTGCCTGTCAGGTCTGGTGCTTCGAGGGCCGTCCACTTGTGGTGAAGCCAAAAAGCTTCTTGCATCAAGATCCCAATTACCACTTACCGGTAATATATCCCGAGGCAGTGGCAGGTCACTCCCAATCTTCCTTCCTTCGATGGCTCCATCAGCTATCCGCCTCGTAGTCAACCAAGTGAGGCTGCGTCGTGGTTCTCAGACCGCCATCTGCCGTATTTCGATACAGGTTCTCTGCATAGTGCTCGTGGGTATGTTGACCACCCCGCTGCGAAACCCTCCATCTCCGGCTTTTCTCGGCCTGACATTAGTAATAATGTTTTCTAAGAAAAAAAGGCCAAGTTTAGTACGGCCGGTCCGGAAAGTCCCGCTTATGACCAAAATATTATGATTATAAGAATAAAGGCAAAGTTGATGCTGTTACTTGTAAAACGCGGATTTCATCGGTTACCATGATCACGGTTACCATTCTGGCCACTGGCAGCAGATTCACGATGCAAGGACCCGAGTCATGACTTTTCATGACCTAGCTAGGAAGTATGATGACTGGGAGTCGGACATAGCGAGCAGCCTTCTCCTGCCAGATTGTTATATACTTACCGCTGCCACAGCTCCAAGATAGAATCAACAGCGCCCAGAGCGCAACAGGGAGTTGAAGGTGATATTGGGGTTAGTTTCTTCACGGGTACACTGCTCTATCTGATAAATTCGTCCTTGCGATAAGTCAGCAAACTCTATATATTTCAGCAACATAGCATGCTAGCAGCGCTCTGAATGACGCGCGTGTATCTATATGATGGGAATAAAGCTGTTGGATGTTATATGAATATGGCGTCATGATTTTCGGTCCTCTCTGGGTATTTCTTTTACATTACACCGGCACACCGGTGACAGAATGACTCCAAACAGCTCCCCTGTTTACCTAAGTTAGAATGCCCAATTCTAACATCTTATAGTCCCACGGTCAGTAAAAGTCATCCAGTGTACCATTAGCAGCCAGTTAGCAGTGGTTTCAAGAGGTATGTACCTGTAACTTGTATTGTCTGTTAATGAAGAGCCATATCCCACTTTCGGTTTTACTTGTCTCCAAGCTGTCTTCAGAGACATATGCTACTAGAGAATACACACTTAAATGGCATATGTGCATATATCCCATACTTAATATTCATATACCCCAATTCCAAGAAGTACCGCCTTGAATCTCCAATTGTCGGTTCAAGGTTGCCAAGCAAGCCGTTGCGACCCACCGCTCTAAAGCTTCATTCATCACTGACCGGTCCGACATCTAGCTCCCAGCTCTTTGGTTGCGGATTGAAAGAAACCAACTCCTGCTCTGCGTACCCGAACGTCTACATTCAGTCCCCCGAGTCTCGGCTGTTTGATCGCATAAAAGCACGCGACTCCGAGCTCCCATTATTACAGCTTGATACAGCGACCCCGCCTGCTTTTCTGTTCCGCTGCAGCCTAATCAATCTTCCGTCAAGATGTCCAATCTTCATACTTATGTCGATAGTATGCGGAACTCTTCTCTTTCTGGTCTTTAACTACTCAGTCGGTTCCTAACAGTAGCCACAGAAAAGGTCATGATTCTAACAGCCGACTCTCGAACATTATTTGGCATGCTGCTAAGCTGCGACCAGCAAACCAACTTGGTATGCCCCTCCTCTCGTCCGTCGCTCATTATACAGCGGACAGCATACCCAGAACTTCTGCGTTTATATTAGACGAGAAAAGAAGATAAAGCAAACGCTAACGAGAGTGCTTGCTGCTTTGGTCTATAGGTCCTCGGCCAAACGATTGAACGAGTGATTCGAACCCCTGACGATGACGAGGAGTCCGCCGAAGTACCCCTGGGCGTCTACATTGTAAGAGGAGACAATGTCTGCGTAGTGGGCTTGGTTGACGAGGCTCTGGACGAGAGTATCAACTGGGCATTAGTAAAGGGCTCAGCTATTGGCGGTATTAAGCACATATAACACATAGAAATACGTATAGGAGCGTGGAGTACAAACAGGATCAACCGGAGTGAAACGATTCTGTAAATGGGTCACGGCTTGTAGGGACGGGTTTGCATTTGCATTTGCCGGCGTTGGAGGTGGGCAAAAGACAGCTTCGATCGACCTTACCTTTGAATTTTTATTGCAACTGGCTTTGGGAATTCTCATTCTCTTCTTTTCGGGAGTATAGACCCTTTTTATAGAGTGCGCTGCACTTTTGTTTGCCAAATGATACCACTGCATTTCACATATTACTGGCACGCTTCTTCATCGCATTTATTCTGTGCTTGCTTGCTTACAATCCGCCAGAGCTAATCTGGCGAAATCTTGCCTGCATATGCTATCTAAACCCCATTCTTCATCTTTCTAAAGCTGCCTAACGTACTTACCCGAATACCCGCTGTAGCAGGTACAGCCCAAAGACATCATAGCCGGGACTACTGACATATCTATTGATCCTATTCCCCCTCTTGAAGCTCAGCCAACCGGCTTCATCCCCTTCAATCTCCTCCTTGGCCTTTCCATCGGCGCGAACTCTGCCGCGACGATCCATGACATGCATACCGTGCGTCCACTGACCGCCTGTCTCGACACGGATATCCTCGGGCGCATTCTTAGCTAGCTTCCACTCCGGACCCTCGCCCGTGAGCATGTACCAAATAGTCAGGGGGTCGTGAAGCGAGAGTCCGGCGTCAACGTCGGGCCCGACCATGGAAGTAATCTGGCGGAAGATGCCGGTCATGAAGGTGTTCACCCACGTGGCTAACGGGCTGCCGATAGCCAGGAGCGGCTCGACCTTCTCAAGGAACTGGCGCTGGTTTATCTCGTGGGGAGTCGTGATGTCCAAGGGGAAAAGGCTGATGGTCAGCTGTCTCGACAATTTCTCTGGGTACGGCGGCAACGCCGACATCTCCTTGTTAGGTAGTTTCGGCATCGTCGACGAGGGAATCGGGGATGTGAGCGCGAATACCCGCGCCGTCGCCACGGCGTCTGCGTACGTGTTAAATTCGGCCACGGGCGTCACGTTGCCCTCGACCTCGACGGCGCCGCCCATCACCGCGACCTCTTTCACGCGCAGGAAGGTCTCTGGGTCCTCGGATGCGGCCATTGCAAGGTTCGTCAGGGGGCCTACTGCGCAGATGGATACCGTGTCTGCTGGCTCTTCTCTGAGGATTCGGAGGATTTCCTTGTGCGCGGGCAGCTTGGAGGGCGTGAAGTATTTGTGATACGACTGCTCCTCGGCGGGGGCTGGTTCGTCATCTCTGAATAGTGCTCTCCAGGTCTCTTCAGGGGATAGATGAGGATGCTTTTTTCATGTATTAGTCTTCCGCTTGGTGTAGATTGAGTTTTACTTAAGGGGGCATAGATGGTTCGACATACAGCTTCGTGGACACCATGTAGCCCATCGGCGCCATCTACAAGTTTTGCCTTATTAGTTCACAGATATCACATGACGTAGGCCGGCGCGGGAACCCATGTTCACAAGTACTTACGGAAGTTATCAGCCATAAGAATCTCGTCCTCCAAGGGATGCTCCGGACCCATAGCGACGATAGGCTTGTAGGTGCGCAGGCTCCCAAAGCCAAGAGGTCGGCCTTGAGCTTTACGCCATTCTATCTCCTTGTCCAGCACCTTGAAGAGGCCGACGACGTTCCGCACACATCCCTCCAAGGGAATGTTGCCGTACGTTACGGAGATGAGCAGAATCTCGAGATCCTCAGGCGATGAAGCCAGAGCTAGAAGCATGGCTAGGGTGTCATCGCCACCTTTTGGTGTTTGTCGTTAGTTACGCTGGACAGGGGGGTATTGACATGAGATGGGCATACCCGGGTCCGTGTCGATAATAATTTTTCTTTTCGGCGCCATGGTCGCAAGCTATACCAGGGATATGCGTGGAAAGTACTACTGCTGCGCAAACTTGTTTATAAATTCTGGAATCAAAGCCATGCAACCCTTCAAACTATTCACTCACTTCAGCTAAGGTTAGGTACTTTCACTTTATATTGGTGGGCGGGCATGCCAATGAGGGGCAAACACACACCCAGCTTTTGGGGGGGTTGTGGTCCCGTCGGTCATCAACGAATACCGGCTCCCTTTTCAATGGACAACTCCGGGCAATTACCTAAACTGCCCTGCCGCCTGTATGTAGTAAGTATTAAAACCTCGACTATATGGCGTCAAGCTGCACTTTGGAAGCTACCACATGGCTGAAACTCAATTGTTTAACAGCGCTTCATCCTGCAAAAGTAGTAGGTAGTGACGTTCTGCAAAGGAACCCCGTGAACCTACAGGTACCTAAACGATGTGTTGCCAGCTTTACATGTGCAATTGACGCGGCAATGCACCGGGTTCTTGCTCGCTTATATGTACTAGTAGTATGAACTTCAAGTTTGGAGAAGATGCAATTATGTATTTGCATTTCAAGGCCGATTTGGAAGCTGGATAATTCTTTGGTTGGCTAGTCCGTTGATAGGCGCAACCTTAGCACAGTGTATGATTGCGGCATTGGAAGGTGGTACGGAGGTACGAGGTCCCTTTTCCAAGATACGCCTGGAAGCACCTCGGAAATACTGTAGAACGCAATTCTAGCCAATTAGCAGCGTCAAATCTCCCCATTCATCTCTCTACCCAGAGCCTGCCCTATCTGCGTAGTACATCTGCGCAATGACCAATATCTTTTCGGGGGTATACTGTGAAGATACACTGTATGTATTGCTTACCTTTTTACTTGACTATTCTCCTTCCGTCATTTATTACCCACCCATGCCGCCCTGTCCAGCCATGAACCTCCAACTCTAGAAGCTCATCAAGCTCTCTTCTAACCGTCAGCCCCTAATCACCTCAGTCCGTTCCTTAGGCCCTCTGCTCTTGTTGAAGTATAGAAACAAGTCGAGTCTGTCACTATCCTCAATTGACAAGCCGATCGAGCTAAACAACCTCAATTCGATTCCATTGCTTTGGCGCTCTGTTTAGGTATAGGACGTCGTACCCAGGCTCAAATCTCCAATCATACGGTTTAATCAGCCCCCCAATTCACTTCTGTCTTGTCCTCTTGGCACCGAAAGGGTCCCATAGTCCAGAGCTGGAGCTCTCGGCTGTATCGCGGCGGCAACACTTTCAATTCCGGACTGCTGATCTGGCCTCAAACAATCTTTCAACTACCATCTTGAGCCACAAGGCGTTGCGTGCTACCACAAACTCTCAATTGCCTCATATCACACGACTTCTCGACACTCACTACCTGGCCTCCTTTACACAGAGGTGTCAAGTCGTTGTAGTTTTCCTACCCCTTTCTCACCCCGGTTCATCTTGACAAGATTTGACTAGTGGAAGCCCCTTTTGACAGTAAAATCTGAACCGTCTCACCCGTCCTGTCTCATCTATCTTGTCCAAACTTTCCGCTGTCTTTATTGCCGTTCCAACTCCGAATCACCTTCGGTTTCACTTCTAGGCCACTCACGGCATTTGCGATTTCCTTTTTTTCTTACTGTCAGTTGTCTTTCCTTTTTCCGTAAGCGTTTCGCATCACATCACCATCGGGGGCTAGACCAGTTCGTTCTCGATCATTCTCAATCACCATGGATATCGCAAAGGACCATTCGACGGCAACCACTATTGGCGGTTATGCCGTCATTGCGCTCATTTGTGGCCTCTGGTACTACACATCGCACGCGAAGAATCGTCGAACCCCAATCGTCAAACATCCCAATAGCAGGGTCGATCGAGATCTCACGAGCGACACCAAAAAGAAGGCCGAGAAGGCTATAAAACCTAAGCCCAAACCCAAACCTGCCGCCGGCGAGCAAACCGAGCCCATTGCGTCGAGCACCAATTACATTAAAGACGATAATGAGGTTGCTGACAAGAAGGCTGATCTGGACTTTGCTCGTCAGCTGTCCAACACGCATGCTGGCACCAAATTCAATGCCAAGAAGTCGGACGACAAGCGACAAAAATCTGTCAAACAGTCCAAGGCCCAGGAGATCATCCCAGCCAAGACCTCGACCCCTTCGTCCACTGGCGACGCCGACGATGACCTATCCCCCCAAGTCTCACCCGTCGTCGCCGCTGCGGATAGCAAGGACGTCTCTGACATGCTCGAGCCTGTAACCTCGGGGCCCTCTATCCTTCGTCTTACCGATACCGAATCGGTCAAGAAACCCAAGCAGCGCAAGGCTAAGGCCCCTGAGCCGGTCGAGACCAAGAAGCAGCGCCAGAACCGCAAGAAGGCGGAGGCCGCCAAAGCCGCCCGTGAGGAAGATGAGAAAGAGCGCAAAATCAAGATGGAGCAGCAGCGACGCACTGCCCGCCTTGCCGAAGGCCGACCCGCCAAGGATGGCTCTGCTTTCGTGTCTCCTCAGAACGCATGGAAATCCCAGTCCGCCGATAGCGATGCTCCTGTGCCACTCCTGGACACATTCGAGCAGAAAGACAAGTCCGAGGCAGCCAAGTCTGCCACTCCCACCCCTCCCCCAGTTGCTGCCGCTGCGACAAAGGCCGCAGCAGATCCATGGTCTGGCCTGCCGTCGGAAGAGGAGCAGCTCGAGATGATCCGACAGGAAGACTCGTGGAGTGAAGTCAAGACGAAGAAGAAGGGAAAGAAGAAGGAGGCCGTAGCTGAGACGTCCACTCCATCAACCCAGCCTACCAACGGTAACAGCGCCGTCGCTACCGCACCAAGCTCCAAGTCAGTAAATGGCTCGAAGAAACCCACCATCACTAGTAGCAGCTCCTCATTTGCCGCCCTTACGCCCGAGGAGGCGGGTGACGACGACGATGAGCCTGAGCAAGAGTGGGATGTATGAAGTATCACGCTCGGTCGCGTCTCGACAGTATCTCCAGGGTCCGTCCATAACAAGGGCTTTTTTACACTTGCCTTCCGACTGGTCCTACTCATTTTTTATCTTTAGACTAACAATCGACTTGTACACTATTATACATCGCCTGGCCATATACTGCACGCCCCGACATGGACCCCTTGTAGCTGTTGCACTGGGATCCGGATGGGCAGCTGCCGGCGTACATGGTTTCCGGGCGCCTCAGGAGAGACACTACCGGACACTTTTCGCATTATATCACTGTTTGATTGTGCACACTCTATTTGTTAGATGCTGGGAAAAGGCAACCGTGGGTGACTAGAGAAGGCTCACGCCGCAAAACAGGGGCGTTTGTGCTATCATGACCTGTAGGGGGGGTTATGGTTATTCAGCAGCAGCACTTCTCGCTAGCCGCGCTGCGGTAGTATTGCCAGCTCTTGAGCCAAACCCTGTCCGTCGGCATATCTGCACCAGGGCGGTGCTGCCGTCTAGATCAAATTCATTTTGAGAATATATCGAGACGTGGTATTTGGTGGGAAATATCTTCTAGCCCAACGGCATGGTTGCACAGCTTAGCTTTCATCGCAGGTCACGGGTTCCAAATCACAGATCCCATTCAACCAGGCACATATAGTGTGATATGGGATAGAGAATTAAACAACCAAAAATTTATCAGCCAAGCAGTGCCCCGTGTAGTGATATTGAGCGATTGCTGTGATATACAGCGTTGAGCCTCAACTTGTTGAGAGGATCTTCCAACGTATTGTTGTTGCCTGGTAATGCTTGTAGTTAAAGATCAAGAAGATGATCATGCTTGCCCACAGGGAGGGAAGCAACACGGTGCTTAATACTAGAATCCTTAGTAAATAGCGGTTCGTGCGTTGATGTTCAATGCACATGCGGCAAAGAGATACAGGACCCTGTAATCCTCGTTCATGTATAAGGGAAGTCATGCACAGGTACTACTTGCAGTGGTTGTTGTGGCCCTGTCTTTCACGTTGGTGCTCTGGCTCCCCTTATGGTTCGACGTCGGCTTGGATACTTGCGTGATGTGGGTTTTAGACTGGGCTTTCTAACTCTAGGTACTGGAGCAGAGTCCCGGAACGTATCTTGAAGTTCGGTATTTTGTGTACTACCTATCCCAGCAGTGTCATGTGGTTGAGTAGGCTGTGGTAGGATGATCATGGGAAGCACGGGCAATTATATTGTGCCTTCTCCCTTTTTAATTCTTGCATGGTCGTCATTTGGAGGAGAAGTACTCCATTAAGACTAACGGTTAGCATCTGGGTAATGGCAGAGGTTGACGTACTACTTTGTTCATCACGCAATAAGCCTATCACTCCGATATCGTCCCGGCTGTGAAACCGGTTCTGACATTTGTGGCAAGCAAGAATTGTTGAGTGACACGTTGAGGGCGTCAGAATATTCTGTTTCTGCAATGACCCGAGCGAAGTGAAGTCATAAGTTACTGCACATGTAGTCTTCGCTTGTACTGCCGAAACACGACAATGAGATACGGCTTGCTGGCTTCTTGGAATATGAGGCGTCCTGCTTGCATCTACTTGGTATTCAATACGCTGAGGATAAGGTATGTATGTATGTATGTGGGAGCCCTCAAAGGCAAAGCTTGAAAGGTTTTCTTATTTGTCAATTAACTGCTGCTGAATACCACAGAATATGCATTCGAGCTGCTTGCTGATGCACTCTGCAGGGCAATATATGAGGTCTTTGGGGTGATGCGGCAGATGCTATACATCATAATACTACTACGAAGATCATTGAGCTCGACATCCTGGTTACTCTTTATTAACGCTATACAATACGTTGCAAATACATATGCTGTACCTTCACTATGTAAGATAGGTGGGTGCGTACTGGCTGCTCATCTAATGCACTGGCGGCTTCACGGAAGCAGATTTTATAACTAATGAATTGAAATATCTTGAAGCCTGGAGGACCTAGTTTGAGGTAACCGTTGCTATGTTACGTTGTTGTGATTTAGTTTGCTACAGCATACCGCACTATATAGGTACTTATCATGATCTCCCTTCCACGTGTTAGGAGACGTTAGTGGGCAGCAAGTGGGGTTGCTGATGGGGGATAACACCAAAAATGGAATCTAGCGTAACTTAATAACACGCTGTAACAACGTGGCGGAGGCGGGGTTGATGTGCTCAAGGTAGGTACTGCATGTACTGGTAGGTATTTTACGCCACTTAGGGACTTGAAGTTGTGCAAGTAGGGAATATTAGCGTACATTTTAATGCTACAACATACTGTACATACATCTGTAGATGGGAATCTCTTAACTCCTGGCTTGGCTCCTTGTCGATTGGCCATTACTGAGGATAGGGGGGGACGCATACTTGCCTAGCTGGGGAATGCAAAGACAGATCTCGTCCGCCCTAAGACGAATATGGTAGGGGCTAGGCACCATAATCCTTCCCTGCAACATGGCCAAGCCCCATCCGAGAATCCCATCTTCTGTCCAGAGTAGGCACCAGCCCACCTTCGCCGCTCCCTCCGATCCCCCTTACTTTAGCCAGGTACTTGGTACATCTTACGCGTGTACATCTGTACACCCACCTTCGTACTACGGGCGACAACCCAGGGCGGTCTGCTAAAGTATGTTCTGCAGCAGGAGGTACTTTCAACATCTGGAACCAGGAATGCTCTGTATGCATGTACTGCTGTACCTAGATGTTGCTGTGTGCATGTCTCTAGGTAGTAATAACAAACCTGTTAATTGTCGCTCTAAACCACCAAACTGCTCTCGTGTGTGTTTCAACCTTCAACGATGCATCATCATCATTCTCCCACATCGCGGCACTTTCGTTCCTTTTTGATATAACCCCTCTGTACACGTCAGATCTTCTTATATATTTGGCTTTTTCTCCTTATTGCGTTCTGTCTAGCAAGAGACACAGACATTTGCTCTATTTTACTTCCAACTGGCTGTATCTCGACGTTCCAATTCGCCTTGATCACTAATTTCCACTTGATCAACTCTACAGACAACAGCAGCAAGGGACCGTAGTCACCCCCTTTACTATCCCCAACGTACGGCCACATGCCGCTTGTTACTCGGGCAAACTAAACTTTATACCCCTTGTACCGCATGAAACGAACAATTTGCTCGTTTTTGCCCGTTTCCAATACAATAAGACCAAGTTCTTAACATCTCATTCTATACGGAAGCCTCATGGCCACACATCGATCCGATTCTATCTACCAGGTTGATCTCCCCAGCACATCGATTGGTCGCCTGAATCGGCATAGCAACGCCAGAATTAACTACTACTTAAACAACTCCCCACAACGACGACCAACCGACTCGAATTGAACATATATTTACAAGACCACCCACGGCTGCCTTGAGGGCGCCATTGTCGGGTCACCATGTCGATCTGCGTCGCCCTCCAGTCGGTCGTCTTCTTCATCGCTTCTTGTACACCATGTCACCAGGCGAAACACCATCGCCAGATGAAAGAGCAGGCCAAAAAGCATCGTGCAGAGAAGGAACGCATACGAGCGGCCTACCCCGATGCATACCAGCAACCCGATCCTTTCAACACTAACCCCTATTGGTCCGAAGAGATCATGATGGGACCCCATATAGAACGCAAGAAATACAATGGCGGTAGTAAGAGTGCAAGCCAACGAAACTTGACTAGCGCTGGGAAGGACACGGTCAGCGTTGGGGGCAGCACTGTCGGCGTCGACACCAGTAGTTCGGACAACCCCTTACCCACAACCGAGCAGGGAAAGAGGAACCTAACCAATGCTGGAACAGATGCAGCCACTGGCAGCGGGAGCAGCATTGGTGTTAGCATCGTCAACCCCGGCGCTGTATCTTCCATAGCGGAGGAGCCAAAGATTAGCATGTCGACTACTCTTTCCGATGACTGGAACCGCAAACGATACCAGAGAGAAGACGAAGAGCTATGGGGTGATGAGTGGTCCCGCACAGGCCACAAGCTTATGGATGCGATTAAGCACGCAGGGGCCTCAGCTGGTCGCTTCATCGAAGTGAGTTTGGGCAAGGAAACGAAGCCAATTACGGACGAAGACCGACACAATTTCTACTTCGCACCGAAGAACCCGCCAGTCAATGACTATCATCCCCCTATCGTGCGGCAGCGGCCGGCTCACAAAGATGCCATTCAATGGATGGTTCAGCCGCCGCCGCCAGCCAAGGTCATGGAGGGCAAGATTCCAGTCAGTCGCAGCGCCAGCTTTGTGAGCCACCTAAGCCGAAGAACTACGGCAAGCGATGGGCAAGACCTTGGGAGGGCCATGCACGAGAAGACGATAGAGGTCAAGCTACGGAGCGGCGAGTTTCGCAACGAAATGGGACATCTAACTTCGACTGGACGACCTGTCACCGGTAGAAGTCGCAGCTCTACCCTAGAGTCCATGGACTTCAACCCCGACCCGTCGTCAGACGATAATTCCTGGCGGATCGAGCTCCCGAAACGGACGAGAGCACACATCCGACCCGGCCTTTCCGACACGCTTTCCATTCCACGTTTACCAGAAGACGAAGCTATCAGGACATGGAGGTCGCCTCGTTGGAATATGGCTTCGGAGTCTGAAGATCCCCACGACGAAAAATCATTTACAAAAAGACACAGTGGCTCCACCAGCAGGAAAGCCGCTGTGCGACCAAAACTATCAACAATCTCAGGCGATCTGAACACGGAAAAGGCGGGCCAGGGGGCCGGTTGAACAAGTCTGAATTCCACGCGTCACGGACGGCACCTCCTTCTCTTTGGCAAAAGTGCATCTTCTATAATTTCTTTATCTCTTAGCATGGCGTTATGGTTGCATGGATAATGGGCACCAGGTCTGGGACATCAGCATAACATTAGCATAGCACCGGAGCAAAAGCAGGCATTGATTGGCAGCGATTTCGGAGGACCGGGACTAGACAGCTCTACTCTCGCTGTCAGGATACAGTATGTAGATATATGTAAAGCGTTGAATGGCATTAGTTTCTATCTCAACCCGCTCTCTCGTTTTCTTATTCACTCTCACTCTCACTCTCACTCCCACTCTTATTCACACGCCTTTGCAACTACTATTAGGCCTGGCTTGGATACTGGGACTAAGCCAAGTGCCGACTTGCTGCCAATGCGCCGACCCCTCTTACTGGGGGGCTGACTGACCTGCTGGGGAAAGGGGGGATATGTTAGGTATTTGGACTATGTATTTAGGCAGACAGATAATACTCAGCGAAGCGTCATTGGAAGCAAGCCAATGATGGCAGTGAAGCAGAACAGTGTCCGTACCCACTGGCCGGAGTTGCAGCTTTGAGGGTTGCGGAGTTACCCCGACGGAAGCTCAACAAGACCGGAATGCACGATGCGGAGAAATCGGCATGACATGAGCTCCTGACTGCGCCTTCTATCTAAGCCTGCTTTGCCATCACTCCGTAGATCTTGAGGTATTAATCGGATATAAGTAAACAGGGCAATAACGACGGACGCTCAAACTTGCATGCACCCGATCTCCTCAGCCATATTTCTCCTTCTGATAGCCTTTTATGACTGGACGAATCTCACGCCGCTACTAATAAGTTTTTGTGATTCATACAGGAGATAAGAAACGTATGCGTCTACCTGCATACGTATACGCATATACTGAAGAGGAACTCCCGACTTCTTTGCTTGTTCCCATTTATTGTGCGATACGCACTGTTGGAAGAGCTCTCTTCCCTCTATAGTAACGTTACGACCTTCGTCTGACACGATCGACGGCACTTCGAGGAGTCTGTGCGGAAACGACACAAAGCGCATAAGTAAGCACGATCGCAGCTAAGTGTCTGCCTACCTACTTAGTCTTGTATCGGATTTGTTTACCCACCTATCTACCATACCATCCTCTCTATCGAGAGTAAACATTCAGCTTTCAACCCTTGTCTATACATAAGTCACATCATGACAATGTCTCAATACGCCACCTACCCCAGCCTGCGAAGCAAGATCGTCCTGATCACGGGCGGCGCCGAGGGCATGGGCGCCTCCTGCGTCGAGATGTTCTGGAACCAAGGGTCCACGGTGGTATTCCTCGACTACTCAGAGTCATCGGCGCAAAAGCTACTCGTCAAACTGGAGTCTTCTCAAGCACCAAATCCCGGCAGAGGCCCCATGCCGAAATTCCTACGCTGCGACGTCACGGACCTCGACCGGCTGCGCGCGTGCGCCGACGAGGTGATCGCGGCGCACGGGGCCGTAGATATCTTAATCAACAACGCCGCGAGCGCGGGGGCCCACAGCCGCGTGCCGAGCGAGAAAGTGACACCGGAATCGTGGGACGCGGACGTGAACGTCAACCTACGACACTGCTTCTTCCTCACACAGGCCGTCGTCCCTTCTATGCGTGCAAAGGGCAAAGGTGCAATCGTCAACATGGGCAGTATCACGTGGCGGATCCCCGCTACGGGATCACCCGTCTACACTCTTTGCAAGGCGGCGATATTGGGCATGACGCGCACGCACTCGAAGGAGTTTGGCAAGTGGGGGATCAGGGTCAATTCTGTCATGCCCGGCTCAGTGGCCACGCAGAGACAGATCGATGAGGTGTTGACGGACGAGTATAGGAAGGAGGTCTGGGATGCGCAGAGCTTGAGGAGGGATATTGTCCCTGACGAGGTGGCTAGGTTGGTGTTGTTCTTGTCGGCGGATGATTCGAGTGCGATCACGGGGAGCAGTTATGTTGCTGATGCTGGGTGGGTTAGCGATCCTTAGGAGGTTAAGAAATGAGCTTTCGCATTACCTACTTTCACAACCCCTGACAGATTTTGCTGGGTACATCGCAGTATTCTCTTAACGTTGAACAACACGAGTTATCAAATCAATTTACTTGTACAACTTAATCCATAGCCTCCTGCCTAAACCCTGGTTGGCAGGTTACCTAACCGCTCGCACCGCTCGAACAAGAAACACCAAGGTTACTCGGTGTATTCGCACAGAGCACCCTTGCCGAGCCACTCGGCGGCTTGACCGTGATCGAACTCATAGTAACAGCACACGACCCCTTCGCTGGACAATTCAAATTCATAGTCGTCGGACTGTACTTGGAGCTCGTCGTCCCGGAAAACCCCTTTACGACAATACCGCTCAGCTGCGCCGTGCTAGGCGAGCTCTCGCAGTAGGACTCGTCCTCGCCGTAGCACGACTGGATCTGGAAGGCGTAGTCGGAATTATCCGCTACCACGTTCTCCCACGTCACGTTCCGCACCACCGCCGTCCCGTGTGAGGAGCCGGCCGGGTAGAGCTTGATGCCCCCTGCCTTCGTAGAATCTTTCATCGTCGCGCCGCGGACGACGATGTTTTGGACTGTATCGGTAGCCCCTGACTTCGAGCCCAGACTCCCCACGCTTAAACCATGCGAGCCGATGCAGGTGATATCGTAGACCGCGACGTCGTCAGCGCCCGGCTTGAAGGCGACGCAGTCGTCGTTATTCGTGACGGTGGCCCTGGTGATGGTGACGTGAGACGCGGGGCCGATGTCCCAACCGTCCGTGTTTTTCGGTAGGTTGCTGCTCTTGCTGACGGCGGATAGGTTGATGTCCGTGTACTCGATGTTGGAGCTTCCCCCGCGCGCAGAGTGGAAGACGTTGGGCGCGTTTTTGAAGCGGATGTTAGATACCGAGACGGAGTGGCTGTTGTTGATCCAGAACAGGGTAGGGCGGGCGTAGGACTTGTCGGACGCGAAGCGGTCCCATGCATCTTGGCCGTTGCCGTCGATCACGCCTGACCCCGTGGCCGAGTGCACTTTCAGGCCCGTTATTCCAGAGACTGTGTCATGTGTGTTGGTGTCAGCCAGTCCTTGCATATATCGCCTTGTTCAAAAGTAAACAGGCAACATGCAACTTGGGGGGATGACCCTCACCATCGAAAATAGCATCCTTCCCATTCCAATAATCGGTATTACTAGCGACCTTCAACAACCCCTCCACCTGCAATGTGCACCCGCTGCAGCCCTTGAAGCTGAACACGGAGTTCACGTAGTACGTCGTCGAGGGCGGGATCACGATGGTTCCGGACGGACATGCTGCGATTGCTGATTGGATCGCTGGCACATCGTCTACGGAACCGCTGCCGCCCGCTTTCGGCGTGCATGTTGACGCGCGCTCGACTACGCGTGTTGGCGGCAGTGCGCTGACGGCTCCTGCGAGGAGGGCGCTGGTGACTGTGGCAAGGTGCATCTTGTTGCGCAGGGGAGTATTCTGTCGATCCCGGCTTGGATGAGTGTGCTCGGCTCTTCGAGCTAGCTGGTCTATCTTGAGCTCCGGGACAGACGTCCCAGTGTAGGCAGTTTTATCTCCAACCCGATCATTCTAGCCCCTAGCCTCGTAGTCCAGTAAGTGGCGGTCTTTTCCCCATATCCATCGTCGTCATGGTTTCTACGAGTTGCGTGTACACACCCTTGCCGGGTCAATTGTCGGGTTTCTATTGATGGATTCTAAGTTATGCCGCAACGGGTCGCTTTCCTAGGAAATGGCGGAGCAGCTCTCGAATTGGGGAAATCCTGTGCATCGTGGTCCAGCACATGGAGATTTGAAATACCGGCGCTTTTTGAAATTCCTTCGTTCCCGTACTTTGAATTGGAGTCCCGATTTACATTATTGTAAGCCGCGGCTGATCACATGCTCTTCACCCAGGAACAACCCCCAACCACACCCACCATCTTGGGATTCATTACTTGGTTTTGTGTCCTCCGTCTCTCGGGCATCGGGGTATTAATGTCCTTAACGACTGACTTCTTCGTGATCTACTTCAGCGGGAAGTGAGCATAAGGACTCTGGGGACACCTTGAAAGAGCATTATCTTCTGTTGATGCAATGAAAATGCATGATCAGGGCTCGGATACTAGAGCACATCTGTCCCGGCGTACGTATAAATAGATAGCCAGGTAGTTTATGCTAAATGATCGGCACACCACAGCTGTCATCCATCAATCTTAGGCATTTGGCAGCGGAGAATCGAATAAAATGTTCCACATAAACCCAGCTTCCCTCTTCGTAACAGTCCTCAGTGCCGCAGCCGCATGTCTTGGCTCTCCGACGGGCGCGGCCGTAGCCGAGAAACGAGCAACGGGGCGGACGAGTGCCCCGAGCGGTTGTCTAAGCGTGAAACCGGGCACGACTACAAGCGGCTGGTACTCAACGCTCACAGCGGCTCTCGACTCACTGTCGGGATCTGCCTCGGCTTGCATCTTTTTGTACAGCGGCACGTACAACGAACAGGTCACTATCAACTATGGGGGGCCGTTGACGATTTATGGGTACACTACCGAGTAAGTCTGCGTGACTGCCCTGCCACCTTCCCTGCCATCTTCCCTGCCACCTTCAATTGCCCTTTCCTTCTCTAGCTCATGCTTATTGAACAACCTAATCACAGCGTAGGCACGTACAAGTCCAACACCGTAACCATCACGCACACGATATCGTCTCCGGAAGCGGGAAACCTCGACGCGAGCAGCACTATCAATGTCAAGAGCAATAACTTCCGCATGTACAACATCAACGTGGTAAACGGGTACGGAAAAGGCGCACAAGCCGTAGCGTTAACGGCGAATGGGAATCAGCAGGGGTATTACGGATGTCAGTTCGACGGGTACCAGGATACGTAAGCGTCCTCCCTAACACTGGAATGTTCAGACTTATATCGCACACCTATAGAGTCAAAGAAAAAAAGATAAGGTGCTGATTTCGCTTGTGTGCAACGCAGTCTCTACGCAAAAGCAGGATACCAATACTACAGCAACTGCTACATCGCAGGGGCCACGGACTACATCTTCGGCAACGCGGCCGCCTGGTTTGGTGAGTGCACCATCGCCTCCAAGGCCGGTGGCGCCATCACCGCTAACTCGCGCGAGAGCGCGAGTGATGATGCTTGGTACGTTATCGATCACTCGACTGTAAGTCTTCCTAACTCCATAGGGTTTGTTCTCTTCCCGGCTAGGTAGGTATGTATTTAGCTAATACATTCCCCCAAATTAAAAAAATGAACAGATCACCTCCATCTCCGGAACATCCCTCTCGAAGAACGTATACCTCGGCAGACCGTGGCGCGCCCTCGCACGCGTAATCTACCAATACAGTACCCTGACTGGCGTAGTAGCAGACGCGGGATGGACGACATTAGCAGCAGGCGCTACTCCGTGAGTAGATCCTAAACCAATTCCAACCCCATCACTAAACTAACTACTCGCATTAGTATCTTCGAAGAATATCAAAACACAGGCGCCGGGTCCGATACGTCAAAGCGAGCCATGGAGACGGCTGCTGGCTCATCCGTATCCAAGGACATGCTTTGGCCGAATGGATACGGCTGGATAGACACAAATTACTAGACCTATTCACGGGGATCAATGCCAGAAAGAAGGGCGGTAATACTCCTTCCTATGCGTTTTAGCTGGTTTGTAGAACCTTTTAAAGACTGTAAGGGGAGCACGAAGGACACTTTGTCCGCTCATGTTAAATTCCCTTGTACTACTCTCTGGGGAATAGTGTCGAAATCATTTAGCTATCACCATAACAAAGAAAGGAAATCCCCTTTAGCGCGTTAAATTTATTGTTTTGCTAGCAACGACCATTATATCGATAGTTTTGTAATCCGGAAACCCCATGTAAGACCATTGCACTAACCCTATCATCGCCCCGTGTTTTTCCACTGCCTTTGAAAGTCCCTGAAAGTCCGAAACAAGTAACCAGCCCTACCAAAACACCGAATGCTGTGAAACCGGAGAGGCTACAAGATAGCCCAAGCCAAAGCCAAATATTTTTTTTTTGTCGATTGACACCTTTTCAAAGTGCCGACAACTTCGTCTGAAATATCAGATGCTTCGGTGGTGGGTCCCGACCATAGTACCTCTTCAATTCGGGGGGATTGGGAACCTGCACTAGGTCGTTGAACGTGAAATTGAGCGGGTCGATCCTGGATACCATAGCAAGGCCGAAGGGTGCTCTCCGGCTGTCGGGACCTGCCTCCAGGAAGGCTCCGTATCGCCAAGAAGCGGCTTTATCCCAGTGCTTGACCAAGTCCTCTTCCTCCTTTCCTCGCCTATGATAGCCAACAAATAAGAGTGGCACGTCGAAGGGATATTTGGGTCGGCGGAAGCAAGGCGCCCTCAGGAGACTCGACAGATTCATGTGGATAGCGAACCAGTCGTTGGGGCCGACATGTGTAAAGTAGCCCGGTAACATGTGCACGATTTTCCCAGCCTCGTCAAACTCGTGGAGGCAAAAGTACTGAAATTCGCTCTCTTTGTAAAAATTTAGAGCTTCAGCACGGGACTCGTGGTTGACGAAAAAGACGGCGGGGACTTGGTAGTATCTCCTATGCCAGATCTCGATTGCGCGCGGCCGAGGTCTTATGGGGTTGTCAATGATGTGGATGATTCTGGGTTCTTTCATCACCATCTTCCAAATCATGACGCGTAACTCCGGCGGGAGTTCGGGAAAGCGAGGGAACCTCGTCAGGGTAGTCGGCTTGAGTTTCGGCATTTTGGAACTCTAGAGAGTAAGCCCGGGTACCTAAGTAATCGAGAGCGTCTCAACTTTTACACTTACAGTTCAGCCAAGTCGACTCGCTTGGTCTTGTTGTGGTCTCGATGGACCCTGTTTGCTGTGTATGGCTGAGAAAAAGATGGAGGATCCAAAGACTGACTGGTATATACAGCCTACGTAGGGGGTAAGGTGGGGAGGGGGGGTGGGAGTTGGCTGATTCTGTCGTACGCTGAGAGTGAACGGAAAGATGAAGAGCTGGCTTTGACCTGCAGATAACTAATGTGAAGAAGGAGAACGAGAGGTGAGGAAGGAAGACGAAAAATATAGACTGGGAGCCGAACAGGTGGAAGCCTTAACAGGCCATTGCTCCCATTGTATGAGAACCAGAACGGCTCCGCAGTTCATTCCATGCCGAATGATCGGCTCCGGTTGACCCGCTTAGACCCGCACGGATCCGCGTGCGCGAAATTATTCTTGTTGTGTTGTTTGCAACTGCATTACCTTGACCGCCGTAGCCAGACAAACTCGTGGTTGACGCGCTATTCATTGAATGTACGTGCACTGCAGAGTTGACTTTCTGGTTCAGGGGTAGTCAGAGATCTGTAGTATTCCGTGGGATCTGGATGAATGTAAGTGATAGAAGAATGGTATGGAAACAAACAACCTGAAAGTGGTGATGTTTCCGGAGGTGTGTAAGTAAACCCATGTACAATCAACCCTCCATATATACAGTGCAGCGTACAATCCAAACAGGAACTTGAAGAATCTTGAATGAGGCCGGGCCCGGTGAATCAAGCACAGTTGACCGCAATCTATGTAAAATCTCTGAAAGCCCCAGTGACTGGGTGCCTACAAACCATTCAAGGTGCCTTCCATTCATGTTTGTAGGTAGGACTGTGCTTTCCCCTTGACAAACTACTAGTAGGGAGGCCGGTGGTCAGGGAGGTAGCCCCGCCGTAACTTCCCAAATCACTTTCGAGCTATCTTGCCTCATTAAAAAGGGGGGGAGGCACCCGTGCCTTGTGAGGTGGGCCAAGGAAAATAGTACCTAGGTATAGTATAGAAAGATATCTATGTCGATGATTCCAAGTACTGCATCTGGAAAACGTGTAGATCCATCCATGTAAGTAGGTGTGTACCCGTCCATAGGGGATACCGAAATCTAGCCACGGCCTTTGTCTATTACCTGGGTAAGAAAACGAACCAGATTTAGGAAGACGACGAATGAAGATAATAGTGCTGGCCGCAGAAGTGGCGGTTATTGTGCGTAGTCTGCTGATCATACAAGTAGTACAAGCCATAATCCTCGATTAGAATCGGGAATCGAGCCTCCAATTTTTGGCTTTTGCCTTGATATCTGGGTTGACAAAGTCACATACCCCAAAAAGCACCAAAAGGTAGGATAATTCGAGTGCTTCCATAGTCCATAGCAGTGACTTTTGCATACCTAGGTACTTTGGAAAGTAAAAGGATATGATATTAAGAACGAAGACCTGTTTCAGGAACCGACTCCCATATTCAGTACTCAGGTGACGAACCGTCCTTTTCTTCCCACTCCCCAAAAACCTAACGCCTAACAATGCATTTCATTAACCGCCAAGCCCGAAGTAGAGTGACTAGGCAAGTACCCATGCTCGAGAGGCCACAAAACGAGTAATACTTCTTCCGTCTCTCCCAACTGCTAATGCTGCCATATCCGTACGTTTCCATGCTTTACAGATCTATGCCGCCGTCCGGTCCTGGGTTGTGGGAACTGCTGTTGTTGCCGTCTCCATTTGGACCCAGGCGACTCATGAGCTGATCGATAAGCTCTTCTTCGGTCAAAAGTCCGGACAGCGTGCCTGTCTGGAATGTGCCATCACGCCAAGCTTCATGTTGTCCTTCTCCATTTTGAGTCTGGCCGCCCGCGGCGGCGGCGTCTGTACTGTTTGTATCGTTCGTAGAAGGTTCATTTTCTTGCTCCGGCCGTCTCGGTGGCGGCGCCTGCCGTAGGATGTGCTGGAACTCGTCCCAGTTGAGGCCTCTCCCCTCGACTTCGGTGCGTATGAGCTCGATCCGGTGTTGCATGCGAGCGATGACGGCATTGTTCTCGATGATGGCTTCTGCGCAATCTGGATCTAGCTCGAAACTGGGTGAAGATTGGTCTTCTTGTTCAGTTGATTCTGATTTTGTGGTCGAATTTGCATCTGATGAATTTGATGATGATTCTTGCTGGCTAATGGCGCGCTTACGGCCTTCAGCGTAGGGTCGAAGCTCTTCGTTCGAATAGTCGAGTTGCGCGATGGACTGACGCAGCTCAGCTAGCTTCATCGCGATGGAGCTCTCGGGCATCTCCTTTATCGCCTCGGCAAAACGAGCTGGAGATATGGGCCGAGCCTCTGATGACATGGTTGGATTCCTTTCCGTTACGGCTTATGGTTGACTTGGGATACCTGCTATAGCTAATATTCGGGTTGACTGGATTCAAGGATGGTCTGGATACCGGAGTCGTCTGCCTGCGCTGGGGACGTGGGTAATAGGTATTTACTGGTGGGGTAGGTAGGTACATAGTTACTGAAGGTGGGGTTCTAGGTTACTTCACTGTGATAGAGCTGGCTACGCTGTTACCTGTCAAATGCTACGGTCATTGCTGCTGTTGTTGTTGCTGGACCAAAATGCTCTGACAGCATCGGGAAAGGCCATGGTAACAGCACTGACGGCTCAACCTCTCCCAGTCTAATAAGTAAATTACTTTTCAGGTAAGTAGTAAATATCCCCAAGCTTTTATACGTAGTATTTGTAATATTCGGCGTTTCCGTGTTACCAGTCACCTCTTGTTTACTTGGTAGATTGCTAACCCCTCTATAATACTTGCTTGATTGTTTTGTGCTGTGCGTGTGGTTTGCCCCTTGTAAAACACACTTGGTTGTCAGCTTGTTACTGTGACACATCTAGCACCCCAAGCCGAGCTTGATCAAAATGGGAAACTGGGTTGTCAGTTGTCTTAGGTTAGTACCTGGGGTTGGAGATTGTACATAGAGATCTACTACCAGATAGTGCAAGCAATACTAGATAGGTTTAAGTTGGAACCCTGAATTTTGGAGGATCCCGCCTCCGCACACCGATCACGCAAGGGAGTCTGCTGGATGTACCCTTCCCTTCGATCATGAACTGCTGCTGATGTAGATTAGTTTTGCTATGACCGTTGACTTCACCGCAACTTTTTCGAAGCCAACAATGATAGTTGCACTCTCTTTAGTGACCGGTTTTCTGCCGCACCTTGTGGCTGGCCTAACTACTGGGCTTCGAGATGAAGTGCAGTATGTTCTTACTGAGGCCATTGACACACAGTTCAAGTGTCATTTACCGCCCCTGGTAGAGCCGTCTAGCGATGGATTGCCAGCGGCGCGAGACGTTTTTTCAGGCGAAGAAGCGTTGAAGCTTCAAGTTGAAAGGCACTCTGCAATCGTCAAAATACCGTCCATCTCTTATGATGATAACGGCGATCCCCTCGAGGATCCTCGCTGGGACATTTTCTATACGTTGCATGTCACTCTTGAATCGTTATATCCAAATGTGTGAGTTGTGGCTTGGTCCGAGTGGAAAAATAGGTCAGGATTTCATTAACCGTGCCACGATGTCTAGCCATCATCGAATGAACCGTGAAAAGGTTAACACACTTGGACTCGTATACACCATCCAAGGGACGGACTCCTCTCTTAAGCCACTTATGTTAGCTGCACATCAGGATGTGGTCCCCGTTGCCGATGATTCAACCTGGTCGTATCCACCCTTCTCCGGCTACTTTGACGGTAGGTGGCTTTGGGGACGGGGGGCATCGGATGATAAGAATAGCTTAACTGGTCTCATGTCTGCCCTGGAATCGTTGTTGTCAAATCCGAGTTGGGCCCCAAAGAGAACTATCATTCTGGCGCTTGGCTTCGACGAGGAGTGCTCTGGGCGCCGTGGTGCTGGGACTATCGGGCCGTATTTGGAAAAATTGTATGGTCGGAACTCTATGGCATTGATCCTTGACGAGGGTGGCATGGGCCTCGAGCTGCTCAATGATACTTTATGTGAGTTCTGCAGGGAAGAGAAAAAAAGGGGGGACGGCCTTGTAGACAGCGACTGACCATGGCGTAGACGCTCTGCCAGCAGTCATGGAGAAGGGCCACGTCGATATTTGGCTTGAACTTCATGTAAATGGAGGGCACTCGTCAGCGCCGTTCCCGCACACGGGAATTGGCATCATGTCTGAGATAGTGACGCAGTTGGAGGCTCATCCTTGGAAGCCAAAGCTCATCAAGAACTCACCGATCCATAAACATTACATTTGCCAGGCGAAATACTCACCTAAGGCGCTACCGACCATCACACAGCTGGTTAATGAGGGTGATCTCGACAGCCTAGCGCGGGAGCTGGCCAAGCTTGATCGTTCGACGAACTATCGCCTGCAGACCTCGCAGGCGATCGACTGCTTTCTCGGCGGAGTCAAGATCAACGCAATGCCCGAATACGTAACGATTGGCGTCAATCATCGTATAGCACCACAGGATTCGATCTCAGCCGTCAAAGCTAATATTCTCGAGCAGATTAAGCCGATCGTCAAGAAATTTAGCCTTACCGTCAAAGCCTTCGAGGGCGAAGACTACAATCCGGGCTTTTTCACGGACGCGGGCTCCGGGGATGAGATGATTGAACCGATGTACGAGGTCGAGTACAACGGAACACTGATTCTCACATCGATCAAGCCAACGTTGACCACACCCGTCTCACCGACGACGGGACAAGTATGGGATGTGTTCTCAGGTACGGTACAGCACAGCTTCGCATTCGACGGGGGCAAGGTTGTTCCAGTGGGTGAACTGATGACGGGAAATACGGACACCCGTCACTATCTGAGTAAGTGTACCTTTCCCGGGTACTCAGAGTCGCGCGCCACAGCGTAGATTTGCTAAGCTGCCGAAATAGATCTCACGCCAAATATCTACCGATGGGTGCCGATGCGCCAAGGTCACGCTCTTTACGGTCATACCGTTGATGAGAGGATCGACATGGAGGGCCATATGGAGGTTGTAAGATTCTACTATGACTTGATTCGGAACTTTGATACCTCTACAGCTGCGTCGGCCGAGGAAGCCTCTGACGTTGGTGAACTTTGACGCGAATGTATTTAAAGTGATATAGAGTTACTTTAGGTACCTAGGTATTTAATTGGCATGAAGCTTTTGTCCTGCAGTTATCAGGCACAGTCCCTGCAGCCACTGTATGTGGGTAGGTCGGGAAGGTATGGGGGTGTCGTATCTGGGTGGGGACCCTGAAACTGACCCCATTCGCTCCAAAGAATTTCTCCGATTTCTTCTTCAGATGTCATTTTCACCTGGGCTAATCCCGGAAACATCCCGTCTCTAGGTACATAAGTGATCAATGTCAAAGCTATCATGCGCTGCCATAAAAGTAGAGGTAACCGGCTGTACATTCACTTTTAGAGGCATGATGGTATTATAGGCTACCATGCCGGTTCTTTCTCCCCTTACGCCGCCTTCCAGCTTCTCAATTGGGTTACGAGCCGTCGTCCGCGCCTCCGAGAAGTGCGTAGCCTCCGCTACCCTGCCGACAGCCCGTACCTTTTCAACCTGCCGAAATTCTTCTTCCTCTTATACACAGTCATGCTTCCAATATAGCATCCGGGGCGCCGTTCGCCCGTCTATGGGCCCTTACAGCGCGGTATGGCGTAACATAACAACGCCGCAGTTTCCCATAAGAACGATATTCACTTTCCGCGCCATTACCCAGTATACCGACCTACCAGACACATATCGAGATGCTGAAGGCTTACCGTTTAGGAGAGAAGACCTTAATCAGAGGGAAGCCAACAAAATATTCCCATCCAACCTTCTCGCGCCGGAAGCCAATCGCTTGCTGAGGATCCTCCATGGTAGACGTGTTGCCGGCACTCTGGACGACCCTACATTTGCAGAGAACACGCAACAATATAGGATCGCCGACCAAAAACGCGCTTTAGAATATCTACGCGAGAATATACCTGTGGATGAGATTCTTAATGCTGGCCTACGGGCTGAAGATGAGCTAGCGGCCCTCGAATCCGAGCATGGTGCCCAGGATGAGTCTGCGGAAGAGTCGGTAGGCTGTCTTCCGAGGAAACGACACACCGACTCTCCGTATGGGGAGAGCAACTTTGATCGCATCCGCGCCCGGAATATCGCGAAGCGCGAGGCCGAGGAGGCGAGGTTGGAAGAAGAGCGCCGACTCCAAGAGGAAGAAATGGCCAAAAGCAACAGCGGAACACTGCAAACCCAGATGGAGAAACCGAGAGAAATCAGTCTGTGGAGGCAAAAGCATATAGAACGAGCCACATCGACTCTAAAGGCTCCTCCGGAGATGCCGGCCTGGCAGCGGTTAGGGCCGGTAATGGCGACTGCAGCACTAATAGTACTTGGCTCCGCGGTTTTTGCCGTCCTATATCAGCCGCCTTCGCCATCGCAAAGACTACTCCCTAATATCCCCCCCGCGGCGGCAACGTGTCTAACGTTGATCGCCGCCAATGTTGTGGTCTGGGCTCTCTGGAAGTTCCCACCCGCATGGAATATCTTCAACAAATACATGATCGTGATCGCCGCGACACCGAAGCCATTACAGCTGATCGGAGCCTCGTTCTCTCACCAGTCGTTCTCCCACTTGTTAGCCAACATGACCTGGCTATGGTTCTTTGGAACACGCGTGCACGATGAGATCGGACGGGGGAATTTTCTAGCCCTCTACTTCTCTGGCGGGGCCTTCGGGTACGCCATCAGCCTGGCACACGCCGTGCTGTGGCGCGGCCTCCACATCACTACCCTGGGCGCGTCAGGGGCTGTGTACGGTCTCATCGCGGCATTCTTCTGGATGCATCGTTTCGACGAGTTTAAGGTCTTAGGCTTCCCGCCTGATCCGGTCTCAGGACCTCAGGGCCTCGGATTTCTCGGACTGATCATCGGTATACATATCCTTGCCATATGGCGTAAGCGCACAAATGACGTCGATATGGCGGCTCATTTCGCTGGCATGCTGGCCGGTATACTGGGTATCGACCTTATCCGTGCTCAAATGGACATTAGGGCACGGGCACGTGCCGAGAGGCTGAAGAGCATGGGTGTTCTAGACGGCGTTGTTGATACCAAGCAAATATCGCCGACTGTTGTGAAGGCAGATGTTGCATCCTCGTCATTACCGGCTAATAATCGGTAATATGTTTGGTGTATAATGTTGATGTATACTATAATCACTTTACTAGAATATGGTGGATGGACACCTGTTTCTTCTGTCTAACTACTTTATGTATATAGTAGATGGCTACGTGCTCTAGGATACAGAAGTTGTACCTATAGGACTTGTATATAAGCTTACCTACCTATTTTACTCGAAAAACCACCTACTTACTATATTAGATAGGTACTTAGAGAACCCTCAGACTTTGAACTCAGGCTTGTCGCATCGTGTCCCCTGCTTACTTGGTACGTGTAGCCCGGTAGGAAATGCTGGATATTATATCAAGCTACTTACCTACCTCACAAAACGAAGAATTACCCATATTGAAGAATGTCGTTGACGTATGTTGTCGAGTGAGATTGAAAACCTACGCGGGAGTTCAGCAGCCACACTGAGGCTGATGTTGGCTGGACGCGTCATATGTAAGGATCGAGGTTGTAGTGCTGCAACTGTAATCTGTACCCGTATCACACCAACGCTGTTTTTCTAGATGCGTGGTTGGCTTGGCGACGCCACGGGTGCAGAGGGAGGCAGTTTTTTTTTTTTTGTTCTGTCGGACTAGGGAGGTAAGCGCCAGTGGCCTCTTCGGCATGGAGATGCCGTTGGCCTTATCCCTCGATTCCCTTTTCCTGGGCGTTCTACTCGCTGTGATGTATTGTTGGAATTTGTTATTTACCCAGATATCTGGATTTTCTTACGTATTACGTACACGGGCAGTATGCAATACATAATGAGACGAGAGAGTCTCTACGACGTAGGACTCGGGGTGCTGGATAAATGTTTACGATGTATATGAACAGGGACGAAAAAAAGGGAAGAAGGCGCCGCCAGACTAGAGAACGTGGAAATGAATCGTGCGGTTCAAGGCAGACAAGGCGAGATAAGGCGAGTCGAGGCCTCCGCTAACCCCTACCCCATCGTCTGTTGGCTTGTTATTTATTAGGGATGCTAACAGGCTTTCCGGTTGTGTCCCTGCAGGAGGCTAAGCAGGCTATCGGCTGCAACGCTATCTTTTTAAGCTCATGAGGTCGGAGGATGTAGGTATCCATACCTACCTAGGGTAGTAGCTACCTACATATGTATTTGCTGCAGGTCTTACCCACACCTCGGTACCACGCTAGGTATCTCAAACGAAAACGGAAAATACAACCTCCCTGCCTAGCCAAGGGAATGTTGTACATAGCTGAACCTATGTAGGCGTATAAATGTTGACTCATCGATAGACGGGCTAGTAGGTTAAGCTTCAAGCACAATGCTATAGTTTTTCTACCTAATATGGTATCTATCGTGGAGTGAAGAACTGACTGGTGCGGTAGTGCGATCTGCAAATGCTTGTCACATCAAAATCTATACTTATCACTACCTCTGGAGGGTGGATTACGGAAATGTGAAACACTTCTCTATGTTCCGTCTACCTATCGACAGAGTTGTTGGAATCCCCTCGAGCTATTGTTATTGTATACCTGGTAACCGCTTGGAATGTTACCTGCAATTCATACCTAGGTATTTATTATTCTTGGCCGGATTCCCATAGATTTCTTATGGGATTGTTCAGGGCAACATGATGTACATGACCACACTTTTTGGTCCTGTTTGTGCCGTTCTCCGGATTCTGCCCAGATTTGATGCAAGGGCCCACTCTTGATCTTATTATAAAATGGATCCGTCCAGTCTTACCCAAGATTAGCTAAGTCGGTTCTGGTGGTTGTTGTCTTGGCAAACGTCTTGTCCCTTGTAATTGCAATCCTAATAAGCTCCACCACCAGAATTATTACATACAGCATTGTTATTTATTGTAGGCAGAGGAGAGCAGGGCAACGGGAGAGTACGAGAGAGGCAACCCTCCCAGCTTGCTCAGTACCTACCTAGTCTACTGTACTACATACATATCTACCTAGGTAGCAGCTTACCTTGCCTTCTCTTGCATGCCTGTAATACTGAGGAAGCTGCCTCCTACCTAGTATTGTCACCTTCTCCAGGTAGGTGGCTCTACCTCATTGCTTTGGGTGTTCAGACCAGAATCTTAGGTAGAGCTTCTCATCGAGGTGCTGATATTGCATTATACCTAGAACACTTTAATTCTTAACTACAAAGCTTTGTCAAGTGCTTCTATTACATTATCTATACGCGCAGATCTCCGACCGACCTCGACGTTCGACTAGCGAGAAACGTTGCTGTTATAGTAATAGATACGGTGAATGCTCATTAACGGTCCTTCCCAATCGCAATGGCCAATTATCACGACAACCTCGATATGGAGGACGATCCTCGAAATCCTTACGCGTCCGCGAACCGATGGCGTCACCAAGAATCATCATCCTTTGCGCGCGCCGCTATTGCCCGAGATGCTCACTCGAGTGGCAACTCAAGGGAGCTGTCCGACTTTCTGAACGCCTCTAGGGTCGAGCCCACTAGACCTGCGACCAGCGGCAATGGGGCTGCTAACTACAAGCCTATCGTTATTGGGAACACAGACGGTGCCGTCGATACCGCTACTACTGAGTCGAACGATGGGAGGGAGGTCATCTGCGGCCCATTGCTGAACTATCGACGTATGGAGGGTAACGTTTGGCACGGAAGCGTGTTGCTAATCATAAGGGGTGGCGGTAAGACGCAACCGTTCCAACCTATTCTCCGCATCGGTCGTATAGAGTTAGCTGGGGATCAATCAAGCCTAGCCCCTGATGGCTCAGTTGCCAACGAGGATACACACGGAACAGCTATTCAAAGTGGCTCTGGAACCGATGTTGCTGGCGTCTGTCTTTATTCCGATCCTCGGGCTACTTTTTGGAATTTCGCCATCGCATGCGACATGGGGAACACTGAGACGAAATGGGCCTACTCGATTTCTCACGTTCGATACAAGAGCGCTACCAAGCCTAAAACCAATTATTTCTTCGTTCCAGCAATCAACGAGTCGATGCGCATCATGTTTCACTCCTGCAACGGTTTCAGCGTAGGGACAGATGAGGAGGCTTGGAGCGGCCCTGCCCTCTGGAACGATGTGATGAGGAGCCATGCCCAAGCGCCCTTCCACGTCATGATCGGTGGTGGTGACCAGATCTACAACGACGGTATTAGAGTTTCCGGCCCCCTTCGTGAATGGACTGCGATCGGCAACCCTAAGAAGCGTCGAGACTACCCCTTCCCGGAATCTCTGAGGAAAGCCTGCGACGACTACTACCTAAACAACTACCTCAGGTGGTTTTCTACCGAGCCTTTTGCCTCAGCCAACGGCCAGATACCACAATTAAACATCTGGGATGATCATGATATTATTGATGGGTTTGGCTCGTACGTGGATGAATTCATGAAATGCGACGTCTTCCGGGGTATTGGTGGTACGGCGCACAAGTACTATTCTTTATTTCAACACCACCTGCCACCACCGGCTTCCACGTATACCTCGGATGCGCCCCAGACATTTCAGCATGGCGGACCCGACGACCAGACGCAATTGATCGACACATATGTCAAACGGCGGGACGGAATTGACTCCTCTTATATCATTGGTAGCAAGCCAGGCCCCTACGTTGCAGAACACTCGATGAACATGTTCACGAAGCTTGGTGCTCGTATCGCATTTATGGGAATCGACGCACGAACGGAGCGCACGCGACATCAAGTTAACTACCCCGAGACATACGACCTTATCTTTAGCCGGGTGCAATCCGAGTTAGGGGCAGCTGCTCGTGCTGGGAACCCCTTTAGACACCTAGTTTTGCTGCTTGGCATCCCCATCGCTTACCCTGTAAGATGACGACAGACCTAAAATACATAGACCTGCAGTAGCGGCTGACCTCTTCTCTAGCGCCTGACGTGGCTAGAAAATATCTTCTCCAGCCCTGTCATTGCTCCTATCAAGTTTATGAATAGGAGGTTCGGTTTTGGTAAGCTAAACAATCATCTGCCTATTGGCTTGCCGCGCGTTTTGTCCTGATTGGCTCCACTGACTTTGGTATATAGGAGGCGGTGTATTCAACCATTTTGACGGTAGTGTTGATCTTCTTGACGACTTGGACGACCATTACACGGCTAGGACCCACAAGAAGGAGAGAAATGCTCTCGTTGAACGACTCCAGGGACTGTGCGCAGAATTCTCTGTTCGTCTCACAATTTTGGGAGGCGATGTTCACTTAGCAGCCCTTGGGCGGTTCTACTCGAATCCTAACTTGCATATCCCCGTTAAGGAAGACCACCGCTACATTGTCAACGTCGTCTCATCAGCTATCGTGAACAAGCCGCCGCCAGCAGCGATTGCCAACTTACTTGCCAGTCGCAATAAGATCCATCACCTCAATGCCGACACCGACGAGACCCTGATGGATCTGTTTGATAAAGATCCCGGTAACTCTAGCAAGACCAGGTCTTCCAACCACGTCACGATGCCCAGTCGAAACTATGCCATACTAACGGAAAACTCACCATACAATCACGCCTCAGCAAATGGACATCAAGAACAGGTTGATGGCGGGACGAGAAGAACCAAGTTCGATGGCAAGGATGGCCACTCATTCTTACATGCCGGCGAGGAGGGTGCTGGCACGCAGCACAAGGCTGCTCAGTATGAGACCCACGGAAAGAACAACGAGGGATCGCTGGACTGTTGTATCCGGGTGGAGATTGACCAGCACGATAAAGAAGGCAAAACACAGCCTTACGGCTTCACCATTCCCGTGCTTAATTATGAGCCAGGAAAGTACGGCACCAACATCCACCACAGGCTCGGGCATCGACACCACCGCAGCCGCCCTGGAACTGGAGTTAGTACAGCACCACCGAGCACGACCCATTCAGCACCAGCGCAAAACCACTAGGAACGGTTTAAAGGGTCTCATCGGCTTAGATGTTTTCCCTTGCCTTTGTGCTGAGAAGTGAAAAGCGAAGAATAAATTTGGCCGTTGGAAAACGAACGGATACTTAAGTAGGGATTAACTATGCATTGGCCAACTGTATTGTGTGTTTACTTATAGTTTGCTTTTCCTTATACCCCTTCGGAGCCATAGGTGAATCCATGCGTTACCACTAATGGATACGAGATGGATTGGATTGCTAAGATAGAAACTGCTGTAATGGCGACGCAGAGAAACGTTGTTCAGCATCGCACCTTTTTGCTGCATTCGTCAATGTCTTGTATCACATAGTCACGCTACAACGCAATTGCTCTGCGCTGCTTGTATCGATTGCTTCCAACTAACCCAGGCAGGAAGTCATGCTTCCCTATATATCAAGTAAGTAAGGAAAGTAAAGCATGGTTTTCCGAAGCTGGTGAATTCAGAGGATAAAATATCCAGATAGGAACCAGGAATAGAGTAAAGGTGGGAGTGAAGTTCACCGACGGTTACTACCTCCGAGGTCGGGCAGGATTGATGTCGAAAACCATAACGCAACTCTCTAATTGGCCCTTTCTCCAATTCCGCTTGGGACGTGATCTGGGGTTCCCCGCTAAATAATCCCTCTAAGAGCTGTCAGTGTGGAGCTATTACTTGAGCAGGACTAGAGCTCGAGTCTCTTGTGCCGTAGCAAAGCGAAGGCGTGTTTGGGGTTGCATACAGTTTCGTAATGCAACAGCTTATCTGGCGAGTGATGATGGCCGATACGGCTTTCTCGTGGCTTCCTTTGTTTGGAACGCCGAAAAACCTTAGCTGAGCAGTATCTGCAGGTCCGTCCAATTGCAGATGAGGGTGTGCAAGTACTTAATTGCTCTCCATCCTTTGCAGCACCGCAGCTGATCAACTTTGCGATAAATAATCTGCAATTGACACAATTGCAACCAGAACAGGTAATGCATATTGATACCTTACCCAAAGCTTCCTTCCATCATATCTAAGTTCCCTTGCTGATTCGCCCGCATTGCCTAGCATGGCGACCCCCAAACAGAGCTTCGGCCTTGTACGGGCCTTGCAAGCCCCCTCTATGAGATTAGTATCGTCGTCGAGGGCCAGCCTAAACCAACACGCTAGACCCGCGCTACAAAAATACTCCAGAGGCTTAAGCACGACGAACCACCAGAGGTCGCATCTTGCCACCTTCAAGATTCCGAAAGTCGTCAACGAGCCCAACGTAAGCTGTCTCTATTTGAGAATCCCGAAGATTCCGACAAGGCGGATCAGCTAATGGTATGAATATAGCACCACTATGTGAAGAACTCGACACAGAGACAAGGACTTCTGTCGGCAGTAGACAAGTACCGGAGCAGGGGAGCTATTGAAGTGCCCATTGTCGTAGGCGGCAAAGAAGTATGCGGTGCTCATCTTGAACCGTTTCATGCTACAGTCTCTGATAGCTAGGCAGATTAAAACTCCACAGACTGCGGCCCAGAAGAACCCCTCCGACCATGCTTCTACCGTCGCCACCTACTCCCTCGCCTCAGCTTCCGACGTGAGCAACGCCATTGATGCTGCCCTTGCTGCGAAGCCCGCGTGGGAATCGTTGCCTTTTGCCGAGCGAGCCTCCGTCTTTCTGAAGGCCGCCGATCTTGTCTCGACTAAATATCGCTATGAAATTATGGCCGCTACCATGGTCGGTCAGGGCAAGAATGCCTGGCAAGCTGAGATCGACTCCGCCGCCGAACTGTGTGACTTTCTCCGCTTCAATGTGCAGTATGCGGAGGAAATGTACGCCCAGCAACCCGCCCACAACGCTCCAGGTGTTTGGAATCGTGTAGAATACCGCCCGCTCGAAGGGTTTGTCTATGCTGTCAGCCCCTTCAATTTCACTGCCATCGCAGGTAACCTGCCTGGCGCGCCCGCACTTTTGGGTAATGTGGTAGTTTGGAAGCCGTCTGACTCGGCCATCGCTTCTAACTGGTTGCTCTACAATATCCTACTCGAAGCCGGTTTACCAAAGAATGTCATCCAGTTCGTTCCAGGTAACCCCGAGGAGGTCACCAAAGTTGTTCTTGCACATAAGCAGTTTGCGGCACTTCACTATACCGGAAGCACAGCCGTCTTCCGGAAGCTCTATGGACAGATTGGCCAAGGCACTGCTAAGGGCCGATACCAGGGTTACCCACGTATCGTTGGCGAAACTGGCGGCAAGAACTTCCACCTAATCCACCCTTCAGCGGATATCGACAACGCTGTAGTGCAAACAGTACGAGGAGCTTTTGAGTTCCAAGGACAGAAGTGCAGCGCCACAAGCAGACTTTACGTTCCCAAGTCACTCTGGCCCGAATTCAAGCGGAAGCTAATTAAGGAGACAAAGGCGCTAAAGATCGGAGCTCCATGGGGGGCCGAGAACTTCATCGGACCCGTTATTCATGAGCCCAGCTTCAAGAAGCTATCTGGTGTCATTGACGATGCCAAGAATGATCCCGAGCTGGAACTGTTAGTAGGCGGCAAATACGACGGATCAAAGGGCTATTACATCCACCCAACCATCTACGAAACCACGAACCCGACTCACAAACTACTGCACACGGAGCTCTTTGGGCCTATCCTGACGGCATATGTATGGGACGATACGACGGCCGATGTGAAGCAGGCGTTCCTTGAGACTTGCAAGCTCGTCGACAGCACGAGCGAATACGGATTGACGGGCTCGATATTCGCAGCCGATAGAGCCGCGGTCCAGACTGCCCAGGATGCGCTCCGCAATGCGGCGGGCAACTTCTACATCAACTGCAAGAGCACGGGTGCGGTGGTGGGTCAACAGCCATTCGGTGGAGCGCGTGCGAGTGGCACGAATGATAAGGCGGGCAGCATGAACCTCCTTGGCCGCTTTGTGAGTGTGCGGAGTATCAAGGAGGAGTTCACGCCTGCGCCCAAAGTTGAGTATCCTAGTAATGAAATTTAAAGTCTGTAAGCTGGCAACCGAAGGAGGATTCGGTCTAGGCTTTTGAAATTCATAATGAGATATGACATGGCGTTGGTTGGGATGGAAAGAAAATTGATACAATATTACACGCATGTCCAATGAAAATATACAATATGTACCTGTTTTACGTCATCTTCGTTCCAACAGTGATTGCTTGGTCCAACTCAGGCCGATTCAGAACAAGCCTTGACGTGGATTAGAGTTGGTACTGTAAGTGGTGCAGCATAATCTACAGTGCAGTAGAAATAGGGACTCCGGGAGTATGATGGGAATGGTGAAACCGTGGTATTTAGTATTTACCTTGCATGACACCTGCCATTTGCATACAGACACATGATTCTGCATTCGAGACAGTCACATTGCATAATAACAGAATAGCAGAATGGGAAATATCCGGGTGCACCGGGTTGGGGACACTTTGATATGCGCCTCGGTCTGGCAGGATGTGCGCTACCCTAGCAAGTCTGGGTTAGGACTCTAGGCAGGCAGGGTTTACACATCGCCGATTATACTAATTGGCGGTCAAGCTATTATTAATTGGCAAATAATCTGTACAACGAAATACCATACATACATGCCGTAGCCCGATTTTACAAGTAACGGAAGACGATTTAGATGTTGGCAAATGTTAATTGTACAAGCAATGACGGTGATATTTTGCTGCATATGACGCGACCCGCAACGGCCGGTGTTAAGATGTAGGTAGGAGGCAGTGACACAACTCGGAAGCCCGTGCGGCCGATTATTTCATTAGCGACTAGGATCTCCGTGGATGTATTAGAAATAAAGTGGCCGGCCGTTACTTATCTTTTCTTCAAACGTATTCTCTTGTTTGATCAGCCGCCTAACCTTCGTGAAGAGCTTCTTACTCAGAACAAAACAAAACAAAGCGAAGCGGAGAGGATAATAAAGCATGGCGGCGACAAACGAGGAAATCTACCCCTTCACAATCGCTATCCCAGACGCCGCGCTATCAGACCTGCGCTCGCGCCTGCAAAACACGCGATACCCGAGCGAGCTCGAAGACGCGGGGACAGACCACGGCGCGCCCTTGGACGCCGTGAGACGGATCGCCACACACTGGGGCACCACTTACGACTGGCGCAAAGCCGAGGCATCGCTGAACGAGCTCCCGCACTTTACCACCACGCTACAGGCCGACGGGTTCGAGGAATTGAACGTGCATTTCTTGCATAAGAAAAGTAGCAGCAAAGATGCGATCCCTTTACTCTTCGTGCATGGATGGCCTGGGTCCTTTTTGGAGGTCACAAAATTACTCGCGCCACTCACTGAACCGGAAGATCCTTCCTCGCCCGCCTTCCACGTCGTCGCGCCCTCGTTGCTGGGCTATGGATTCTCGGAGGCGTCCAAGAAGCGCGGGTTCAGCGCCGACCAACATGCTGAGATCTTCCACAAGCTGATGCTCCGGCTCGGATACGACGAATACGCGACCCAGGGCGGGGATTGGGGTTTCTTCATCACGCGCACCATGGCCAGGCGGTATTCGCCGGAGTTCTTGAAGGCGCAGCATCTGAACCTTGACTGGTTTCCGAAGCCGAGTCTGCGGAGGAATCCGCTCACGCTTTTGAGGACGATTGTCGCGGCTGCTACGGGGGGTTGGTCGGAGAGGGAGAAGAAGGGGCTGGATAGGTCAAAGTGGTTCCAGGAGGAGGGGTCGGGGTACAACCAGGGTGAGTTTTGGTCCTTTTATTTCCCACGTGAGGGTTTTGGGCCGAGAGGAGACAGGTGTGTCTCCTGGGAGGAATGCATTCTTTGAGGCGACGTATACGCATGACTCTCGAAACGCTACTTCTCCCAATTGCCCGGTCTACCATACGCCTGCCTACCTTCTGGCTGCCGTATGTACTTGTCTAAGTCCCACTAACACCCCACACACAGTCCAAGGCACAAGGCCCCAAACCCTGGGCTACGCCCTAGCCGACTCGCCTGTGGCACTCTTAGCATGGATCTATGAGAAGCTCGTAGACTGGACAGACGCCTACCCCTGGACCGATGACGAAGTATGCACCTGGGTAAGCATCTACTGGTTCTCTACCGCTGGCCCACGAGCCGCGCACCAGCTCTACTACGAAGTTTTCCACGCCACCAAGGGCAAAGATTTCGAAGAGAAGAAGTCCCGCGGCATCTACGTCTCAGGCTTCGACGACATCAACTCTTGGCAGGACGTCAAGATTGGGTTCGGACATTTCCCTAAAGATGTGGTCGTCCTGCCAAAGGAATGGGGTCGTGTTCTGGGCAGGGTGGTCTATGAGAAGGAGCATGAGAGGGGCGGACATTTCGCTGCGTGGGAGGTCCCCGAGCTGCTTGTTAGTGATCTTAGGGAGATGTTTGGTGTCGGTGGGGGTGCCCATGGCGCTGTGAAGACGGGCTCTTCATAGGTAAGTAGGTAGGGGTTTGTTATGATGGGGTAGGCATGATACATGAATGCATGGGATGAGCTGATGATTGGACATTAGGGACGTAAGCAAGTTGGTTCCTACATGCTGGGAGATGACTCAATAATAATTACTTCTTGCCACCCGCCAGCTCTGGATACAACGCGATAGAGTTCTGCAACAGCGCGATATCTCTTTTTGACGGGAACTGGCCGCAGGAAGCGAGAGAGGTGGAGAGATTTCAGCATATTGACTCTTAAGTAACAAAGGACATAGACAGACATGTAGAAATTTGCCTTTAAATATGATAAACCAACTACTTATAATTCAGACACCGCAGGAAGAAAAGTAAACCATAGAGGAAAGAACGAAAAAGTAAAAGAAAACATAGAATTAACACCATCACGGAGGTTCGAACTCCGGCCCCCAGGGTCTTCTGTCATTGATGGACTTGAAAACCTGGTATCCTAAACCACTAGACGATGATGGTTTCTCATCAATTGCTGAAATGACTGTCGGTTATTGCCCATTATGGGAGCTGATTGAGTGTAGTTCCTGCCCGGACTGAGCCGATACCGTAGGGCCTGAGGCAGTCGCATGTTCATTGACTCATTCAATCTAACTCTCTCGAGATACGCAGGCACGTGACCTACTTCCTCCATCCATGTTCTCAGGGGTTTCAGTATTATGCGCAATTGTTAGTATCTTTGGGCTCGTTGTATTGGGGCTGCCAAGGTTAGCGACGCAGGAAAGTGGCGTACATGTAACAATACCAGAACACTCTGGGAACTTTACTTTTGCAAGTGCCGTACTCCCGTGATAGTATCGGCCAACCTCGTCATATCAGTCTTATATGGTACTTTCCTAGACTCTGAGGTAGACAGAAGGTCAAGTCGCCATGTTTAAGAATTCAGTTAACAGAGTCGGTTGTCTAATTCACTGAAGAAGATACTTCCCGTAGGACAATATTACCAGAGTTTTTCAGAAACGTAAGACAAAGTGGCAAATGGAGCTTTTGTCACAATTACTGATGGTTCATGGGTAATGTTTGATTACTCTGAATCGCCTGTCACCAATGGTGGAACTGAATATCTACCATGTGTTCCTGGATCGGTGTAACGGTGTGTTGGCTTTTGAGCATCTAGAATTTGGAGAAAACAGCATTTAGGAAGTTGTGATTCGTGTCTTCTTGTCGACTAACTGGCTTGACACACTTTTAAAACTCGTAGAGTACAAATTGACTTAGATGTGCGCTTGTGCCATCTTCAACTTCGGAATCCCCCCCTTGATGTCACATCGTATGACCAACAAGAGATGCGGACGGACAATAAGTCTTAAACCATCTTAAATACGAGACAGACAGGCTCATTATCTAAGAATCAAGCTGTAACGGTGGTTGGAGCTAGAATAGGGGACGGAGACATCGGCGATATGTGCGAAATTATATCGATGACTTGTATCATCGTGGTCATCTCCACAGTCCGATCAACTCCTTCTCCCCAGATTTCATCCTTCTCATTTGAAAATATTTTTTTATTCTGAAATTAAAATCCATCAATCATGACGTTTCTTCGATTATTTGACCAACTACGGCTGCGAAGACCTGACAATCCGGCAAACTACCACCTACTAGGCAACGACTCTGAACAGCTTGAGAAAGGCGAGGATACAGGAACGTCCGTATCAGACTGTGATCTCAATGAGATATTCGCGGCCTCTAGGAGACGGAAATTCTCTCTTCGAGGGCTTCGCAAACTTCGGGTTCTTCTTCCTAGCTTCCTTCACACCTCACCCTTTGACACTGAACCAAAATCCCCGCGCCCGACAGCATGGCTCGGTCAGTATTATCTATATATATACCTCCCACTCATTATGTAACTCTATAATACTAAGACTGATGTCTACTAGATGGTCTCCGCGGCGTCGCGGCCCTGTTCGTGGTCTTGCACCACATGTCCCTGATCTGGTTCTCCTGGGACATCCACAACGGGTGGACCGGCTCCTCCTCTACTCTCATCCAACTCCCCATCTTCCGCCTCGCCATCTCGGGACCAGCAAATGTGATGTTGTTCTTCGTCATATCGGGGTACGCACTAAGCTTCAAGCCGTTGAGCCTCTTACAAAACGAGCAACAACACCTCAAGATGTACCAGACGCTAGCATCCTCCATCTTCCGCCGACACCCTAGGCTTTTCATCCCGGCGGTAATCATCTGCTCACCTGCTCCGCTGATAGCATATCTAGGCGGCTACGGTGGTAGTCAGGGTGACGGCGGCGGTGGCGGTGAAGGCATGCCGGGCGCCGCTATTCAACCTATGAATCCGCCTCGCTACGACACCTTCTGGGAACAGCTTGGTGATTACGTGAGGACGTTCATAGGCCTTTCGGACGTATATAGCCCCAATGGCCTGAACTGGGTCTACAGTGACTCCCTCTGGACGCTACCTATCGAGTTTAAAAGCTCGCTCGTCATTTTTAGCATGCTTGCGGCACTGTCAAGGTGCACGTCGCGTGCTCGTGCCGTCATAGCAACGATCGTTGCGTTCTACTCGCTCTGGTACTTCCATTGGGGCGAATTCCTATTTATAGGCGGTATGCTTATCGTCGACTTGAGCTTGCAGTTCCGAGAGCAGTCGGCTCGTTGCTGTGTGACTGCTGGCACAGCTCTCAACACCGTAGCCGATGATAGAGATGATGATGTTGATGACGATAACGACGGGGTGGGAACACCACACCGTAGAAAGGGTACAGTATATATATCGTTTCTGAGAAGTCGGGGCCTCCGCTGGCTGTGCGCTACTATCGCTTTCCTAGCTGGCTTGTTTATCCTCAGCATGCCTCAACAAAGCCGCGGCGCTGGTGATAGCTGGGGTTTCAAGACTCTATCAGCCGTAATCCCGGCGCACTTCCATGCCGGGGGAGCCGCGGATTACTTCTGGCAACCCCTTGCCGCTGTCTTCCTGGTGCTAGTCATCAATAGCGCCGGGTTCCTACGACGGATCTTCACGACTCCTCTAGCGCAATACCTCGGTCGCATATCCTTTGCGCTGTACCTGGTTCACATGCTCATTCTACATAGCTTAGGCTTCTGGCTAGGTAAGACATTCCTGGCACTTACGGGCTCCAAACCCGGCTGGCAGTATGGTAGCGGCATTTTTATGGCCGCTATCACTGTTGGTTGCGTCATTATCTACATTGCGGACTTGAGTGCACGATTTGTCGATGCCAAAGCTGTACAGTTCACATCGTGGGCTTATGAGTACCTTTGCAGCCCGACATGAAACTCAAGGCGGGCTGGAGAGCAAGGGGAGTTGTAAAGGCATCTTATATACATAAGAGGGTATACGGGCTATTCCCTTACTTACATCTTGTTGATCTGGTCCTTCACCATGTTGTTCATCTCTGGATTCGCGGCGGGAGGAACCCCCTTCTTGTTGGCGAACTGGTCCACGGCTATAGAGTGGCCTGTTAGTCGCGAGGATAAACACTTGATGAGAGTGAAAGAGACGACTGACCAGAGTCAACCATACTGTACTTCTTTGCGTCTTTTGGGTTCTGTGCGGTCTGGTTGGCGGGCCCATACGAAAATAAAATGTCTTAGTCCTAAGAGTCGCATGGGGGGTGGGGAGTGTGGATAAAACTTACGATTGACCGCTCATGGCGTTTGTGGCCTTATCTGAGGCTTTCTTGGTCTTGTTCTTGTTCATAGTTGCTGATAAGGAATTACCCAGATTTTCCAGATAGGACTTTCATATCAGAAATAGAGTGTCTTACAAAACTTATAGACAATATTCTGTGCCCGTTCTTATCATATACTAATCATTAACTGCGTTCGTATTTTCCAGCACATATTAATGCTTATGTTCATTGAGTGCATGTAATTGGTTCATAGTAGTTATTATATCGGCATGTGAATACATAGGGATAAGCTTGCACTTAATAAGCTAATTATGCCCTCGTTTTAACGAGGGGTATCTTCCCCGAAAATTCCTATACATTTTTTTTTTTTTTCTCTGGGGGCCCGATTAGGAAAAAACATTGCCGTTTTTGGTAATGCTAAGCTAACGCTAAGCTAACGCCAAGTTCTCTGGGAGCTCAAGGCTAAGGCAAAGGTGCAAAGGCAAGGTCCTTGACGTGGCCCAGCCACAGGAAAAGCCCTACCCAGCCACGGCCTATAAAGCCGCACCTGCTGTGGGGCCCTACAAGGCCATACTATAAGGCCTTGCAAAGCTATACTATAAGGTGTTGTAAGGCCATGCTATAAGGCCTTGCAAAGCTATACTATAAGACCTTGTTAAAGCTATATTATAAAGCTTTATAAAGCTATGCTATAAGGCTTTATAAGGCTATACTATAAAGTATTGCAAAGCTATACTATAAAACCTTATAAAGCTATACTATAAGACCTTGCTAAAGCTATACTATAAAGCTTTATAAAGCTATGCTATAAGGCTTTATAAGGCTATACTATAAAGTATTGCAAAGCTATACTATAAAACCTTATAAAGCTATACTATAATATATTGTAAAAGTATATAATAAAGCCTTATAAAGTTATACTATAAAAAATAAAATTATAAATTATAGAATTTTTATTAAAATAAAAATTATCTTGCTTTAACTAAGGCCTTATAAAGCTATATTATAAAGTGTTATAAAGTAATATTATAAAATTAATAAGTTTAAAAATATTTTTAATATTTATAGCATTTTAATTAATAAGTTATTAAATAATATATTAATATATTTTATAGCTATATTTAATATCTAGCTATATATAACACTTTTTTTTTATATAAAAAACGTTTATATATAACTTTATAACTTAGCTAATACTAATATTATAATAATATAAATATTATTAAATAATTTATAACTAAATAATAAGTTTAAATATAATTTTTTTATATTTATAAAATTTTTATTTAATAAGTTATTAAAGTAGTATTATTATTATTATTAAGTAATTTGCTTAGCTATTTTATAGCGCAGCTATTTTATATTTTATTTAAAAGCAAAACTATTTTAAAAAAGCTTTTAAAGTGCTTTTTTAGCTAAATAAAATGTTTGCGCTGCTTATATAAAGCTTTTATTATATTTTTTTTTATAAATTAAGTTTTTATTTAATTAAGTTAAATTAAAAAAAGCAAACAAGTAAAATATAAAAGCTTAGCTTATACTTTATTTTATAAGCTTTTAAAGTTAATAATGTTAAAAACGCCTCTGCGTTTCTACCAACTGCATTCTCTACCCTTCAGCCGCCAACACCTCACTGGCCATACCCTCACTTGGCCATAGGCCTTACCCTTACATAAGCCACTCACTCGTTGCCATATGCATCCGCCTCATGCCTCCTCGAGCCACCATGGTGGTGCCATGCCTCCTTGAGCCACCATGACGATGCTATGCCTCCATGGGCCACTATGGAGGTGCCATGGCGCCATAGCTATTCATAGAAGCCTCGTATCCACTGCCAGGCCCCTGCAGGCACTATAGTGGAGCCACTGCATACCTTATAACCTATGTGGTAATCATTGCGAGGCCTATTACGATTATAACATTAGTTACGGCACCAATCAGGCTCTTATGCACACTAATGTAGGGTAGGCTAGGCTAGTATGCAGGGTAACTCCACTTACATGCAGGGTAGCTCTACCCACTATGCAGGGCAGCTCCACTCATACCTCCTTCTGCCAATCTTAGGCCTCTACGAGTCGGCCACGCCTCGGCCCCGCCTCGGCCTTTGAACTCACAAGCGCCCATCCTTCAGGCTTTGCTATTTGCAGCGCTCTCAGTGGCCTTTGGGCCCTTGAGACCCGCTATATTGCAATAGACCTAGTAAATACATCTACTATAACCTACTGTAGATTTTCTTATTGGTTAAAAGGGCCTAACCCCTTGTTATACCGGCAATTATGTACGGCAGTTTAACTGCCAAATATGCCCTATGATTTCGAGCATATATACGAGGGCACTTGCCCACCTACCTTCGTTAGATTTCTAGATAGTTAATGGCAATCACTCCTTTATTGCACCTATATACTATGCCTACAGCCTACTATTAGTTGACCCTTTAGCCCTACTATTGCAGCCCTAAGCCCTTACTATATCACCTGTAGCCCACTGCTATATTAGCTGCCTTACAGGCCTTACACGCCCTATACCCTCTGTATCGAGCCTGCAAGTCTTTGCTAGCACTTCGCTACCTATCCGCCATTTAATAAGTCTAGCGCCTGCCAGCCTACTTTACCTGTTCCCTTTGCATACCAGCCTACTTGGCCTGCTCCCTAAGCATACCAAGTTGCCTCCCCTGCTTACTAAGCATATACCTTTACCTATAGTGCCCTACAGGGACCTACGGCCCCTATATTCTACTATATTCTCTGATCCAAGCCCTATACTTGGCAAGCCTCCGCTAGCTTATACTTCTACTGAGCACTAAGTACTACCCTTGGCTACACCCAGCTATATGCCTTGTAGTTAGGCCTACTTTTAACAAATAAGTTTATTAAAGTTAACTTTATAAAATGTTTTTATATTTTTTAAGCTGCTACTATAAACTTTTATAAGCTTTTTTAATTTATTTAGCTAAGTTATATATTATAAGTTTTTTAGTATAAAAAAGCTATTAAACTATGTTTTAAATACTTTTTAATTTATTTATAGCTATAGCTAAGTTTGCTTTTAATTTTAAGCAAGCTAAAATAAGCTTTTAATATAGCTTTTTATACTTATTATTTAAAAAGCTATAGTTTAAAATAATTTAAGCTACTATTTTTTTGCTAGCTATATATTTATAAAATAGTATAAAATAGCTTAAAATATACTACTTATATAAAAAAGCTTTTAGTTTAATTTTTTTAATATATATTTAAAAAATTAATAATATTTTATAATATAAAATGTTTTTATAGCGCTTTATTAACTTTATATTTAAAAGCTTTTTTTATAATTAAATAGCTTTATTTATTAATGCATATATATTTTTATTATTTTATTTACTTTTTTTTTAGTACTATATTTAAAAGTTTTTATTTATTTATTAATTTTATTTATAATAGCTTAAAAAAATATTTTTTAAGCATGCTTTAAAGCGCTTTTATAACTAGTTTTTTTACTTTTTTTTTTTTTTATATTTTATTCTTTTTTTT